>CEVZ01007990.1_pt1 | contig 29424 bp, 33 predicted proteins | sample 361371 | NCBI WGS metagenome assembly CEVZ01 (sample SAMEA2620217, study PRJEB7988) | marine metagenome | isolation source: saline water (ENVO:00002010), including
TGCATCCATTCCACATGGCAGGTGTGGCGGGTATGTTTGGAGGTGCTCTCTTCAGTGCTATGCATGGCTCCTTGGTCACGTCATCGCTCATCAGAGAGACAACTGAAAACGAATCACAAAACTACGGTTACAAGTTTGGACAAGAAGAAGAAACCTATAACATCGTCGCTGCACACGGGTATTTTGGTCGTTTAATCTTCCAATATGCATCGTTTAATAACAGTCGAAGTTTACACTTCTTCCTCGCTGTCTTCCCTGTCGTCTGTATCTGGTTGACCTCAATGGGTATCTGTACGATGGCATTCAACTTGAATGGTTTTAACTTTAACCAATCAATTCTGGATGCACAAGGCAAGGTTGTCCCCACGTGGGGTGACGTGCTTAACAGAGCAAACCTAGGTATGGAAGTGATGCACGAGCGTAATGCTCACAACTTCCCACTTGACCTCGCAGCTGCTGAGGTTACAGAGGTTGCATTACTTGCACCATCTATCGGTTGACAAGGTATCACAATCTGATATAATAAGAGGGTCTAACGACCCTCTTTTTTTATGTTATATTTTATTGGCTTCCTAATGGTAGCAGCGATATGTGTAGCAGTATACTACCTCAAGCTTTATAACCCTCATTGATATGGCAGATAAACCAATACCAGGATCATACATAGACACGCAGGGCATGGGTGCTCCCGCTGACCCAAATTACAAAGGTCCAAGAGAACCAGTAGAATATAAACCTGCTATCATTAAACCTCGTAGGTTATTCACTCCAGAATATGTAAAGGAGATGAAGTATCTTATCAATGAGGTATTAGATGAGAGAGAAGGGAAGTATGATTACACTTCCTACTTTGACACTGAGAAATTTAAACACTATGTTGGAGAAGATGAACCACCCTATACTGGCAGGCAAAGTAAAGACAGTTTATGATGTTGATGGTGATGCACAGAAGGTGCTCATCAAGTTTCATGATAAAGTAACAGCAGGTAACGGTAGACTTGTAGAGTTTCCTGAAGATAAGGGTAAGACATGCTGTCTTATATCTGCCTTGTTGTTTGAATTACTAGAGAAGAATGGTATTAGGACTCACTACCTAGGCACTGAAGGTCTTGATAGTATGTTGTGTAGGAAACTAACTATCATTCCACTGGAAGTTATCTGTCGTAACATTGCTGCTGGTAGTATAGTTAAGACTACTACTATTAATGAAGGCACACTACTTCAACCACCTCTAGTAGAATTCTTCCTTAAAGATGACACTAAGAATGATCCATTACTGACACCAGATAGAGTCAGACTTATGGGACACGATCCTAAACCATTGATTGAGAGGACACATGAAATCAACTACCAATTACAATCACTATTCACCTTATGTGGTTTGGATTTGGTTGATTTTAAACTTGAGTTTGGTTACGATGCTCATGGCGATTTATACCTTGCCGATGAGCTCTCCCCAGACAACATGCGATTGTGGAGAAAGGATACTAAGGCACGGTTCGACAAAGATTTATTCAGGAAAGACGAGGGAGATATAGTTGAGGCATATAAGACAGTCCTAGCACAGCTCAGACAGTTTGCCTAAATATTCCGTAAGGTATATTAAGTAATGGCAGGGCAGGATATCAGAGATATAGTAGCAAGATGCTACGAGGGGATGGGTCCATTGCTGAGTCCGAATGCATTGGACCAGTTGAATCCATACACTCCTACTGTTCCTAATGTTGTACAACCACAACCATCAGACCCTGCTGCAATTATTAGAGAGTTAGTTGGTCGGTGTTATCAAGCACCAGTAACCAACATGCCTAACCCATTAGACCAGTTGAATCCTCCACCAGTGTGGCAACCTCAAGTTATACCAGAGGTACCAACACCTGCTGAAGTTATTCAGACTCTAGTTGGTAGATGCTATCCAGATTTACCACCACTAGAGCCACCACCTGAGGCACCAGAGCCACCAGATGACTGGACTATCATTGATGTAACAGACCAGATTAAATGGGCTAGAGACTTTGTTGACTTAGATATTGAGAAGATTATTGTCAAGACACCTGACCCTAATGACCCTAGTGGATTCGTTAGGTGGGATGGTAGTCAGTGTGAAGAGGTATTAAAGTTTAGAAGAAAGAATCTCCTTAGAGACTTAGGTGATGGATGGTGGCAGCATATTACTACCAATGAGAAGTATTATTGTAAGGATAGTAACTGGAATCCTAATATTAAATGGGAAAACTGTGTAAGGAATGCACTAGAGTGTATGTTTAGACCTTACATAGGAGGTAAGTGGACACCACCCAAGGCAGACTGTGAAGGACAGCACAACCAAGGATGGAGTAGCAATAGAGATGAGATATGTATCAAGAATTGTTATCCAGATAGGTTAGCAGTCTATGAATCTAAGAATGGTAACATCGATAACGCATACCATACATCTGCTACACCACCAGTAGGTTATACACTCACCAGTAACACGCCAGCATTTTATATACTGGCGAGTGCTGAAGCAGATAAGTCAGTCCCTCTGTTTAAGTACTACTCAGGTACCAATCAAGATACTTTTCTAACAACCAACCCAGGTCAACCAGACTCACCTGGAGCAGGTGAGAGAGCAACGATGGATGCTTCTGGCATGGTATTCGTAGAGCAGATGGGTCATGTATTCAACATGGCAAATGACGCAGGAAGTTACCTAGCAGATGGTGAGGTTGCTAAGCCACTCCATAGATTCTGGAAGTCATCTCCATTCAATCACAAGTATATGATTGATGCTGATGTGGAAGGCATGAGACCAGAGAGGACAGACAAGTGGGCATATAGTATACCTCAAGAGTGTAGTGCTGACTTGAGTATCAACCTAGACTGTGAGCATGGGGCAGCAGGGTATGACAATGCACTTGGATTCTACCTAGCAAATGATAGTGGACCTGTTGAGGGTGTCGTAGTCTTACCATCAGCTAAGAGTGGTGAGCAGATGACCACGGTCACCATAATGTCTGCCATGCTTAACACCTATGGCAATGGAACCATGGGATTTTTCTTGATCCCTGATGGTGGTGGCCAGAATTCACTTACCTTAGGTCAGTCAGTAAACTTTACTAACCTAGGGAGTGGTAGTGACGCAGGCTTCAGTGCTATAGGAATCAGTACTGCACAGTCAAACTACTGCCTATTTTCCGACCGTCGTTGGAACCCAGCAGGCCAGAAAGACTTTACTAAATGGCAAGGCACATCACATCAGATGTGGGAAGACCTTATCAATGGTGACGATGACTATGATGACCTGAAACTATGGCACAATGTCCAGTGGTCTTATAATGGTTGGATATATGAGGGTGTTACAGGGTATGTGTATGCTGGACCTGCACCTGAAAAGGTAATGAAGAAGTTGCAGGTCAACAAACCATGTGATGACAGAATATTAGCATCATCCTTCAAGGATATAACTGTCAGACGTATGGATTGTGGTACTAATAACCCAACGATACAATCAAACGCAGAGGACTGGGAGTGTGGTCAGTGTAGTGGAGGTTACGCACTCAAACTACATGACACTCAGACCATTGAGGTTAAGAAGACATGCACCTTCTGGGTGAAGAGCATGGGTGGTATCACTGGAGGGTTAGAAGCAGACTGCATTAAATTCACGATGCGTTTTGCCAAGAATGGCCAGGATGTATTCAATAAACAATTTGAGGTCAGGTATTGGCCTAAGATAGGAGAGAATCTAGCAGACGTATCAGTTAGTTGTGTACCAGGAGACACTGTAACCTTACAGTTAGTATCAATTGATGTTGGACCTCATACAGGGTTTGTCTCGCCTGGTATGGCACTATATGAAGAGGTCTCAGGTGTCTTCACTGATATGATTAACATATCATTAGGTACACAGGCACATGATGATACCATTGGGTCTACTACTGGAGGCACAGTTGGTAACCCACTCAACACTTCTATTAATACTGTTACAGGATTCGGTATGCAATTCCGTCCTACTATGAAGGAGGCAGACGAATGGCAGCCAGGATCTAAGGCAGCAGAGACATGGAATGTTGATGATGATTACTCAAGAGAACCATACACTACTGTATGGTCATCAGGTGCTGCTGTTCCTATGCATGGGTCACTCCAAGTCAACCCAGAGATACCAGGACAGAGTAGGATAATCAACAATGCATTGATGCCTGACATATCAGGTGCATACATTGATACAGGGTATGTCTATGATGGACAAGAGTATTTCCTTGACAGTATCCTACCTACATTTAACTATAGAAATCAGACTGGTGTATACAACCACCTACTAGAGGAGCATCTAGTTACGAGGTGGGAAACCTTAAGTGGTAGTGTAATTTCGGGCAGTGTTAAAGAGCAATTGGCCAAAGCAGCACCGACTGCTTACGCTAAGGTAGTAAGACCTTGGTATGACTTAGGACTTGCTAGTTTTGGTGCTGACTTTAATACACAGGTACAAAACACATGGAATGGTACCACTTATTACTCACCTTGTACCTTTATACATGACTACCTATTAGATACTGTTGCTGGCACAGGAGCACCTAGTATTACTGATGCATGTAAGATAAGAATGGGTATCACATTCTACCCAGTCGTTACACAGATATCAGGTAGCAGTAGGACGGTACACTACTGGCAGGCAATGATACATGTAATAGATGTACTAGATGCAGGGTCAGGGTATAGCGAAGGACAGAAATTTGTGCTACACTGGCCTCCTATCAGGGATCCTCTGACTGAGAACGCTGCACAGACACCTTACTATCCTGACCAAGAGTCAGTGTTTAAGATGCCTCATACACCAGTGTGCTCTTGGTATGAGCAACCTGATATGGTCAAGAGGATGGCGAAGGAAGCTATATACCAGGAGTCACACAATAAAGATAGTGTTGTGTGGTATTACTCTTCGGATAAGAATGACTTCCGAGTTAGATTCTCTATTATAATTACAGAAACTACTTAACATGGCAGAAGGATTCAGTGCAAGAGAGGTAGCCGCTGAAAGGTCTCTCGAAAAATCTTCCAAGGAATTGAAGATGCTTAGGAAGGTCATCGAAAAGTATAAGGATGATCCAAAGGGTAAGAGAAAGATGCTCAAGAAGATGCAGAAGTATTGGAGGAGTCCTATTGCTACCATTAAGGGGTTGGATTATAAACCTAAGGGTAAGGACTGGGAGTTAGACCCTGAGATAGCAGAGAATATCAAGAGTATGGAGGAGTACATCGACCCACGTGGAGAGGAGGACGATGTAACAACTGTCTTAACAGACGAGCAGGAAGCAGAGTTACGTGCTAAGATGACAAAAACAACCCAAACAGATGATTAATCTCGATGAAAAGTATCATGATTATTTGACCAGTAGAAAGACACTGAAGATTGACGGTGTAAATGAACGAGTGAGAGGCTACGGTTACGAGTGTAATGGTAGTGAGATCATAGGATACTATCTGACTACAGATAACTATAAACTATTCTATAATCTTAATGAACAGTTTCTTCGGATGGTGCCAATTGCTGAACTGTCACAAGGGTAGTTGACGGATGTCCGAATCATCAAGTATTATAAATACTTCTTCGATGAAGGACGCTTCATCATTCTTTACATTCCGAATGCCTCAATTACTCGCGCTAGGTCTGGACGGAGAGAAACCAAGGGAATCATGTCGAGATTCCTGTCATCCGCAGTCCTTGTATTGCGAGACACTTTAACACAATCATGTCAATCAAATCAACAATCGCAGCACTAGCTGCCTCACCATTTCTACTCGCTGGAGCCGCTTTTGCTGGTCCTTACGTGAACGTAGAAGCTAACGTTTCCTATCCAGATGGAGACTATAGTGGTGCAACTACAGACGCTCACGTAGGTTACGAAGGTGACCTCTCTGAGACTGCTTCCTTCTACGTACAGGGTGGACCTGCATTCGTAGCTAAGGATGGTTCTGATACAGAAACAGAACTATCAGGAAAGGTAGGCGTTAACATCGCTGCTACTGAGTCCTTCGGAGTATACGGAGAGCTCGCTGGAATCACCAACGAGGACAGCAATGGCGACGGAATCGTTGACTGGGCTGCTAAGATCGGTGGTAAGTTCACCTTCTGATAAGCAGAACATATCTAAATAAAGGGTCACTTAGGTGACCCTTTTTTCTTTTCTACCTTATTAATATGGCCAAACAAATAGGAAACACCGCAATCTATACTCGACCAGGGTGTGCATTCTGTACGAAGATTAAGGAAGTTTACAAATCTAAAGGGTGGGGCTTTGCAGAATACGTTTTAGATGTTAACTTTACTAGGCAGCAGTTTCAAACCGAGTTTGGTATGAATGCTACCTTCCCTCAAGTTATCATTGCGGGACACAAAATGGGTGGATGTACTGAAACTGTTAAATACCTGCGAGAAAATAGTTATCTATGATAGTAATGGATTCTACTGAAGAACTCTATACTCTTATCGACCGTAGCATTGATGAAGCAATGTTTAACGGTCGATTTATGTTTAAGATGTATGATTATCTGAAGTCGAGCAAGTGGACACGTAAAGCAACAGGTGAACTACTAGAGTCATCATCCATGCAAGAATTAAAAGGTGTGGTCAATGAGTTGAGTCAATACATTGCACGTGACACATACATGACAGAAGCATACAGTAACATACCTAAGCCACAAGCAAGGAAGATAAGGAAATATTTTCAGAGTATGATAGATGATGCACAGTTATACTATGACACTCATAAACCAGGGCGTCCTCGTAAACGTGCTAAATAAGTTCAATAACATAGGAGGAACAGATGGAGTTAACTTTTTTATACACCAGTTTCTTCTTGACAATCGGAAGTTTTCTGCTAGGATTCATAGTATCCTGGAATCTTAAGCACATCTATGATGAGTGGAGAGCAAGAGCAGACTATGCTGCTGTCGTTATGCACCCTGAGATGCAAACAGATAATGGACCTGTAGACCCATCCGAGTTGTTATACTTGCGTATCACCGACGATGATGATACAATAGAAGATGATGAAGATTAACCGTTGAGCTCAATATGAAACTGATGATTTCTGAAGTGCTTCAGAAAGCACATAATGCAAAAACAAAAAAGGAAAAGATTAAAATCCTACAGGATAACAATACTCCTGCACTAAGGATGGTCTTCGTCGCTAACTTTGACGACTCCTTGGTACCACGTGTCCCTCTCGGTGAGGACGTACCTTATCGTAAGAATGAGGCACCTAAAGGTACAGAGCACACCCTTCTTGAGAAGGAGGCATCAAAGATGTACTATTATTTCAAGGGTGGTGCTGATAACGTAGCGACGATGAAGGTAGAGAGTATGTTTATCCAACTGCTTGAAGGACTGCATGAGTCAGAAGCAGAGGTAGTTATTAAAGCAATCAATAAGACTCTTCATAAGAAGTATCGAATCACCCACGCTGTTGTTAAGGAAGCATTCCCTAGCATTGAGTGGGGTGGTAGAGGTAGATGAAATTAACCGAGGAGCAAATCTCAACCATCAATACTGCTGGTGGGGGTTGTTATATTATCCAGACTGGTATCACACCTGATGCTGCTGAGGATAAGCAACTACCCACCAATGCATACCTTATGGAATGTGAGAAGGATGGAGACATATGGTTTGATGTTGTTATGGGTGACACCGTAGGAATATTTGACACATATTATGATCTGCTTGGCAATGTCATCAAGAAGATGTCATACTGTAAGGGTACAAGACCACCTCACATGTGGAATGCAACTCCACCTAAGAAACAAAAAGAAAAACCACCCAAGAGGAAACAATAGATGCCCATCTACAGAGACTACGAGATTCGTATTAACCTCAACGAGTTAGTTGAGCAACGTATCCCTGTGTGTAATGCTCTACACCCTGACCACTGCCTAACAGAGGAGCAGGAAGACCAGATAGCACATGGAATACGACAAGAGTTGGACCTGACTCCCATTTATGACCAAGTTGATGCTAAGATAAGAGAGTTCTGCGAAGCAGCACACATTGAAATGCCATGTGAATGCCCATGACTGTATACATTGACCCTCGCCGTAAGGTAGAGGCACCTACAGAATTAACTCCAGAAGAATTGGAGAAGAAAAGAAATGAAGAATTGGGGATGAAAGTTGTGCAGACGTTTGCTACTCTAACTCTCTCACCCCTAGTCGTTATGTTGATATGGAACTGGGTGATACCTACTCTGTTTGGACTACCTACCCTGACATACTTCACAGCACTAGGACTCTACTTACTATGTAAAATATTATTCACAAATAATAATGACTAAAGTATGTTTGGTTACTGTCACACCTGACGCTGAAAAAACTATCGGATACATCGCAAGAGTATCTAACCCTAACAACCAAGACAACCCGAAGGTTGCTGGTCTATTAAAGTATTGCATCAAGCATGGACACTGGTCTATCTTTGAGCAAGCACACATGACGTTGGAGATTAATACGACACGTGGTATTGCTGCACAGATACTGAGGCACAGGTCATTCACCTTCCAAGAGTTTAGTCAGAGATATGCTGACACTAATCTCCTTGAGCCACCAGTTATACCTGAGTTGCGTAGACAGGATTTGAAAAATAGACAGAATAGTATAGATGACATCCCAGAAACCGAGCGAGCCTTCTTACAAGGCCGAATTAAACAGTACTTTGATGAAGGACAAGCCCTCTACAATGACTTACTTTCTAGCGGGATTGCAAAAGAGTGTGCGAGATTTGTGCTCCCCTTGGCTACTCCTACTCGTCTTTATATGTCTGGTTCTGTAAGGAGTTGGATGCACTACATACAACTACGCACTGCCAATGGCACACAGAAGGAGCACATGGACATAGCAAACCTATGTCGTGACCACTTCATCTGTAACTTCCCCATCACATCTAAAGCATTGGGATGGTGTCCTGATGTTGAAGACTGTGACTGTCGTTATGATAACGACTGGGGTGACACACAACCATGCTTAAGGATAGACTAATGCCAACATACCCTGTTATAAATAAATCCACAGGAGAGACTAAAGAACTCTCTATGACCATGCAAGAGTATTGTGACTGGAAGGATGCGAATCCTGACTGGGACAAGGACTGGTCTCAAGGGACTGGTGGAGTGACATATGGAAACCCTAAACAATCGGACGGCTTCAAAGAAGTAATGAGTAAAGTACAAGAGAAACATCCAGGTGCTAACCTTTCTAGGTTTACTTAATTATGCCAGCAAGAAAGAAGAATGGTAACGGTAATGGGACTCCTAATGGGAGTACCCTATCTAAAAGACAGATGAAACGCAAGCCTATCAACCTTGATCACCTTAAGGTGATTGAACCGTTGACAGATAACCAAACAAAGGTCTTTGATGCGTTTGATGAAGGTAAGAATTTAATATTGCATGGTTGTGCAGGGACAGGTAAGACATTTATCAGTCTCTACTTATCACTCAAGCAGGTGCTAGACCAAGCTACACCATACGATAAGATTTATATGGTGCGTAGTCTTGTGCCTACAAGAGAGATTGGTTTCCTACCTGGAGACCATGAAGATAAGAGTGACCTCTATCAGATACCATACCGTAACATGGTGAAATACATGTTTAGTATGCCAGATGAGGTCACATTTAACGGGCTGTATGACAACCTACGTGGCCAGGATTCTATATCTTTCTGGTCTACATCATTCTTACGTGGTGTCACCCTTGACAATGCTATTATAATAGTAGATGAGTTTAGTAATCTAAACTTCCATGAGTTAGATAGTATCACCACTCGTGTTGGTCAAAACTCTAGGATTATATTCTGTGGAGATTACACACAGTCTGACCTAGTTAAAACCAATGAGAGGTCTGGTGTGCTAGACTTCATGAAGATATGCAGACAGATGCCATCGTTTGAGATGGTTGAGTTTGAGATACCAGACATCGTTAGGTCTGGTTTCATAAAGGAATATCTTATTAGTAAAATCAACCTTGGAATTGCCTGATGTTTAATTATGTTGGTCCTGCTAAGCCTCTAACGGAGGTAAGCAGTAGGACACTTGATGAAGGTCGCTTCTATAAGATTGATGACAAGTGGATGCCATCTGTCACAACAGTCGTAGGACACCAATCAAAAGCTGGTATACTAGAGTGGCAGGACCGTGTAGGTTTTGCTAAAGCAGAGCAGATTAGACGCTCGTCTGCCTGGCGTGGCACTCAGTACCACAATCTAGTAGAGCACTATTTAAAGAATGAATTGGAGGAAGTTGAAAAAAGCGAGGGTCTTCCCACGTACCTTTTTAGGGCTGCTCGTGAGACTCTTGATCGTATTTCTAATATTCATTGCATTGAGGCCCCTCTTTTTTCTCGTCGTCTGGGGATTGCTGGTCGTGTTGATTGCATTGCTGAGTTTGATTCTGAGCTTAGCATCATAGATTTCAAGACAACCAAGCAACTCAAGAAGGTAGAGCACCTAGAGAAATTCTTTGTGCAGGAAGCAGCATATGCTTACATGTATTATGAATTGACTGGTGTTGAGGTGGACAAACTTGTGACACTATCTGTTGCTGAAGATGGAAGTGTGCAAGTTGAGCAAAGATATGATAAAGTAGAGTATATTGACACCTTAATCGATTGGATTACTGAATATCATGAAAGTCTCAATGCAGCGTGAAGATGTTTTAGGTGTACCTTTCTATCGTTTTTATTACGATGAAGATAAGGTACCAGGTATCCTAGAGTCACTACAGAAACTAGAGTACCGTGACAACAGCACCAATGAAATCTGGGTCGGTGTTGATGATAGTGGTGAAGGAGGAAGTGACCTCTACAATTACCCAGACTTCGCTGATTTATTCGCGTGGATGCAGGAGTGCATGGCCGAAGTTGCTAAAGACTTGAACATTCCAAACAAATTGGTATGTAATGCTGCATGGTCTCATAGAAACAAGCAGCATCAATTCTTCTACGACCATACACACTACAATACTATGTTTAGTAGCAACTACTATGCATCAGGTGTACCAGAAGATAAGACACAGTGGTTCTATCCTAATCCTTACTTCCATTACACTAACCTCTATCCATTAGGGGACTACACAGAAGACAAATATATGTTAAACTGGATGGAAGATACTGAACCTGGTAAGTTTATAGTCTTCCCGCCTATGATAAGGCATCGAGCATGGGCTAACACATCACCAGAAGATCGTATTACTATTGCAGCGAACTGGTTTCCAACAGGTAATATTAATGCATCTGGTGTCTCTCATCTAAAGGTGGACGTTATACAATGAAAGAGATAGAGGAAAAGTTTATGACTCAAGGAAAATTCACTTCCTTGGTGGAGCAGAGAGTTAAAGACAGTAATGGTCTTATTAACTACATAGAATCAGTAGCATCTGTTTGTGAAGAATTTGAGATTGAAGTGGAGACAGTGAGTAAACTTATATCTAAACCACTTAAAGATAAAATCAAATGGGATGCACAACAATTAAACTACATGAAACGTACAAGTAGAGGGGTTTTAAACCTATGAAGGACGACTTTTTCAAATCAGAGATAGTTGCAAAAGAGCTTGAGGATATACAAGCATGTTATACTTCCCTGTTGCAAATGTCATCTGGACTTAAGTCTTTCTCACCACAGGAAAGATTGGACCACATCGAGAAGACTCTTGAGTTGATTGCAAAGCAGAAGGTATTCTACGCACGTCTGCAACTAGCAGCAACTGATTTGAATGACGATGAATCAGCAAAAGCAATTAAAGACAACATTGAAACCATGTCCATGCAGTATAGTCAGGGCATGGATTTGAATACTATCCTTAACCACATGGAAGGCAAGCTCCAGCATTGGAGACGTGAGATTAAGGAGAAGCATCCTAACGACTTGACGGAGCCTAAATAGTATGCTACTATAATCCAGTAGCACATACTACAATACAACATCGGAGACAAATACGAATGTCATTTGCATCTTTAAAGAGTAAGTCTGGTAAGTTTTCTAAGCTTACACAACAGATTGAAAACATGTCCAAGCCTCAGGGGCGTGGTCCAGACGAAAGGCTCTGGAAACCAGAGGTAGATAAATCAGGCAACGGTTACGCTGTTATTCGTTTCCTACCAGAACCAGAGGGTGAAGACCTTCCTTGGGCTCAGGTATGGAGTCATGCATTTCAAGGACCAGGTGGATGGTACATTGAGAATTCTCTCACTACCCTCAACCAGAAGGATCCTGTTGGTGAGTTAAACAGGACGCTATGGAATAGTGGTCTTGATTCTGACAAGGACGTAGCACGTAAGCAGAAGCGTAAACTCTCATACTACAGCAATATTCTTGTTGTAAAGGACCAGCTACATCCAGAGAATGAGGGTAAGGTATTCTTGTACAAGTATGGCAAGAAGATCCATGATAAGATTGCATCAGCAATGCAACCACAGTTTGAGGATGAGACACCCATCAATCCATTTGACCTATGGAAGGGTGCAAACTTTAAGATTAAGATTCAGACCATTGGTGGATACTGGAACTATGATAAGTCAGAGTTCGATGTCCCATCAGTAGCAGGTGGATTGGATGATGAAGCCCTAGAGGCACTATGGAAGAAGGAGTATTCTCTTACAGAGTTTACTGACCTTAAGAATTTCAAGTCTTATGAAGAGCTTGAGGCACGTCTTAACCTAGTCTTAGGTAAGACTGCACGTGCTAAAGTAAGGTCAAATGAAGAGGACGAAGAATTGCTGCCACTGGATAGTCCAGTTGTTAAAGCGGACCCTTCACCCCCACAAAAGAGTGGGTTTGGTGCTAAAGTAGAAGAAATCAACGAGGGAGGGGACTCACCTGACCTTAGTTACTTCGCAGCACTAGCATCTGATGACTAAATTCTTCGCTCCATTACTCGCTCTGGGTTTGCTTGGTGCTCAACCTGCATCAGCACTCACATGGGCAGAGTTTTGGGAACCATTTACCGAAGAGCACCACCATCACCATCACAGTCACAGACCTCGTAGAAGACCTCATTACGAGGTCCATCGACCCTATTATGGACCAGTATTGCACAAGCATGCTGGTTTCGATGGACACACGAGGGACTGGCACCCTGTAGGACGCAAGCATCATGTCCACTTCGACCCTGATTTCGTAGGGTATTGCAGTAAAATCACCCGCTATAAGAAGTGGGTGCATCCTCACCACCATGAGTGGGGACACTGGAGCCACTGGACTAAGGTCGAAGAACATCCATGCTAAATCCCGTATATTATTTCGATTTTTGATCAAGAAAAACCCCGCTAAAAAAGCGGGGTATTTTTTTGTCTGTCAGGGTCGAGTAAGTATTTCTACTTAGTCTTAAAGCAATGGTATCCACAACGGTTAGGATCCGTTAGGGACTTTACTGCACGTGTGTTCCAACCATGTGGAGCACTAGGGCGGCCTTTCTTTGCGGTCATCTCTTCAAGGCTTTTTGGTACGAAAAACTCATTACAGGTTTTCCAAGGCAAAATAGGTGCTCTACCCTTTCTTTCGCCAAATGGCTCAAACTCTTGAGGATCAAAGTTTACCTCATAATGTATGCGTGACATAGGAGTGAATGTTTAACAACTTGCTTAGTATAGCAGTATATGCAAGTTTAATGCAACCCCCCTATTGTGTCAGGAAGTGTCATGAAGGGACACCGTTAATAAATCTTAATATCCCCCTGAAGACCCATATTGGTTAGTTGTCTGAGTATTGCTATCAGTCGTGGTTTGGGTAGTTACTGTAGTGCTACCATCCGCTAATGACTGTCCTTCTCCAATAGTCATTTCTTCGGTTGTAAATTCCTTAGATGAGAATTCTTGCTGAGAGGCAAATTCGATATTTGACGTTAATCCGATATTTGTCGAATATGTTGGTTTTACGCTTGTGAAGGTTTCTTCGACAACTGACGTAGATCTCTTAGCTTGCGTATCTGGGTCAGTTTCCCCATTTGGCAGATATGAGACTAGCATCTGGAATTCCTCTATGAAGTCAGGAAGGTAATCTTCCCTTAGAAGGTATATATTCCGTTTATAGTCGTTGAGCTCGGATTCGTACTCATAGTTCGTAACTGGGACAACAAGGTCTTCCTTTTCGACCATTGTGCCGTCGTAACGTCTGTACGTCCAATTCTCAGGTACCTCCAATCCCGCTTTAACGACGATTCTACCCTTTTGATCCCTAATTTCCTGAGACTTCCAATGATGGGTATCTTCAACTCTTGATTCTCCATATTTCTGCACACACATTTTATATAGTTCATCTTCTGTCATAGGCCACTCAGAATACAAATTAATGCAATTATTGCAAAGTAGCACTATCCAGTCATATGACCCATTACCGTAATGTTTGAAAGCAACCTGATCTGGTCTTTCGTTGTTTTGGACGGTATATTGCGAAAATCCCAAAATAACGTCATCTAGCTCTTCTCTGATTTTTATTCGTCTGAAGAGGTTTTTCGCTAAAACATGAGGGTCAATATTATTTGTCCTATAAGAGGAAGACCTTACATATACATCTGGTAAATTCTTGAAATATGCCATTATTTGAAGGACTCCTTGGTAACGAATGCAGTCTCTTGGAAACTGAGATCCATGTTATATGCAGAAGGACCAAAGTCGTCAGTCCTCGCTCCAGGATTCCATGATTGCAGTGAACTATATCCCCCTTCAGGTGCGAAGTTGAGATTCATATTGGTTAATACCAATTTAGTTGGGAATTGCATCAGTTTATTAAGTATTCCCATCTTTCCACCAGTTCTAGGGTTGCTGATAGTCTCTTGTTCCCCTGAATCTGTGTATCTAATGATTGATATTCTAAAATACTCAGGTATGGTCAACCATCTGTTATTACCGCTTCTACCAGGTAACATACACTGTCTTAGGTTTGAAACGATATCATATATGGACTGGACATCCTGACTATTCCTTGGTACAAGTCTAAATTGGAATTTATGGTCTCTAAACTTGTCTTGACCCTTGAAGATTGCTTCTTCATATGGGTTGAAAATTCTTTTATCTACTAATGCGGATACATCGTTAGTTGTTAAACTACCATCTCCTACACCACTGAATCCGATAGCAGAGTTGATGATTTTAGCACCAGCAGAGAATGCCATTGCACTTTTACCTGTTTCTGCTGCTTGCTTAACGGTTTCTGAGAAACTATCACCTATAGCACCTGTCTTGAATGCGTCACTACCAGCATCAAGTGCTGCTCTACCAATACCACCTAGTTGCACAGTATTGTACGCAACAGAGTAACCCTCACCCAGAGCTTGAGGTAAATACAGATAAATAGGTCCAAAATCGGTAGTACGATCTGACTTATGATCATATATGTCAAACTTTAGATAATCAACTACTTTGGTCGGAAAGCCATTTTCCTCTCGGATAGCTTCCTGACTCATCCTACTATTGACACCTAATGGTTTACTTCTTGGAAATACTAACGGCATGAGTTATAAGGGACGCTACAAACCATCAAATCGACATAAGTATAAAGGTGATCCTACGAATATTATTTATAGGAGTTTGTGGGAAAAAAAGTTTATGATATGGTGTGATAAGAATTCAAACGTTTTGGAGTGGGGCAGTGAAGAAATTATTATTCCATATAGGTCTCCCGTGGATAATCGTATTCATCGCTATTATCCCGATTTTTATGTTAAAGCCATCACGAGAGACGGAAGACTCGCAAAAAGCATCATTGAGATCAAACCTTATGCTCAGACTACACCACCGAAACGCAGGAAACAAAAATCGAGGACTTTTCTGAGCGAAGTTAAAACATGGAGTGTGAATGCTGCAAAATGGAAAGCAGCACGGTCGTATTGTGCAGATAGACGCATGACCTTCTTAATATTGACCGAACATCACTTAAACATCAAATGAGCATTTTCACAGACGTAAAAGAATTAGCAGGTGGTGCCAACCAAAGTAAATCATGGTATAGGTCTCAACTTCAGTATGGGTTAGAGTCATATACAGGTGCTTTCACTGTTGGTGACATTATTTTCTTCAATTATAGTGCTCAGACACCAGATTTATTGTTTTGGGACACTTTCCCAATGGTGCAAATAGTTGATGTTGATTATGATTTGATGCAGTTTCAGGGTGGTAATATACACTATTTAAGACCATCGACTAGAAAATCAGTAGGTGCATCATGGGCTGCTGGTAGTATTTCATATCCCAAGCGTTGCCACCATAAATACTTTATGAGTTCATGTACCAGTGTGTACGAAGTACCACGGGATAGTTTTGAAGACATGACTCCTCTACCAGTGGAGCAGTTTGTTATGAGACCTAAAGGTCTTGGTAAGACATTAGAAGTACCAAGCAGTATCATTTGGAGTAGATTAAAATGAGTCGAGGCGGCTTTAATCAGTTCATGGATCTTGTTGCGTCGGGTGCGAAAGAACCCTCACGCAGTAATCTCTATGAAGTAAGAGTACCAATACCAGCAGTTGTATGGGTTAATAATCCTGAACTGAGAGCAAGGCAGAGTGAGTTAGCACAAGCAATAGATTATTTTGCTGATGATGTATCAGTGCCTGGTAGGAGAGTTACTACTTCATCTGTTAAAGATATTGGTGTCCAGCGTAAGTATGCTAGTGGACAGGCAGTATCTGAGTTTACATGTTCCTTTATTGTTACTAAGGACATGATTCACAGACAACTGTTTGACCTGTGGATGAATTATACTGCTGCTGACCAAGAGAATAGAGTTACTTTTTATGATGAATATATTACTAATATAATAGTATGCAAATGGGAATTAGCAGCACCAGTGAAGTCTGAAGGTTTTTATGGCGATAGGTTATATTCTACAAGACTTAATAGAGCATCAGCAGTGTGGCAGATGTATGGAGCATTCCCAATAGATATATCAGGTCATCAGTTCAGTAATGCACAAGTAGACCTTGTTAAATTAGATGTCACCTTCGCTTATGAGAGACATAGATTTGACACCATTGCTAATGATCTGTTACCCTGGAAAGCTGATGTTGACGATAAGATAATCAGTCCGTTTAGTGAAATATCTGATATACTAGGTGTCAATATTGAACAGTCAGAAGTCGTTGGATTTAGCTGATAAATAATTATACAAAATGCGTTCGTTATGCCTTTACCAAAGTTAGCCATACCTGAGTATGAAATGGAGTTGCCTATTACAGGCAAACAAATATCATACAGACCCTTCCTTGTGAAGGAAGAGAAATTGCTTTATCTCGCTATGGAGTCGAAAGACGACAAGCAAATGATTAAAGCAGTGAAGACCATCATTAAAAACTGCACAAATCTAAAGACTAAGGTTGAAGATCTTGCTACGTTCGAGATTGAATATATCTTCTTGAAGATTAGGTCGAAAGCAGTTGGTGAGGTTAGTGAGTTTACTATTGTCGCACCAGATGATGATGAGACTAAAGTTGAAATTCAGATTCCTTTAGAACAAGTTGAAGTTATAGTACCTGAGGACCATACTAACGAAATTAAGTTAGATGAGAATGTAGGTATCAAGATGAAGTATCCTTCCTTGGATGTATTCATTTCACAGAATATGTCTGAGAATCCTGGACTAGAAGATATCTTTAAATTAGCAGCGAATTGTATCGAACAAGTCTATGACCAAGAAGAGGTGTATGATGACTTTACTCCTAAGGAAGCATTAGATTTCTTAGAGAATTTGAATTCTGACCAATTTGCGAAGATTCAACAATTCTTTGAGACAATGCCTAAGTTATCTCATACTATACCTGTCTATAATCCTAAGACTAAGGTCACATCTGATTTAGTATTAGAGGGTCTAGCAAGTTTTTTCGAGTAGCGTTAATGCATGATAGTCTTGAAAATTACTACAAGACTAACTTTGCATTAATGCAACATCACAAATATTCGTTGAGTGACTTGGAAGACATGATACCTTGGGAGCGAGATGTTTACGTCAACCTTCTATTGGCACATATCAGGGAAGAGGAACGGCGACAGGATGAGCAATCAGCTAAAATGTCGATGTAATGGCAATTAGAAGTTTCGTTTCAATTAAACCCGTTTCCGTCAAGAGTCCGATTGACGAAGGTTTTGCATCGATCGGGAAGGGTATTAACCGTATTGGGACAACAACTCAATCTATTGGTAATAATTTTCAAACTGTTGAGAAACTTATAAAGTTTGAAAGGAAGTGGTTAAGCGATACAGGTAGAAAGAAACTTAAGGATACGAATGACGAAGCCAAGGATGAGAAGAAGACTTGGAAGTCGATGTTTGATGCCATTAAGAAGAAATGGAAGAAGAACAAGAGGAAACAGGCAGAGATAAGCTCAGAGAAGGGTTTAGAAGAAGCAAAGGAAGAAGGGAAGAAGATAGTTGAGAAAGCTAAGGCACCAATATTCAAGTTCCTTAAGACAATAGGTGACCTACTGGGTGGTCTACTGCAATGGTTTGTTGGATATGCAGCATTAGATTGGTTGTCTAAGACAAATACTGAGAGTCTTACTAAAGTCTTTAGAGCAATCTTTGCTATAGGTAAGTTCATTGTTAGTATCATAGGGTTTGGTGTGAACCAAGTTCTGAATGGACTCACTAACTTAATAGGTAGAGATTTTGGTGAAGGACCAGTTAAGAGGTCACTAAGGGGATTACTTGGTGCTTTCCAGTTGATTGGTGGCATTGCAGCACTGAAGACTGCTCAATGGCTCATAATGCCTTGGAAGGCAATAACTGATTTCAGAGCTATTGGACAGATATTCTCTAAGCAATCCGAGATTGAAGCAGAGAATGCGTTCAGTCGTAAACAGAGAATTAACGGATATAGAGATACCAAGACTGGTGTAATCTATAGTAAAGAGGAATACGAAGCTAATATGAAGTCTGCTAGGAGAGCAGACGCTAAGAGAGGGGCAAGAGCAGGTAAGGGGATGACCTCTAACCTGTATGAGTCTGAGATGAATAAGAGATTCCAGGCTCAGTACAGAGGTAAGAATAAGAATGTCTTACAGAAGGGTATACAAAGAACTAGAATTGGATTCAAGAAGGGACCAAGAGCACTACAGAAGAACTTCTTAAAACCAGGATTTCAAAAAGGATTAGCTGTAGTCGGAGGTGCTACACGTATAGCAGCAGGACTAGCATCAGGTGAAGACGCTACATCAGCAATCGGTGCAGGTGCTGGTCAAGCAATAGGAGGTATAGCAGGTGCAGCAGCAATGACTGCTGTAGCACCATTCTTAGGACCATTTGCACCTATTATAGGTAATGCTCTCGGTAGTTTCTTAGGTGAGTGGGTAGGTAAATCATTAGCACCTGTCCTCAAACCACTATTTGAACCTATAGGTAGATACTTTAGTCTACTTAGGGACTATGTTGGTACAGTATGGAAAGCTGCTGGAGGTGCAGAGTGGATAGGTCAACTAGGTGAGTTATTTGGTGCATTGTGGAGCATCCTTAAACCTGTATTAGGTGTCCTATGGAGTTTTATTAAGTTTGTTACAGGTGCATCATTCAAGGCAATCGGTAAAATCGTTGGATTCGTAGTCAATAATGCCAAAAGGTTAATGAACCCTGGCAGTATCGTTGGAGGTGTGGTAGACTTCTTAACGTTTGGACTAACGGATGCAGACGGTATGAGTAGAGAAAAAGGTGGACCAGTAAATGTGCCTCACATGGCTGCTGGTGGAGGTATGATTGGACCTCAGATTAGTATTATGCAGGCAATAGGAGGAGCACTTCTAGGTGGAGTAGTTGGTGGAATTGCAATGTTGGGATTCGCTGCTGGACCAGCGATGGCATTCATTGGAGGTGATGTAGCAAGACTTACAAAATTATTTGGTACCCGTGGAGCATCAGGTGGTGGTGCTGGACTATCATCATCTATGGGGTCTATCAATACAGGAAGTTTGAAGGATTCATCTACGCAAGAGAAAGAGCGTATGATTGAACACCAGAAGGGATTGATAGCAGCAGCAAATAGTTTCAATGAGTTAGTAATCAAAGCAGCAAAGGTATTTGACCCTGAGTTCAATCAGAAAGAAGATATATCACAAAATAATGGTCAGGCAGAGAGTGGACCTCCAGTTAAGAAGGTAGACTCTGGGTCTGGATTTGGTATGGAGGAGAAAGCCGCTGGTGGTTTCTTAGGTATCAACAAGAAAGACTTAATGCCATTAATGGCAGGTGGTGGACATATCGTGACCTCTAAGATGGGTCAACGTGGGTTTAAACTATCTCCTGGCATGCACATGGGTGTTGATATTGCTGCTGAGATAGGCGAACCATTATATGCATTCACTGATGGTAGAATTGAAGCAAAAGGATGGGAGAAAGGATACGGTAACTATGTAAGTTGGGTTGATTCCAATGGGAATGGACATTTCTTTGCACACTTAGATAAACCAGCACCTGTACAGGTAGGTCAGTCTGTTAAGAAAGGTACTATCGTTGGTTATGCTGGTAATACTGGTAAGTCATCAGGTCCACATCTACATTGGGAGATGGCACGAAATCCTGCTGATACAGGTATGCCTAAGTCTTCTGTGTTGAGTAGAATTAATCCATTAGACCACTTTAGTAAGGAAGCACCATTTGGTGGTACTATATCTCCTAATCTATTAGAGAGATCTAAACCAAAAGCTAAAGACGAAGCATCAATTACTGAGACTAAGGGTACTGAGGAGGAAGTCTCTGAGAAGACTATTGCTCCAACTTCTATGGAGCAATTAGAGAAGGCATTAGGTGACTTCGGTAAGAAAATGGCAGAAGCAGGTAGAGCTACCTATGCTGAGGATGCTGCTGCATATCAAGCAAAGTTAGTTGCTACTGATGTTAAAGCAATGACATCTAGGCGTACTCAGCAGCAGAAATCTGTTGAGGATATGATGTTAAAGGCAAGACGAGATAAGGATAGAAACAATTTTATTGCACCACCCATGATAGTAGCACAAAGATCTACTCAGACCATAATAAATAAGTCAGGTAGTGCTGGTACTAAAGTTGTCTACACTAAGCCTTCACCACTCCTAACACTGTGTTAATAAATGGCGGGTCCACAAGTTAAAATAGCGAAAGCAGGTCTTTATAAGATGATATCTTATAAAGGAACTTCTGGTACCAAAAAATATACACCAATGACTGCTGCGGTTCAGTTGGGCAAGACTGAGCGTAGCATGCAGATTGGTATGAAGTCTGTTGTTGCAGGTATTAACTCATTAGGATCAGTATTAAACAGTATATCTGCTAATTCTGAAGCAATGGTGTCTTCGATGAAGCAATCTATCGGAGCACAGATAGCAGATAATCAAGCACTCATAAAGAGAGAGAAAGAATTAAAGAAAGAAGAAGACGCACGTAAGGCAAGAGAAGAAAGAGAGAGACGGAAGAAAGAAGAGAAAGAAAAGAGAGATGAGGCAGAGAAAGGATCTGAAGCCCCTCTATTCAAGAAAATAAGAGAACAATTCAAGGAGAGTGCTAAGTCAGCATTTGGTGGATTCCTCATGGCACTTGCAAGGTTTGCAACTGCGTTCCTGAAGTTCTTCCTTGTATATAAAGCATTAGATTGGATTGCCAATAATCCTAAGAAGATAGAGAAACTTGCTAAAGGTTTATTTGCACTTGGTAAGTTTGTATTCAAGGTCACGTCCTTCTTAGTTGGGTCTGGTCTTGATGGTATTACTAAATTCCTAGAGAATCCTCTTAGTTTAAAGGGATTCTTTGGTGCTGTTCAATTTGTATTATCTGCTGCACCTATATTCATAGGTCTAGCATTCCTTAAGAACCCTGTAGGTACAGTCAAAGCACTTGGTTGGGTCATAGCGTCCTTAGGTAAGGGCATTATGGGCATGCATAAGCAAGGCAAGCTTATGGGTAGACTGAAGGCATTTAAGTCCACTAGGATGGCAAGACTAGCAGGTGGATTTACTGCTGGTGCTATGGCATTCACTGGTGCTCAGTTAGATGGATCTAACATGGCAGAGGCACTAGGTGCTGGTGGCGGTGCTATGGCAGGTCAGATGATTGGTGCCAAAGTAGGTAGCATGATACCTGTACCTGGAGCAGGTGTTATTGGTGGTGTATTAGGTGGTGCTGTTGGAGCACCTGTAGGTAAGGCAATAGGTGGGTTGATTGAACCTATCGTTGAACCTATGAAGAGATTCTTTGGTATGGTTGGTGATGTATTCAACAATGTTATGGGTGCCATTAAGGAACCCCTCACTGGATTATTCCAGGGTATAGCAGATGTAATGAGTACTATATTGGATGTAGTTGAACCACATCTTCCATTGATTGGTACATTGGTTGGTGGTGGATTGAAGATTGTTCTGACTCCATTCATGTTGATGCTGAAAGCATTGACAGCAGTCCTTAAATTCTTTGCACCTAAGAAAGGAGGTGGTGAGAAAGGTGGAATTGCAGAGGCATCACAGAAACGAGCAGCAGGTGGACCTATTGTAGTACCATCACCTATACCGCAGATGGCATCAGGTGGTAATGCAATAGATGCTGGTCCTATTCAGTTAGTATCTACATCTCTGAAGAAAGTAACAGAGATGGGTGCAGGTATTGGTAAGGTGATGATACTACCATTCAAAGCTATTGGTATTGGTATACTCTCTGCTATTGGTATGGTCGGTAGGTTGTTTGGTAGATTCTTACCTGGACCTCTGAAGACTATAATGGCAAACTCACTAGCACCTATTGCTAGAGCGTTTGGTGTCCCTCTATCAGTGTTGGGTGCAGATGTTGGTGGCACTCCAAAGGGAGAAGACCAAGGTAAGGAAGAACCAGATTATCAGAAAGAATTACTAGAGATATACACTGGAGAAGGTGGTGTCCTAGAAAACTTTGGTAAACTATTAGATGTAGTTACTACCAGAGATATGGTTAATAGAGGGTTGGGTGTATTATCTGACCTTAAGACTAAAGCAGGATTTGCTAAGGGTGGATGGATATCAGGTCCTATGAGTGGATATCCTGTATCACTTGATGGTGGTAGAAGCACATCATTCATTGGTCATGGTACTGAGTGGGTAGGATATAAAGGTTTCGCTGCTGGTGGAGCATACGTTGTACCATTTAATACCCCTGCTACTAGGAAGAATGCTGGACTTACTAGCTTAAGGATGCGTCAAGCAGCAGCAGGTGGATATGCTTTGCCATTTTCTGCTGGTGGAGCACTAGATCCAACAATACCTAGATTCTCTGCTGGTGGTAAGTTTATGTCACCTGAAGAGAAGAGAGGATATGAGAAAGGTATGAAGCATACCTGGCACTTCCAGGTGGGTGATAAGGAGTATGGTGCTGCATATACTAAGAGTGGTAATGATATTAATATCAAGCAGCTATCTAGGGTAGATGATTCAGGTGGATGGTTTGGATGGGGTCAGAAGAAACCACCTCTACAACCAGGTAGTCCTGAGTTCAATAAGGTATTAAACTCTGAAGCATTGAGGTATGCTATTGCCAAGCATGCTAATCTGAAGAGTGGTGGTAATAGGAGAGGACATGGTGCGAAGATTGATCCTAGTCTGATCAATAAGATTACAACTGATAAATTAGCAGGTAGATACTATACGTTTAAGACCACACCTAGAAAAGAAAGAGAGAGACTAGAGGAAGAGCATAAGAAAGCACAGGAACCAGTAGAGAGTCTTGAGAAACTTCTCATGGACTTTGGTGCTAAGATGGCAGAGGCAGGTGGACATAATATTGCAGGTGCAAAGTTAGATGAAGCACAGTTAAAGGAGGTAGAGGCACAGAATCAAAAACAGAAAGATGTAGCAAATGCTGCACAGACAGTGATAGCACAAGAGGTTGACAAACCCCCTATTATTACTGGAGGTGGGAATGAGGTTCAAGAGATAGTTGTTCCTGGTTCAACTTCTATGGATGCTGACCCATTCTTAATGCCTAAGTTTGGATTGGTACCAGAATTTACAACTAACGTATCTGATATGATGTAATGGCTGATAGAAAATCAAGACACCACGAATTAAGAAGATTAGATATTATCTGTCACGAGGGTACCTCCGCTGAGAAGAAGTATAATATCGAGGCTCTTGTCATGGATTTTCAATATCATGAATCCATTGAGTCTCCATTTCTTCGAGCAGATTTTACTATTATAGATGCTGTAGACTTTAATCTTCAGTTACAAGGTGGTGAACCTATCCTGATTGAGTTGGAGACTGAAAGCTCTAAGAGTAAACCACTTAAGGTTGAGTTACAGGTGTATAAGATAGGTAGTATCATCAAGCAAGAGAGACAGCAGATGTATATCTTGCATTGTGTATCACCAGAGATGTATCATAATGAAATTAAGAGAGTATTTAAAGCATTTGGACCTGGTAGTAAGAAAGATGTAAATTGTGTACCAAAGTTTATTGCTAAGGAATATCTAAATGCAGATCCTAAGAAATTAAAGGGTAGTAACTTTGAGGACCATTCAAAGTTTACTTTTATATCCCCTTCATGGAGACCTGTTGATACTATTACATACCTATCAGATAAAGTAACTAGGAAGGTAAGTAAGAAGTCAGGTGCATCTAGTAAAGGTAGTGAGAAGCAGTCTGGATTCTTATTCTTTGAGAATAGTGATGGGTTTCATTTTAAGTCTATTGATTCTCTAGCAGAGCAAGATACAAATGGATTCAAGTATACCTACACTCAGTCAGGTAACATGGAAGATGATAAGGATGGTGGACAGTATGTAATTGAGAGTGTGCAGTATCCTGATAAGGCAAATCATCTACAGAATATGAGGATGGGTACTTATAAGACTTCATACATCAGTATATCCATACCAATGCCTACAGAGAGTCATCTTCAGGATGCTGGTAAAACTTCAGGTCAACAAACTACAACTACTACACAGAATACTACTACCACTGCTGGATCTGTTAGTGGTACTGGATCTTTACCTGATGATGTAAGTGGTGTTACTAAAGCAGGAGGGACTAGTACTTCACCGTCTGGGACTATAAGACCACCCAAGGCGATGACATTTAATAAATTATTCAGTATGGCAAGTACTATTGAATCTCGACCACCACTTAGGGTACCTAAGATATTAGGTGATCTTGAAGCTAAGACTACACCACCTACTAGGACTAAGTTTAGGGCATTGCCTGGGTTTAAGAATCAGCAGTCTAAAGCATCATTGTTGAGGTCAGCAACTACAACTACCACATCTACTACTGGTTTTGATACCTCATCTGGAGCGAGTGGGTCATCATCCACATCCTCTAGTATTACGCAATATTTCAATTCAGATAACGTTAATGATGTCAAACCTCTAGGTGCGACAGCAGGGAAGCAAGAGAATCAAAGTACTTCAGCGGTTGCACATTATGCAGCAGCGAGGTATAATCTAATGAGAGCCATACAACTCAATATTGTAGTACCTGGTAATACTGGACTCAAGGCAGGAGAAATCGTGACTGTGGTTATACCTGCTGCTAAAGAGGAAGGTAAGAATGTGCAGGAGGATTTTAGATACAGCGGTAAATATCTTATTGCTGGTGTCACCCATGTTTGGAAACCTGCTGGTGAAGGAGTCACTTCAAGACTATCTTTAATCAGGGATTCAACAAAAAAGCAGGGGTAAATACTCAAGTATACTATAATAAATAGTTCGTATAATAGTAAGGGGCAAACTCGATGACTCATTACGCAACCATCGAAGATCATATCGCTGCTGACCAAGCAATCGTTGATGATCCACAAACTAATCCTGCGGCACGTCGTCACTATAAGGAAGAATTACATGATCTTATAGAGTACGAAGAGCATCATCACGATGAAATCGTAGCAGGTGACCACCACGATCCTAACTGTATCGAATTATTCTGTGACCAACATCCAGACGAGCCTGAGTGCTTAATCTACGATGATTGATACTTCATGGTCATCCATTAGAATGTTTCTCATACTTGTTATGGGTGTGGTATGGTTCTATCTGTTAAATGTAGAACTACGAAGTGATGACTGAAGAATGGAGAGAAGAATACAAGGGTTATACTTCATCGAGATATGAGTTAGACCTCTTGGAGAATGGACCCAAGAGTCTAGCTCAGTCTTGGATGATGGGTGCTTTGTATAATAAATGGAAGAAGATGAAGGGTATTAAAGACCCAGAGCCACCAAATTGTCAATCGTCATTTAAAGAGTGGAATGATAACGTACGCGACACTTATGAGGGGTCGGTATCGGAATCAGAGACAGGCATTCTCGAATCCGAGTAAGTGGCCTCAAATAGATATCGATATTACGACACCTGCTAAGGATATAATCATAGTTAAATCATGGTACAAGTATAAGGGTGAAGACAATCCTTATAATAAGATAAGGTATAATTGGAAACAGGTAGATGAAAACATCGTCTATAGTGAAACTTATAATCTTATTCATGATTGTCCTTCCTGTCCTTTCCTATGGGTTTGGGATGGGCAATGGTGGACAGGGACTACAGATGGAGAATGCATCCAAGACACAACAAGGATAGTAACCTCTATCAGATTTAATGGTATGGAGTATCGTGTCAAAGATGTAGGATATAATATAGATACGGGTAAGCAAGTTTATGGAAAAGACCCAAGTGAAGGTGAATTCTTCTTTCAAAGTATACAATGATTTCCTACCAGCTAGTGACTTTAGTTTGGTACAACAAACATTTGCATCAGATTCATTCCCGTGGTATTGGGGACAGAATGTATTAAGTGAGGACTATACGACTAGCGATTCGTATAGATGTAGTGAGGAAGATAATTTTCAATTCGTTCATTGGATATACACAGACGCTAGACCTATTAATGAGTATTTTGATACAGTGGTACCTATTATTAATAAGTTAAGGGTCGGTGCTATCTGTAAGATTAAAGCAAATCTAAATCCTAGGACTGAAGAGACAGTAGAGCATGGGTTTCATTGTGATCAGGATTGGATTGGTACTAAGACTGCTGTATACTATGTTAACACATGTAATGGATATACTCTCTTTGAGGAGAGTGGTGAGAAGGTATATAGTAAAGCGAATAGATTAGTTGTATTTGATGGTCCTACAAGTCACACTGGCAGCACATGCACAGATGAGAAGAGAAGGATAGTTATCAATTTCAACTACTATGAAGTAGATAAATAAAAGAAAACAATATTATTATGTCTCAGGTACAAGGTCCAAGTAAGTCGGACTTCCTAGGTAAGGATGGTTACACTTGGTGGGTAGGAGAAGTTGAGGACATCAACGACCCTATGCAACTAGGTCGTGTTCGTGTGCGTGTCCTTGGTTGGTATACTGGACATACTGAGAAGCAAGCATATCTTACAGATATTCCAACAGAGATATTACCTTGGGCTACTTGCTTACTACCTTGTGACTCTGCACAAACTAAGTCAGCAGGTACTACAACAGAATTACAACCAGGCGCATGGGTAATAGGTTTCTTCCTTGATGGTGAAGAAGCACAGTTACCATGTGTCTTAGGTGCATTCCGTGGAATGCAGAAGAAAGAAGATGATAAGAAGAGGACTACTGTAGCATCTGGTGAAGATGCTGAAGCTAAGAAGACTAATACACCTGGTCAGAGAGACTTATCTGATCAAGATAAGTTTGGAGGTCACCCCTTCCCTAAGTTACAGAGTGTTACTCCAACAGATGAGAGTGGTGCTCCAGAGGAAGCACGTGGACCTGGTATAAACACAGGAGAGGCAGTTACGCCTGGTAATGTTGTAATGAATCCTATCAAGCCACCTGTTAACGCAGAGGGTGTTGCTGATGGTGTTGCTGGTCCTGCTGGTAAAGGATTTGAAACTGACTTAACAAGAATGCTCACTGAATTAGGTGAGATGACTGCTATGGCAGCATCTGGACCTGGTGGGTTTATATCAGTTATTACAGGTAATAAGGTAGCAGGTGATAAAGTTAGAGAGCACCTTGGTAGAATTACTAACTTCCTTGCAGGTGGTATATCAGGTATCCTTGCACCACTCAAGGAGATGCTAGCAAAACTCATTGCAGAGATTGTGGGTATGCTAGTTAAGATTATATCTCAGTTTATACCTATTGTTGTCATCACTACTGTGATGAAGTTCCTTGAGCAGATCTTTAAGATCTTCTGTATGGATACACCTATGTGGTTTGGACTGGTGCAGGCAGCGTTATCGGATACTGCGAACTTTGCGAACCAAATAGCTAGCCTTGCTGTGAACAAAGTAGCAGAAGCAATGTCAGGTATTGACTCTGCTGTTAAGGGTGTTACCAACAGAGTATTGAATGGTATTACATCTGCAATGAATCGTGTAAGAGACGTAGCAGGTGATGTCATCAGTGCTGTTAATACTGCTAAAGGTATGGTAGGGGCAGCAAAGAGACTGGGTGAAACTGTCCAAATGATATTTGAGTTTGACTTTACTTCACTAGACTGGGGTAGTCTCATTCAGATTCTTATTGCTATACTAGGTTTACTCTTCAAGAAGTCGTGTAATAGGAAGATAAAACGACCGAAGTCGAAGATGTGGTTCCCTCTCATAGGTACCACGCAATGCGATAATGTAGAAGATGCTATAAAAGGTACGCCATACGAGACTGTTGATCATTTATATGATGGTAGTCCTGCCACCTCTGGTAAGGGAAGTTTCATTGATAAGTTGTTTGAGAATATCAATCCTTATCTGATGCAATCAGTATCTCATTTGAATGGTGCAAGAGAAATTAATGATGCTACACCAGGTAAAGAGAAGCAGATTATATCTGGTCCTGGCGGTGTTTCTACATTCCAAGATGCTTTTGGTAACGAGCACAAGAATGTCCCTAACAATGAAACTAAGATCATTGCTAAGGACAAGTGTGAGACTATTAAAGGTAACTATTCACTGACTGTTGAAGGTGACATGTATCTTAAGGTCATGGGTAACCTACATGAAGAGGTAACAGGATCTAAGAATGAGCACAACTCACAAGGTCCACAGGCAGAGGCAGAAGGAGAATCAAAAGCACCAGACTTGAATACTCAAGGTGGGTCTGTGCAGGCACAGGACACTAATGTTACTGGTTCAGGTGGTGGTGGATATACTGTAGTTGCTGACGCATCATCATTAGGTGGTGGACCATCGTCTGATTCAGGTGGTGGAGGTGGTGGTAGCAGTGACTCAGGTGGGTCTGCTGACATGTATCGTCATCAAAGAGATAAAGATAGGACTGAGTTACTCAGGTTGAATAACATTGGTGGTTTCTATCCAGTAGAAGATATTCCATTCGCACCTGGTGCTGACCACATGGGTAGAACACCTACAGGTCCACAGTTGGGTGCAAAGTTACAAGATACTAAAGAGCAGAAGTCAGCGGCACGTAAGGAAGGTGACCATGACATAGCATATACTGGTGAGGTTAAGATACAGGGTGCTAAGGTTAGTAT
>CEVZ01174999.1_pt1 | contig 28984 bp, 27 predicted proteins | sample 361371 | NCBI WGS metagenome assembly CEVZ01 (sample SAMEA2620217, study PRJEB7988) | marine metagenome | isolation source: saline water (ENVO:00002010), including
AATCTCTCCAAAATCAATCATTTCTGATTTTCGAGTTAAGAAAAATAGAAATTCAGATAGCGAGTTAAAAAAATAATTTATACCAGTAAAAATAGAAAGTAAAGGATAAAAAATTAACATATTAGAACCAGTTTGAATTTCATCTTTGAGATCGGTAAATTTCATAGTTTTTATTTTGTCTATAAAAAAAAGAAATAGAATTAAAAAGTTTAAATACCAAACAAAGCTAGGGAAGTGATACTTTAAATCTGGAAGAAAGGAAACCATAATCCCCCATCTATTTGGATAATTTACGTCTTTTAAATTTTTTGATAAATTTACTACTTCTTTGTTTATTTCATCTTCGTTAAGTTGATCTATACTCTCATTTAAAAATGCAATATCCTTTCTTTCAAGATAAGTGTTTTTGCTATCTTCAATATTTACATTATTTATTATGTTTTTATATTCATTTGGATTGTCTATTATCTGCATTTCAAGGCTGGGGGTGTTCATTAATGGTGAAAGTAAACTAAGAGAAATTACAAAAATGAAAACTAGAAGATTTTTATTTTTAAAATCAATTCTTTTCTCCAATATCAAACTAAACAATAAAAAATAAATCATAAAGTCAAACATCCAGCTAATTCCAAATCCTGTACTAAAAAGTGGAAAGAGACATAAGATGAATAATTTTATATATGACTTTTGTTGTTTTGAATATATAAATGCAATAAAAGCTTTAAAAATAGAAAAAGTTAAAAATATTAAATTATAAAATAATGTTTCAAAGTCAACGTAGATTGAAGTAATTGTAAAGCTTATAAATAGGCCGAAAAATAGAGTAATTAAAACCTTAAGATCTAAAGCTTTTAAGGTTTGTTTATAATTTACATTTTTTAGTAGAACAGTTGTCACAACCGTGAGAATCAAAATTTGTTGAACTAATACTCTAGCCTGTCTTGGAAGGAATATCTTAAATAGTTCTGGAGTGCCATTCTGATTATAAATAATTTCAGAAACAGTAAGAACACAAAAATTGCCCTGGGAAGATTCATTTACAAACTGAGTATTAATAGACAAGTTAGTAAAACTTTCTAAATTAACAAATTTTATTTTCAGATACTCAAGTATCACAAAATCTGTACAGCCATTTATTAAATATATAACAGCAAAAAAACCAAAAATAACTAGAGGGAAATTTTTTTTAAGATAGGAATCTGTTGACATATATGTATATCAATTTGTTGATAGTTGACTTAAAACACCATTATCAATGACAATGCTTGAACCATGTAAAATATATCGATGCTTAATCAAAAGATCAATTACCAGATTTGAAACTTCATCTGTTTTTAATATTTTTTTTGAGGGTAATTGTTTTTTCAAATCATTTATTTGTTCTTCAGTCACACTGTTTAGTAACATAGGCGAGTCCATTGCACCAAGTATCAATTCAAATATTGACATCTTATCTTGCTTTTCAAGAGTTAAACCCTGAATTAAGCCCCTTAGTGCAGACTTGCTTGATGCATATAAAGTGTTATTAACTGTAGTTGCTTTTGCATGTACTGAAGAAACTATACAGATACTACAAAAATCAGTAAATTCACTCTCTAACATTTCAATTAGGACATATATCGATTTTGTATTTACAGAAAAAACTTCATCGAATGTCTTTGAAATATTAGTTATATCTTTTTGTGGACTTTTTTGTACAGCAGCACAATGTATGATTGAATCTATTTTAGAATTTTCTAATTTTACTTTAATTTTTTCAATATCATCCTCAGAAATACCTGCTAAGTCAATAACAATATCGGTATATTTACCTTCATTGATATCAATACCTATAGTTTTAAATCCTTTTTCGTTAAGATTTATGACTAAATTTTCACCTAACCCAGAACTAGAACCAGTAATAAGAAAATAATTTTTATTAGTCATAACCAAGCCATTTTAATAAAATTTTGGTAACTTGGCTGTTTACAGAATGATTTGCTTCTTGGGTATTTGAAGCATTGTGAGATGAAAACACTACATTTTCAAATTTTTTTAATTGACTATCTTTATTTATGGGTTCACCTTCAAATACATCAAGGGCACACCCAGAAATTAATTCCTCTTCCAAAGCATCAATTAAGTCTTTTTCGTTAATGATGCTTCCTCTAGAAACATTAACAATGTATGGTTTTTTTCCTAGACTGTTAAAAAAGTCGCTGTTTAATAAGTTTTTGGTATCGTTTGTTAATGAAGCAGTAATCACCAAAATATCACAGTTTTCTTTTATGTATTCGATATTCTTTTTCTCACCTAAGTTGTTTTCTACATTTTCAACAAATGGATCACTAAAGTAAATATTGGCGCCAAATGAAGTTAAAATCTTTGCAGTTTGTTGGCCTATTCTACCAAAACCTATAAAGCCTATATCTTTATTCAATATTCTTGTTCCTGTTGGCTTATGCCATGAATTGTTATTAAGAATTTGGTGATGAATCTCAGAAATGTTTTTCAAAAGTGAACCAATTAAAAAAACTGTATGTTCAGCAACATCTTTATAAATGTCTCCTGGACTATTTAGCACTTTCGGTTTTGTCTTTGTTATGTTTATGTTATCAACTCCAGCACCCCACTTGATTATTAATTCTAGATTCTTACATTCATCTAATAAAGAATCGTCAATTTGATCATCTCCTACAACAGCTATTGATGCTTCTTTCAAGTTCAATTTCATTTCATTTAATGAAAATCCTTGGCCATTAGGTTCCATGGAATCAATCTTTATATCATGTTTGCTTAACAAATTATTTAAATTATCTAATTCGGAAAAATACCTTGGACAAGTAATTACGATATTCATATTTTTTTCTCTAAAAATATTCTTGCTAATTCAAAATCTTCAAAATTATCAATATCAATATTTTCAGGAAAATTTATTTCAAAAATATCAGATTTATCATTTATTCTATTCTTGTTCTTTTTAAAATTTTCTTTGGTAAAAATGTAAAGTGCTGAATTTTCAACATACAAAGGCTCCAAGTCTTGGGTTTGAACCAGATTATTTATATCGTGATTTATAGGTTTCAAATCTTTGTCATAAAATCTTTCATATAATTTACTAACAGAAAAAATATCTTGTTTCTTGTCAAGATGAAATTCTATAGCTTTGTCTATTGTATTTGTTTTTAGTAGTGGGCTAGTTGTATGAACCTGAATAATGCTTTGATTAGTGCACTCTTCTAAACTTGATTCAATTATTTTATTCATAGAAATATCATCTCCAAGTAGTTCGTCAGGCCTTTTACAAAATTTAATTGAATCAAAATATTTTGACACCTCTTGTAATGTGTAATCATCGTCATAATTAATAACTATTTCATCAACAAATTCTGAATTTAGTAAGCTATCTATTATCCAGAAAAACAGTGGCTTTGAGTTAATTTCTAAAAAATTTTTATTCGGGATTCTTTGAGAATTTCTTTTAATTGGAATCAAAGCTGTAATCATATTTTGGGTGGATAAAAATACATTTCTGTCATTTTATTCTTATCAATCGTTTTATTAAAGCCTTTATATGTTCCATAAAATTGATTATATCTATATTTTAAAATGTCAGTTAAATTGTTATATGGTAATTTTGAATTTCTTTTCTTTCTAATATCAAAAATCACTCCCCTGAAAAAGCCTTGCACACAAGCAATAAGAGTTAGATTATAGAACTTCAAATTATATTTACTTGAATAAATTTTATGTTTATCAAAAATAATTTTCAATGCTTCAGCCTCTCTTCTGTATCTATTTCTTATAGTCTTATAGTTTTCATTATGTAAATGTTGAACATCCGATTCATTTGAGTAATACAATCCCCAACCTTTAGATTTTGCATACAGACCAAAATTTATATCTTCTAAACCTGTTAATGTTTCATCAAATTTTATTTCTTCCCATAGACTTTTTCTATATGCAGCATTTCCATTGTTCAAAAAAATATCTTCTCTCACCATAGATTCACCTGCAAACCATTTTTTCTGAACTGATGCCTCAGAGAATCTTGTATTTTCATGTGGAGATTGCTTTCCAAACACAATTCCAATATTGCTATTTGAAAAAGGCTGTATTATATTTTTAAGCCATTCTTCAGAAGTTGGAAAACAATGGGCGCTCAAAGATATTACAATCTCTCCTAAAGCTTTACTAAAACCTATATTTAGTGACCTCCCAAAAGTAAACTCTTCTTTTTTAATATGTGTTAATTGAACATTGCTTGAAATATTTATAAAATTTTTTATAGTCTCTAAAGTGCCGTCTGTACTTCCAGAATCAACAAAAATTATTTCATAATTTTTTAAAGTCTGTTCTTGAAGTAATGGAATTAATATTTTTAAATTATTATTTTCATTTAAGCATCTAATAACGATAGAGATTTTAGTTTTCATAAACTTCTATCTCGTACCACGTAGTAAAACGATAGTTGTTAGGAATATAAAGTAAGTCATTATCATATGCTTCGCTTATATCTTTTAGTCCAGCATTACAAGGCTCAATAACATTTACATTGAGATTATTCCAACCACCTCTAGTTTGAAAGATCCATAAGTAAGGTAGAGATTCTTTATCATATTTTAATGCTATTTTATTTTTACCATTTTTTATATTGACAAGCCCGTCAATTCCATAAAAATAAGCGAAGTCATTTTTTGATTCATTTTCATTCACATTGTTTAAAAAATTAGATAAGTCATTGTTTGAAATTATATTTCCAAATTTTTTATCAACCTTCTTAAAACTTGTAAATTTAAATTCTATAGAAGTTTTACTAATTGGCATAGCTAGATGGAGCTTAAATAAAAATTTATCCAGTTTTATGTTATTTATTTCATAAAAAACTTTGACTTTATTTTCATGAAGTTTAAATGTTTTTTGAATTTCAGATTTTGAAAAATAACCATTACAACTTAATCGTATCAAATCATTATTTTTATCAACTACCTCCCATTTACTAGGCCAAAGCTCTCCATGATCAGGAGCTAAATCACCGTTAAGAGGTTCAATTTTATCATTTGGAAATAATTCTTCATATCCTCCTATCCATTGTGAGTCGTAATCAGAATATTGAGTAGGTTTAAAATCTTTTCTTTTTTCACTTCTAAACCATACCCAGTTATGTTGGCTTATTTTGTTTTCAAGACGAGTAATTTTTCCGCCGTACTTTTCATCAATGTCTACAGCAATATAATTATTTTCTAGGGTCAACATATTTTTTAAATTCTATTTCTTAAGTTTAAAAAGTCAATATTTGACTTTGTTAAATTTATAAACTTAAATCCTCTTTTTTCTAGAAATGTTATTTGTTTTTCTAGTATTTTTATGTGTTTAGAGTAATACTTACTCATATCTCTGTCTTCAAAAAATGATGTATGAGTTACTTTGTGAGAGTCTATATCCTGATTAGTTGAATTAGAATATTTCCAAAAATTTAATTCATTTTTGTCTCTTCCATCAAAACCACCTAGGTATATGTTTTTCCCCAGCATGGTAGCAACAGGCAGCATAAATTCAGTAAGAACATTACTTGTTTTTTTCATAGCTATATATTTACCATCAGAATATTTATAGGTAGAACTTGAGTTTGTTTCTAATCCAATTATAAATTTTTCATCTATCTTCCAATCATATTTTAAAATAGGAAAACACTCAATTGGACATATAATAAAAAAGTTTTTATTTGAAAATTTATTTATTACTTCTTTTTTAAACTTAAGGGCCTCTTCACTAGTACCAAAATGATATACAGGGTCAGCAAAGCATAGAATAATATTTTTATTTTTCCATAAGAAATCTTCGTAAATTGAAGAATTGCAAGTAATAATTACTTCATCATTATCTGGAAAAGATTCAATTGCTTCGTTAAAACTAGGGCCTGTTCCTAGAATGCAAATTTCCCTTTTTTTATATTGAGAAATTAACCTTCTTAAGTTACTTAAAGAAGTATTTTTATAATCATTTCTTTCATTAATGGAACTAAAGTCATAAAACCATAGTCGCATCCTTGTTGATGCTTCGGACGTAAGGAAAAAGTTTTTATCGATAATTCTAAGATTTGGTAGTTGAAAAAAATACTTTAAAATCAGACTAAATTTAACTTTATTAATAAAAATTAATGAAGATTTTGTTAATTGATTTACAACTTTTACATTGCTTGGTATATACAGATTTTCAATTGATGAAATATTTCTATCTAAAAAAAATACCGTCTCATATTTTTTTTTATTATTAAATTGAAATTTTCTTAATATAGCCCATATAACCATTTTTATTAATTTAGCTGGCTTAAAAGAGTTGATTTGGGAAATACTTATTGGCAACATTTAATAATCATTATATAAATAATTAAATTCAAAGTTTTTATTATGTAAAATGTAATAGCTGAGTTAAAAATGCTATTAAAAAATATTAAAATCTACCTAAACAACAGATATAAAGGAACTTTTCATAATATTTATTATTTTTTGAAAAATTTTTCTAGTGTAGAAATTAAGAATCTTAAACAAAAAATTGATACAAAAAGCGATATTTGGATTTTTGATAGTTCTTCAAAGCTAACTAGATACTCGTTATATTCTGTTTTTAGCTTTCTTCTCACAAGTGAATTAGATAAAAGAAAATTAAACTATGCAATACTAATGTGTGCTTCAGGTCCTGGCTTTTGCCAAGTTGGAGCCTCACCAAAAAATCCAAATAATCCAATGCCCTGTAATAGCTGTATTAAAACAAATTTAAATTTATATAAAAATTCTAAAAAGATATTTTTTACAAAAAAAGACAATTATAAAAAAATTAAAAGTAACAATGAAAAAATACATGAATTAGTTCAGCCATCAAAAAGATGGTTAGCAAGAGAAAATAAAAATTCTAAAACTGTTAATTTAATTGAAGAAAATCTTAGTTCAGCAGGTGATAAGTGGATTGAATTTCTTGAAGAAATCAATACCAATAATTTACCTAAAGTTGCAATCATATTTAATGGATATTCCTTCCCTGAGTCAATCATTAAGCATTACCTAGATGATAAAGGAGTAAGAACGTTTACTTTTGAGATGGGATTTAAAGAGGACTCTATATTTACATCCAAAAATTTTGCTCCGGATTATTTCTTTGACTTTGATCAAAAAGTTTTAACAAACAATGAAAAAGAAAAATTAAGTAAGTACATGATCAGGAGAAGTAAAGGGGACTTTAGTAGGGGAAGTATTAGTTTTTGGAATAAAATGGATGATATTAACCCATCATTATTGGAAAAAGTTAATAGACATAGCAAGGTAATAACAATATTCTTAAACGTTCCTTTTGATACATCGCAAGAATTGGCGTCAGAACTTTTTAATGATACTTATGATTGGATAGATTTTTTATCAGTATATGTAAAACAAAATAATGATTATTTGTTTATATTTAGAAGTCATCCGGATGAAATAAGAGCAGACAAAAAAACTAACTTCGCATTATCAGAATACATTAAAGAAAAGAAGCTTCACACATTAAGTAATGTATTAATTATCCGAGCTGATGAAACTACTGATTCGTATGCTCTGATAAAAATATCTGACTTGGTGCTAACTTATAACTCAACAATTACTATTGAATCTCTATATTTTGGTACAAATGCAATTAATGCAGGCCATGCCCATTTTTCTAGAATTGATTATTTTAAACTTGCTGAAAGCAAAGCAAAGTATCTCGAAAAAGTCGAGAGTTTTTTAAAAAGTAATACTGTTAGTGAAAAAATTATGCAAGATGTATCAAGTTATTTATATCAACTTATATTTAATTCCTCTATAGATTTATCATCTCAAGTAAAAGGTTTAAAAAAATATGAATATCAAATTTTAAATAATCGACCAGAAAATAAAGAAATACAAAATTTTGTAGAACAACTTACAAATATTATTGAGTAGAAAGAAATTCATGAAAGAGAGTAAAAAATCTTAAATCTAACAAATCGTTTTAAATCTTACAAATTAGTAATGAAAATTATTCAACAAAAAAAGAAATTCGTATTTCCTATTATAATTTTTTCTGTTCTTAGCTCAATTTTTAGTGGGTTAAGTATTGGTTTAATTATTCCTTTATTAGAAGGTAATGATAGAAATATTTTTGAGGATACTTACTTTAAATTTCTTGATGACTTTTTACAATATGGTTACGGAGGAGATTTCCAAGAAAGAATTATTAAAATTTCCATATTTATTATTGTTCTCAGTATTTTTGAATTTTTGTTTACAATTTTGATAATTAAACTCTCAGTAAGGGTCCAATACATTCTGGAGCTTGAATTTTTAGAAAAAATTTTCAAAAATATTGAAAGTATGAAGTATTCTAAATTCTTTTCTTACAAAGATGGGGAAATTTTTACAATTATTACTACTGATATTTATAACGTAAGTAATGTTTGTACAAAATTTTTAATATCAATCCAATCTTTTATTTTGATAACCATCTACTTTATAATAATGTTTTCTGTTTCTCCTTGGTTGACATTTATTTCTATAATGTTTTTTGTATTTATATCAATTATTGTTACAGGTTTGCTTGGTAGAAAAACAAAAATTATTAATAGTAAAGTCGCCACTCTTTTTCTAAAAATTAATTCTGAGCTATCCTATTTTATTGAAAATTACAAAAAAGTAATTGGCTTAGGTGTTGAAGACAAGTTTGTTAAGAATCTCAGGTTATCTTATAAAGACTTGATAACTCAAAGAATGAAATACTCAGAATACTTTTCCTACTCAATACCTATTAATAATCTTATAAATACTGTTTCTATAGCTGCTTTGCTACTTTTTGGTTCATTCTTGTTTTCTGATCAGCCTGATAGCTGGACTGTTATGTTGATTCCATTTTTAGTATTACTATTTAAAATTTTACCTATGGTGTCATCATTGAATAGCTTAAGGGTTTTAATGGAGTCAAACAAACCATTTATTGAGAGACTACAAGATTTTATATCTGAGAATAGTAACTATTTAAAGGACGGGAAGAAAAATTTTGACTTAAAAGAGAAGATTGTATTTAGTGATATCAGTTTTAAATTTAAAGATAAAAAAGTATTAGATAATGTTTCATTTGAAATAGAAAAAAATAGAATTACAGCACTGATTGGAGCAAGCGGTGTTGGAAAGACTACTATCATAGACCTAATATTAAAAATATACTCTCCTGATGCTGGTGAAATATACGTAGATGATGATAAATTATCTGATGTTTCATCTGATTCAATTAGAAACAATATTTCTTATTTGCCTCAAGATTTATTAATGTTGAATGCAAATATCTTAGACAATGTCAATCTTTACGGTCAAAATATTTCAAAAAAAAGTGTTATTGAAAATATAGATAGATTCAACTTTAGCTCAGAATCATCTGAAAATTTAAGGGATTTAAATATTGGTTTAGGTGGGATAAATTTATCAGGTGGGCAGAAACAAAAAATTAATATTATCAGAACCATCCTAAAGGAATCAGAATTTATAATTTTTGATGAACCAACTAACAATTTGGATTCGGAAAGTATTAAATTATTTATTCAAGAATTAGAAAAGATAAAAAAAGAGAGAACTATTTTGTTGATTACTCATGATGAATTACTAATTAATATTTCGGATGTGATTCTTGAATTAAATGCAAATAAAATAATAAAAAAGTAATTTTAAATACTAAACTTTTGGATAGTTTAAATATGTTGTTGATTAAAAATGTTAAATAATTTAGTAAATGGAGAAAAAGAACTTATAGTTCTTGAAATAGCAAACAATCATCAGGGTGATGTCCAACATGGATTGAATATTATTAAATCTTTTTCTGAGATTAATAAAAATTTTATAGAAAACTTTAATTTTGCTTTCAAATTTCAATATAGAAATTTAAATACTTTTATTCATAAAAGCTTTAAAGATTCGGAAATAAAGTATGTGAGAAGATTCCTTGATACTCAACTTGAAAAAAGTGAATGGAATTTGTTAATAGAATCTGTAAAAAGTGAGGGTTTCTTAACTATGTGTACTCCTTTTGATGAAGATTCCGTAGATGAAGTCATAAGAGATCAGTATGATATTTTGAAAATTGCTAGTGCCTCTATAGATGATTGGCCGTTAATTGAAAAAATAGGCGATTCAAATAAAAAAGAAATTATTGCATCTATCGGAGGGGCTTCCATAGAAAAAGTTAAAAGATTTTACTCATATATGAGCAATAGAAATAAAGATTTGGCATTAAATTACTGTGTCAGCTTATATCCGACATCTAAAAAAGATTTAAACTTATCTTACATTAACGAACTATCAAAAACTTTCCCATCAATCCCAATTGGATTTTCAACTCATGAAAGTGGAGAACTGGATAATTCTGCTGGTTTAGCTTTAGCAGCTGGAGCAGTAATTTTCGAGAAGCATATAGCATTAGAAAATAAAGAAAAAGGATATGGGATAAATGATTATTCTGTCAATCTAGAGCAATATAATAAGTGGATTGAAAGCCTGATGGAAGCAAAAACAATAATTGGTACAGTTTCCAAAAGAAATGAAAATCTTGACAAAGAACTTGATGCATTGCGAGATTTAAAACGAGGGGTTTTTGCGAAAACTGATATTACAGAGGATATCTTAGATTATGAAAATGTTTATTTCTCTATACCATCCAACAAAAATCAAGTGCTTTCTAACGATTTGTCAAAATTTAATGATATTCACATAAAAAAAGAAATAAATAAAGATAAAGCAATACTTTATAATCATGTCAAAGTTACTAATACTAGACCCGAGATTGAAAAAATTAGGGATACAATTAGAGATGACTTAATTAGTAACAATATTTCTATCCCTCAATCTATAGACCTAGAAGTTTCACACCATTACGGAATTGAAAATTTTGCTGAATATGGAACATGTATGCTCACTTTAGTAAACAAAGATTATTGCAAAAAAATACTATATCAATTTCCGAATCAAAAGCATCCAGAACATTATCATAAAATAAAAGAAGAGACTTTTATCATTCTCGTTGGGTCTCTAAACGTAACTGTTGAAGAAAAAAATTATGAATTAAATAAAGGTGATATTCTCACAATTGAAAGAGGAGAAAAACATAGTTTTGAATCAAATACAGGTGCAATTTTTGAAGAGATATCTACAGAACACATAAGTGATGATTCATATTACACAGACGAAAAAATCCAAAATAATTTAAATAGAAAATCAAAAATAATGCTTTTTAACAACTGAATATAACTATTTATAAAATTTTTACCTGCTTCATTATTGTTATAATTTTTAACATCATTTACAGGAAAGTCTGCATCACTTTCTCTTAAAGAAAAAGAGTTCTTTTGAATCTACTAAATTAATATATTTAAATAGTTATAAAATCTAAATAATTGATAAAATCTCAGAATATGAAAACAAATATTTATAATGATCTGGTAAAAACTAAATCTCTAAATCCAGCAAATGTAGAAATATTTTCAAAATCAACTCGAGATAAAGAAAATTTAATAGTGAAAATTGATAAAATTTCAGGTGTAATCTTTATTGAAGATTATTTTGTTGGTAATTCTGAATATTTTAAAGGGGTTAAGGGTAGTCTTATTGAAAATCAAGATTTTGATGACTACGAAAATTTTGAAGACCGCGAAGACTCGTTAAGAAGAATCAAACATTTTAAAAATTTTATTTTAAATAAAGACATTTGTGACTTTGGCTGCGGAAGAGGAAGCTTTCTTAAGCTAGCAAAAAAGTATGCAAGAAAAGTCCATGGAGTAGAAATTCAAAAAAACTATTTAAGTTTACTAAATTCAAATGGAATTAATGCTGAACAGAGCATACAAAACTTTAATACTAAATTTGATACCGTGTTTTTACTTCATACACTTGAACACTTGCCAAATCAGATACAAGTTTTAGAAGAAATAAAAAATTATATAAAGCCAAAAGGCAAGATAGTTATTGAAGTTCCTCATGCTAATGATTTTCTATTAGGGAATTTAAAATTAGAGCAGTTTAAAAATTTTACATTGTGGTCACAACATCTTATATTGCATACCAAAGAATCCTTGACTAATTTTTTAACCTACTCTGGTTATAAAAATATCTCTATTGAAGGGGTCCAGAGATATAATATTGCGAATCATCTTTATTGGTTACGACATAAAAAACCTGGTGGGCATAAGACGGATTTAGCTAAATTAGAGACACCAGAACTAGTTGAAGAGTATAGTAATTCATTAAAAAATATTAATGCTTCAGATACTCTTATTGCTACTGCAGATGTATAAATTTAAACGAATATATGCCAAATAACATTGTTTAATCTTTTTTTATTTGATATTCTTCAAAAGATAAACAACCTTTTGACGCTCAAAACCACCGACTTCATAATCAACAAATACTTCATCAAGAGACGCATCGTTAGAAAATGAATTTTTTTCATGCTTCTCTCGGACCATAAATCCTTTTTCAATTTTAAATTTAGACTCAACAAAGAATCTTTCCCATTCTCTGTATCTGTATTCATGTTCACCATTATCACTTCTTGTTAAAATAGTATCCTCAGGTAAATAGTTTTCTAATAAAAACTCTTTTGAGTACTGTACATTAAGCATCCTCTGTATTTCTTTTTCGCTCGTAGAATTATTATGAGCTCTGTCAACCAATACAAAATATCCACCAGGCTTAAGAACCCTACTGCTTTCACGGAGTGTTTTTATGGGATTATTTGAATGATGGATTGAATCCCAAGAGATTGCAAAATCTAATGTGCTATCTTTAAGTTCTAAATTGTCAAAGTCTCCAATTACTGATCTGACCTTATGACTATCATTACCCAATATGAACTTAATTACCTGTGGATGCCACTTTTCAACTGTATTTTCTGAAATTTCTAAACAAATAATATTGCTTACTAATTCTGACTTTGCAATGATGCTTGAAACAGCTGCATCTCCACCTCCTATGTCAATTCCATTTCCCTTGAAAGTTTTGTATATATCTGGTGAGATATTTAAAAAATTTTCAATCTCGGCAATTGTAAGAAGAGATGTTGTTTTAGTTAATTCATTGAATCCATTTTGTGAATTTTCTAGAGCAATACGGTTATTTAATTTATAATCCTCATCATCAAAGAAACTACTGTCAACTTTCCATCTTTCAATATTCATAATTAAACTTTTTTATTTAGTTAAAGAAATTATTATACATAAAACTATATTTGCACATAATGTTTTGGCTGAATAAATTCTATTTATTAAACCAATTAAAATAATCACAACTTTTATCGTCTATATAGTAATCAGCGTTTGGTTTTCCAAAAAGTAATTTGTTGTAATTAACTCCCCATTGTTCTAATTGGGTTTTTGTTAGTTGTTCATGATTAAGGCCTGTCTGACTTCCTCTTGCTGTAAAAAGAATAATTTCATTACCCTCATCAAAAAGTTTATTTAATTGTTTAATTCTATCAGTATATGGTTTTGCTAATGAGTAATCTGATTCGCTCTTGCTACATATTGTACCGTCTATATCAAAACAAAATATTTTCACAAAACCCTTAATTGCTTCATTAACATTCTATATTATCATCAAGGTGTGAATATTGTAATTTTAACTTTTTCTGGAATACCAACCACAGATTATTGCTTACCTTTAATTGATAGATTGCAAAAAGACAAAGGTATTCAAAATATATTTCTTCTCAGTAATTCATTAAATTCAGAAAGTATTTTCAATCAGTTTGAAGATTCTAGACGGTTAATTAATTCTATGAATATTACCAGTATCGACTTAGGAACCTACTCATTTATAAAACATATAAATTCAATTTTCAGATTTAGTCTAAGGAGTACAAAAGGTAATAAATTTTATGTAAAATTACTAAAAAAATTAGAGAGGTTTTTAATTAAAAATTTTAATATGACAATAAGAACATTAAAAAAAATAAATCCAGATGCTGTATTCTTTGATCACAGGAAGCCTGAAAGTATAGATAATTACAATAAAATATTTGAATACCTGATTGAGAATGAAATAAAGGTGTATCTAACTCCCCATGCTCCACATTATCTCCAACCCAAAGAGCATTTATCTACAAATTTAGATAAAAATTTAACAAACAAAATAATTTACTTAGATGCTTTTGAATTCTCTACTTTAAATAAAGATCTCACTAATTTATACAAGGATATTATCTGTACATCTTATCCTGGATTTGAAGATCGCTGGTTAAACCGAATAAATAAGTTGGCTAAGTATGAAAATAGTCTTGTGGTAATGTTAAGGCCATTTCATACTGATTCTTCAAAGTGGAATAAAGATGAAAAAGTAGTTCTTCAGAAAAATGAATTATCTGAAATCATTGAATGTATAAATAAAATTTCTAGAAAAAGTAATTTTGAAAATATTATTGTAAAGCCACATCCGAAAAATTATATAGAAGATTTAGAAAAATACTTCCTTCCATTAATAAACCACCCAAATATAACTCTTTATGGAGATTCTATCTATAACTTGGTATCTAAAAACAATCAATTTATTTCTACATACTCAACAACTGCATTAGTTTCAATCGCTAATCAATCTCCAACTTATATAATTAATACTGAAATTTTTTCAAAAATATTTCATGACTGGACTACATTGAGTGATTTATACTCAAAATTTTCTGGATTCACAACCTCTGACGAAATTTTGAACTGTAAAATTGATACTGATTCAGATAAACAACATTTAAAAAATTTTTTTAAGACACAAAATTATGAAATTTTTTAAAAATAACAACAAGAGGTTTATAAATGAAATACATAATTATTCCAGCTAGAGGTGGCAGTAAAGGTATTCCCAAAAAAAACTTACAAAAAGTTGGAAATATTTCTTTAGTTGCATGGTCTATCATTCATGCAAAACATATAGCTCTTGATGATGATGAAATAATTGTATCTTCTGATTCAGAGGAAATATTAAATGAAGCTAGAAAATACAAGGTTACTGGTTTATTAAGACCCGAATATCTATCTAAAGATGAAACTTTCACTGAACCTGTAATGAATCATGTTTTAGAAAATTACAAACCTAATAATGAGGACTTAATTGTTTTACTACAACCAACAAGTCCTCTCAGGAGAAAAAAAACTTTAGAAAAAGCAATTAAGTTAGTTGAAACAGACTCTGCGGACTCTTCTATAACATTGAAAGATAATCATTTATTTTTTTGGGAACAAGACGGACAATTTGTTAAACCAAAATATACTGATAGACCTAGAAGACAAGATATGAAATCCCAACTCTCTGAAACAGGATCTATTTATGTGACAAGGTATAAAAACTTCATAGAAACAGGAATTAGACTATCAGGGAAAACCAAATCCGTTGTGTGTGAAGATTCTGAGAGTGTGGATGTGGACAACTTGTTTGATTTAAAATTTGTTAATTTTTTAGTGGATGAATATTTATCCGAATGGAGTACAGAGTTAACTTAAATTTTTAGTCTGTATAAATATGTTGAATTAAGTCATTTAAAAATTCAATACCTTTTAATCCGCTCTTTTCAGGGTGAAATTGTATGCCATAAATATTTTTCACATTACTTTTTTCAACAATAGAAGAAACAACATTGAACTTTTGTATTTGAGAATATGAAAGAATGTTATCTTTATTTTCAGGCACAACCTCAAATTGATGAACAAAGTAAAAATAATTATTGTTATATTTTTCAAAATATTCATTTTCAAAAATAGTCTTTCTCCAGCCAATATTTGGTGTTTTTATATTATGACTTACAAATCTATTATCAAGGTTTTCTACAACTCCACTTATTACATCAAGACCTCTACTATCTCCTTCTTCTGAGGAAGAAAAAAGAATTTGCATACCAAGACAAATTCCTAGTATTCTTTGTCCACTCATTGCTTTATCTTTCAATATATCTAGCTGTTCTCTTTGTTCTAAACTTTTAATCAACTTTCTAAAATTGCCTACACCTGGAAGAATTAATAGCTCATCATTTTCTAATTCATTTGCATCTTTAATAATTCTTGTTTCTAGATTCAAGTATTCGAGGGCATGAAATATACTAAATTTATTTGAAAGGTTTGTTTCAAAAATGCCAACTCTCACGTTTTACGTCCTGACTTCAAAATTTAGTTTACTTAAGTGCTCCTTGATTGTGCTTATGGTTAATTTTTTGTAGTGAAGAGCTGACCCTACAAGTATTCCAGATATTGATTTATCAAGCTTATCTAAATGCTCCAATCTACCAAACCCGCCTCCTACAATCAATGGAACTGAAGTATGCTCAAGAGCTAATTCAATCATTTTATAGTCAAAACCATTTTGATATCCATCATTATCAATAGAGGTTATAGAAATTTCTCCGACTCCTCTATCGGTAGCTTCTGATATCCAATCTTTTAGATTTTTACCTGAGTTATCTCTACCAGTTGAAGTAAAAACATTCCATTTGTTTTCATTTATCTTTTTAGCTTCTATTGATAGTGCGACATTTGCTGAACCAAAATTTTCAACCAGATCATCTATAAGGGAGGGCTTTTCTACAGCTCCTGTGTTCACTGAGATTTTGTCTGCACCATTCTTAAAATACAATAATGCATCTTCAACACTTTTTATAGCACCACTTACTGTCACGGGAACAAAGATATTTTTTACTGTAAATGTTAATATTTCATATAAACCACTTCTACTATAAAGACTTGCTACTGAATCGATATACATAATTTCATCTATATTTTCTTCAAAATATTTTTTTGCAAAGTCTTCCGCATTTCCTAATTGTCTTAAGCCTTCAAGATTGAGACCTTTAATGAGAGCTTTATTTTTTATATCTAGTCTTGATATTATTCTCATATAAAAATATTCTATACTGAGCTTTTATGTAACCTGAGCTTTTAGTACCCACTCATTTTCTTGATAAGCCCAGATTTCTGGGGATCTAAATTTGTCAATTGTTTCAAAGAATTGTTTCTCGTCTAGATTTAGGTATTCTAAAAAGTCATTTAAATATTTTGATGGAAACTCATGGTCGTATTTTTGTACTAATGCCACACCTTCTTCTCTAGTTATTTTATTATTTCTTATTTCCTGAGAAGCATCATAAGTCGCTCTTCCAATTCCAAATTTAATAAAAATCATGTAAAAATGTAACCATTCAAGAACATCATCAATTCCAGCATATTTACTATATGAACCTTGGGTTCTTTCACTATTTGGTCGGAACCCCGTATTTTCAGCAGCATAGTAAAACATTTCCTGGGGATCCCACTTTACGTAATAACTTAAGTAGTGGACTTCTGTTCCAGTCTTTTTAAGCAAGGTATAATCAACCGGATTATACATATTTAAATCAGATTTTTTAATACCATAATCTTCAATTAATTTTTTCATGGGGACGCCCCCAATAGTTAAATCATCGGAATTAGATTCAGAAAAAAAGGACAAGTCCATAGTAGGTTTATGATTATCTTCAATCTTATTCCCATATTCAGCTTGATTCTCTCCGTAAAAAACAAGTGGGATATCGTACATTATTGAAGTTCTAGGACCAATTAATTTTTGGCCAATAATGAAAGGCTGAAACGGGTGGCCTAAGTTCTGAAAAGCTAATTTTGTTAATTTTTTATGGACTTTTCCGCTTGGATGAATAAGAATATTATCAAAACCTCCAATTTCAACCCAAGATTGAAAATTTTTCCATCCAATCTCTGTATATTTATGAGGTGCCCAAGTAACAGTTAATGGGTTCATACCTAATTCATATTTTAAAAAATGTGAAGCAAAAGCACTATCTTTTCCTCCTGAACCTGGAACTATGCAGTCATAGGAGCCATCACGACTTCTAAATTTATCACAAAGCTCTTCCAATTCGTTTCTTCTAGTTTCCCAATTAATTTTTTCCTTCTCTAATGACCATATGCAAGCACTGCATACACCATTCTCGAAAATAATTTTAGGCTTTATGTCTTCAGATTTATTTTTAAACTCTACAACACTGCTGGGTCTTTGATTAGAAATTATACATTTTGTACAGTACATAATTTCATTTTGTTTGAGGTCCATGTGGTTAACTATACTATAATTGCAACGTAATAATTTATGATTAAAAGCAGGAAGTATACATCAAAAATAACAGAGACCACGATTTATTTTATCTTCAAGATGAAGAGTATTTAGTAACACCAAAATATACAACTACAATTTTTGAGAAAATTCTTAATGAGATTTCCTTTGGAAAAAACTATCATAGTTTATGGGACATAGGTTGTAGCAACGGATCTATGCTCAATTACCTATATGGAAAATTTCCAAATTGTAGTTTCTATGGGAGTGACATTATTCCCCAAAGTATTCAATTAGCAAAAGAAAAAACAAATAATTCTATAGAATACTTTGTTGACGACATAACAAACAAAAATGATACTCAATTAAGATGTGACATAATTATTTCTGTAGGCGTTTTTCAGATTTACGACGATATAAATAGCTTGATTCAAAATTATATATCAAGAACTAATAAAGATGGCTACATACTTATAGAGGGTCCTTTCAGTGAGCATGGAGTTGATGTAAATATTACTTATAGAGACAATAAAAATACAAAATCAGGACTTATTGATCAGGGAGGCTGGAACGTTTGGTCTCTGATATATTTAGAAACACAATTAAAAGAAATTAAAGAAGTTGAAAGTTATGAATTCATACCAGTTAGTTTTCCAGATGATTTACAGATAGATTATAAAAAGGAAGACCCTTTAAGGAGTTGGACCGTAAACATTGATGGAAAAAACAAATTTTTAAATGCGCTTATTTTACAAGATCATTACATAATCAAATTGAAAGTTAGTAAGTAAAGTTATTATTTATACATGAAAAAAAATAATTCATTAATGTTTCATGATTTCAAGTTAGACAATACTGACGGAACACAGGGAGCGGTATCACAGTCAGATTTTAAAAAGCTAATAATGGGTAATAATATTGATAAGTTTTCAAATCCTGAAGAAATACAAAACACAAAAAATAAAAATTTAGAAACAAGTTCTTATATAACATTTGATGATGGCCTATTAAGCCAATATGATATCGCTATACAATTATTAGATGAAGCTGATATAAAGGGAATTTTTTTTGTTCACTCAAAACCTTTGATTGGAGATTACGATATCCACCAAGTTATACGACAATTTAAAAATTCACCCATATTTAATAATGTTGATGACTTCAATAAACAACTGATTGATATTCTCTTAGTTGCTTTAAAACCAAAAGAAAAAGAAAAAATAAACAAAGATTTTATTGCAAGTAAATACTTTATAAATTTTGATTTTTACTCAGATTTGGATAGAAAACTACGATATATAAGAGATTTTGTTGTTAGTTTAAAAGACTACGAAGAAGCAATTAAAGAATTACTTGTGCAAAAAAATACAGATTTAAATGACCTAGTAAAGGATACATATATAGGAAAAGAAAAATTAAAAAAAATAAGCAACAAAGGGCATATTGTAGCTCTGCATTCACATTCCCATCCTACAAATTTAGGTAGGCTTAGAAGAGATGAACAGTTAAAAGAAATTGGAACTAACTATGAGATACTTGAGGACACTTTGGGATATAGTCCAAATGCTATTTCGTATCCATCAAATTCTTACAACCATACGACTATAGAAGTTTTAAAATATTTCAATATTGGATATGGTTTTAGAGCAGATAACACTATGAATTTAAATCCTTTTGAACTTTCAAGAATAGACGCAGCTCTTGCATTAAGGGATACAAAAAATATATTATGAAGTTAGGTATCATATCAGGCAGCTCCCTAAGGCATAAAGCTTTAGGAGCTTACTTAAACCAAAATTATGAAGTAATCCAATATTTAGAGAAACCACAACCAAGCCAAAAGCAAAAAAGTCAAATAATCGATGATTATTTTTCAAAAGTTAAAAAGAGTGAAGACTTTATTTTTGGTAAGGAAGAATGGTCCGATGATAAAGTAAAAAAAATATTTTTGCAAAAAGGTGAAATTAATAATCTCAGTTCTAATTCAGAAGATCTATTTAAATGTGACATTATTGTAGTATTTGGATCCTCAATTATTAAAGATCCATTATTCTCTAAAATTTCTGACAAAATATTAATAAACTTACATATGGGAATTTCTCCAGAGTATATTGGGTCAGCTTGTAATTTTTGGGCAATGTTTGATAACAACATACAATATGTCGGAGGAACTATTCAAACACTGTCAAAAAGTCTAGACATGGGTAACACATTAAAATATTGCTATCCGGAACTTGATATAGAATCATTTAATCCTTTTAATTTCTCTATGCAAGCTGTAGAGACAACAATAAAAAGTATTCCTTTGCTTGTTGATAACATTGACGACCATCTTTTGAAAATGATTGAACCTGACAGTTCTAAACTAATTAGGAATTCAAAAATTAAAGACTTTGATGAGGAAGTAATCAATCAATTTTATTTAAAAAAAATTGATCTCGAAAATATCAATAAAAGGAATTAGCTTAAAATTTAAAGTATGTCTAATCTTGATAGCTCTTCTTGACTTCCGACATCTAACCATCTTTCAGTAATGTGATAAGGGTGTACTTGAAATTTGTTAATCGAATTTTCAATTAGTTCGTTCATATCTAAATAGCCTTCTTCAGTGATACTTGATATTACATCTTTGCTTACCAAATTAATTCCTGCACTCACCCAGTCCTGATACATTGGTTTTTCATCAAATCCGGCAACTTTCTGATTTTCTATTTTAATAACACCGTAAGGAATAAATGTATTAAACGGTCTAACACCTACTAGGACATCGGCTTCCTTCTTTTCGAAAGTCGCTACCATTTCTCGAAAATCTACATCAGTTACTACATCACAATTTAGAGTTAGTACTGGTAATTCTTCCTCTTTGAGAAAAAATAATGAACCAGCAGTTCCCAAAGGTTCTTTTTCAGTAATGAATTCTATATTTATATTTTCTAAATCTACTTCTGATATTTTGTCTAAAATCTGATTAGCCATGTGGTGCAAGGAAATATAAACTTTTCTGAAACCAGCCGTTTTTATTTTTTTTAATTGGTACTCTATCAAAGTCACACCACCAATATCAACTAGTGGTTTCGGTTTATTCTTTGTTATTTCACCTAACCGAGTTCCTTTTCCTCCAGCCATTAAGAGAACTGAATTGTTTAATTCCTTATCTATCCCGTATGGAACATACAATATGTTCTTTAGAGACATATCCTTTCCCACAACTGGAATATAGGGATTTAAGTTTTTACTAATATATCTCTGGACAGTATCTTCTGAATAGGTCTCTTCAAGAAAATCAAAGTCATAATTAATTATATTCTTAATAGGGTCTGTAAGGGAGCCGCTTTCCAATAAGCCTCTTCGAAGATCACCATTAGAGATTAGTCCAACTAGCTTTTCATTTTTCATTACTATAAGTATTTTGTGAAAACATTCTTCTAATTTTTGTAAAGCACTTAAAAAATTTTCGTCTTCATTTACTACATTTTTCTCAAAATTTTTTATAATTTGTACATTGTTCATTAAAATCAATAATAATGATGATGAATATTAAATTAGGTATTTAAATAATTCTGTGAAAAAAGTCGCTTTAATTTTAGATCACCCATCAAGAGATTTAGATTACATCTCAGATATTGCTTTAAGTATTTCTGAATCAGGAATTAAAACATATATAGTCCCATCAAATATGAGGCATAGAGAGCTTTTACTCTTGAAACCAGATTATGTTTTATATACCAATCATAGAGATACCTCAGCAAATGAAATCAGAATCCTAAAAGAAGTTGGAGTTAGTATAGGTGTTCTTGAAACTGAGCAGTGCGTAACAGATGCTTTCTTTGAGAAGTATCAAATTCCAAAAAATATACAAACTCTAAAAACAGACATTTCAGACTTCTTTGTTTGGGGAGAATATTTTTCAAATTTATGTATAAGTAAAAATTGGTATGATCAAAACCAAATAAAGATTGTAGGCAGTCCAAAACATGATAGATATTTTTCTCAAAAAAATTCATCCACTCCAAAAGAGTATGATATATTGATAGCAACTTCCTTTCAAAATTCAAATCCTTTATCTGGTCATGAGGAAAGTCGAAAAACTTATCAGGACCTAGGAATGAACGATACAGAAATTGATATTTTTAATCAACTTCATGTTGAAAATGTACAAAACACTATTGATTTTATTAATAATGAGCTTTCAAATACTGATTTAAAAATTTTACTTAGAGTACATCCTTTTGAGGATAATTATCAACTATATAAAAATAAAATAAAATCTAAAAATGTTGTTATTGAAAATTCAAATCATACAATAATAAGCTCTTTAAACAAAGCAAAAATACTTATTCACTTCAACTCATCAGCTTGTATAGATGCGCAGGCATGTGATGTTCCAAGCATAAATATGTCTTGGATGCCTCACTTAGAAGTCTTCCATGATTCAAGTGAAATAATGACTTCTGTAAGCTACCAGCCAAAAAGTACAACTGAATGCATTCAGCTCATAGACGATATTGTAAGTAAAAAATTTAAATTAAAAATAGAAAATAATTCAGAAGAAATGAAAAAATTTATTTTTAAATTTGATGGCTTTTCATCAAAGCGGTGTGCTGACTTAATAGCATCATCCGTTTCTTCAGATTATATAGAGTTAAACTTAGATATTAAACAGAACATATTTATAAAGAAATATAATCCAAGAAGTTTTCTTGTGTCTTTAATTTTAAAATACAGATGGAAAAGAACCAAAAAATACTTTACCAAAATAGACATCAAAAAATCTTTGGTTAAAAATTATTCATCTGTGAAACTAGCAAACCCAAAAAGAGTAGGTATGAATTTAACTAGCATTGAGTTACTATAATATTAATTATTAAGGATAGTATTTTAAGTATTAAAGATGATTAAATTTTCAAACATACCTGTTTCAGATGACCATAAACCATTTGTTATAGCTGAAGCAGGCATAAACCATGAAGGGGACTTCGGAAAAGCTATTGAATTAGTAGATATAGCAATTGAGTCTGGTGCATCAGCTGTTAAATTCCAAACTCATATAACAGATAAAGAGATGATTCCAACAGATATGACACCCGGTAATATTAGTAAGGAAAAATTATGGGACATAATTGATAGATGTGTTTTAACAGAAGCGCAAGAAAAAGAACTTTTTGATTACTCAAAAGAAAATGGGATATTATTTTTTTCTACTCCGTTTAGCAGAGAAGGTGCAGATAGATTAAATAATCTAGGAGTTGAGTTATTCAAAATTGGGTCTGGCGAATGTAACAACTTACCGCTTCTCGAACATGTTGCTAAATTTAATAAACCCATCATTTTATCGACAGGCATGAACGATATCGAGTCTATTAAGATTTCAGTAGAGACAATACTAAAAGAAAATTCAAATTTATCCATTCTTCATTGTACAAGTATATATCCTGCACCCCCAGAGACTATGAGACTTGGAGCGATACAGCATTTGAAAGAAACATTCCCTAATTTAGAAGTTGGACTATCCGATCATTCTCTTGGAATTGCAGTATCTCTTGGAGCAGTTGCTGTTGGAGCAAATATAATTGAAAAACACTTTACAAAATCTAGAGAGTGGCCCGGACCAGATAATCCATTTTCCATTGAGCCACACGAGTTAAAGAACCTTGTTGATTGGTCTAATGAAGTATGGAAGGCTCGTGGAGGAGTAAAAGATATCCTAGATGATGAAAAGCCTGTAATTGACTTTGCTTATGCTTGTGTCGTTGCAATTAAAGATATCAACAAAGGAGAGGCTCTTTCATTAGACAATATTTGGGTGAAAAGACCTGGAACTGGGGAAATATTTGCAAAAGATTTTGAAAATGTATTAGGCAAAACAGCAACTGTCAACATATCGGAAAATACACAGCTAGCACAGTCTATGTTTAAATAAATATGAATAATTTATATGATAAAAGAGATTATTTACCTAGAAGAAGAAAATCATTATTAGCAAAAACTGGTAAAAAATTTAGACACTAGGATGTAATTGAAAAAAGTTGTAGTATTTTCTGGAAATAGGGCTGAGTTTGGACTTCAATTGCCTTTACTAAATGAATTAGATAAAAGTTCAAATATTGACTTAACTCTTTTAATAGGTGCAAGTCATATTGATGAAGAGTTTGGCTTAACAATCAAAGAAATCGAAGATTGTGGATTTCACTCAAATCATTTAATTGACTTTAAACATGACTCAGATGGTCTTGATAGTAACTCAAAAACTATATCGAAAGGTATTTCATTAGTCACAGATGTTCTAACTAAAACAAAACCTGATTTATTCATAGTATATGGTGATCGATACGAGGGGTTCGCTGCGTTAATCGCATCAACTCAGATGGGAATCATTACTGCACATTTTGAAGGTGGTGATATAACTGAGGGTGGTACTTTTGATGATTCAGTCAGGCATGCTATGACTAAATTAGCCCATTTACATTTTACAACAAATAAAGATGCTACAAAACGCATACTTCAATTGGGAGAACCCGAAGAAAATGTTTTTACAGTTGGCCTCCCCTCTGTTGATCTCATTAAAGCTGGTGAATTTAGTGATGAAAATGAACTAGTTGATAAATATAAATTACAAAATATTAATAATATTATTGTTTTCACCCAGCACCCAATTCCTATTGAAAAAGATAATATTTCAAAAGAATTTGAATCTATTGAAAATGCATTTAAAAGCTTGGAATTAACTAATTTTAAAATAATTTGTACATACCCAAATAGTGATATTGGAAGTAAAGAAATTATAAATATTCTAAGAAGGTGGGAGAAGGCTTACAACTTTATAGATGTATATGAATCATTAGGAAGAAAAGATTTTCATGGTTTACTAAATTTAAATAATACTAGTAATGAAATACAATCTTGCTATGTTGGAAATTCATCAGCTGGAGTCAAAGAAACACCTGCATTAAAATGTCCTTCAATAATTATTGGAGACCGTCAAAAAGGGAGACTTCACTCTAGTAATGTCTTATTTGTAAATCCAGATCCGAGTGAAATTGTTAGTTCACTACATACTGTATTTAAAAATAAGACATTTTTTGAAGGCTGTAAGAATGCTATCAATCCTTACGGTGATGGCTCGATGGGAGAAACATCTTTGAAAATAATTGAAAATCTAGAATTAAATTCTGAACTATTAAAAAAAGAATTCACAGATTTAGAGTTTAAAATTTAACCAACTTAAAAACTCTTTTTTATTTTCAAATTTGAGATTATGCAACTCTATTCTTAATACTGTAAACTAGCAATATGATTCAAGGAATAATTGCTGCTGCAGGTCAAGCTTCCAGAATTAACGGAATTCCTAAATTTCTACTTCCTTTGACTGGAAGTGATAATTATTTACTAAACAGAACAATTAATATTCTTAATGATTCTGGAGCTGATTCAATTAGTATTGGACTTAGCGATTATACATACAATATTTCAAAACCCTTTATTGATGGTTTAAATGCTCAACAGGTTAAAACTAAAACTATGAATGAAACAATACTCAAGTTAATAAACAAAGATGCTGATATGTTTGTTTGTGTAATGCCTGATACTTATTTCGATAATCCAGATGGTGTGTCGAAGAGTGTTGAATTGTTAAAAAAAAGTTCAGCAATTGCAAGCATAAATCTATGGAATGCCCGCCCTAGCCAGATTGGATCTGTTGGTCAGGTAGAAATTGATTCAGATTTAGTAAAAACAGTCAAGGATAAAGATTCCTCTTGTGTCTTTCCATACGTATGGGGTACGGTCGCTTGGAAAATAGAATTAAATAAATATATATTCCCTGAAGATCCTCACATTGGGTACGCAGTTCAAAAAGCTGTTGAAGATGGACAGCAAGTGAACTATGTATTAAACGAAGGAAGTTACTATGATTGTGGAACTGTGGAACAATATTGGAAACTAGTAAATTATTTGACAAATGGAATAAAAGCTGAGTGAGTAACCTAAAATATTTAGAGTTTAACAATAAACGTATCGGACCTCTTGATTCTGAAATATTAACATTTTTAAATACAAAAGTAGACCTCTTTGATGATTTAGATGTTCTTGGAAATCAGATTTATATAGAGCATGAAAATATAAAGTATTTATTCGACGTAAAGGATATCAAATCATATGAATTTGAAAAAGTCATAAAGGTTCCAGCATTGAATAATAAAACTAGATATTCCTTGATTCTTGATGTTGGTTGTTCGTATGGAGGTTTCTCAATATCAAATGCGAACAAAAATACTAAATTTATCTCTGTTGAATATGACACTAAACTATACAGTAATTTTTTAAAAAATATTGAGTTAAATAAAAAAAATGGCCTTATCCAGCCAATATTTATTAGTGAAAATTTAGAGTCAAATAATATCGCATCAAAAAATATAAGAAATATAACTGAGTTGAGACAAATTATCAATATTTTAGGTTTTGAAAATATAGACTTAATAAGATTTGATTCACGGATAAATAATGCATTAATTGAAAAATTCCTTAGTAAATATGAAAAAAACCAAATACCAAATTATATAATTTCACATAATAAATTTATAAATTTTAAAAATGGAAAAATAACATAATGATTGAGCGAAAAATAGGTGTTATCTTAAGCCAAATAAATGGTACTAAATTGACTATAGAATGTATCAATTCTATAAAATCTAGCAACTATGACAACTTAGAATTTTATGTTGGTGATAACTATTCAGATAATTATGAACACCTAGAGTTGCTAAAACTATTTCCAGAAATTAATTTATTTACATATCAAAAAAGAAAAACCTACTGTGAAACCTTTAATTACCTTTCAAAAATAGCAATAAATGATGGTTGTGAATTTATTTTCATAATTAATAATGACACTAGAAATTTTTCCACTAACTACTTTCATAAACTCCTAAAAGAGTTTGAAAAGGAAACTGTTGGATTAGTTGGTTCAAATTGCTTAACGTTTGATGGAGAAGTGAGGCAAGACATAAATTCAATGAAAAATAAGTTAGGTCATTCTGTCATTGTTCCGACTGAAGGTTATTTGGTCAGAGCAAAAGCTTGGACTGAAATTGGCGGTTTTGATGAAAATCTTAATATCTACACTGAAGATTTAAGCATTCATAGAAAATTATTAAAATATGGATGGGGTATAAAAAGTAACTACACTGTTTCTTTCGAGCATTTAGCTGGAGCAACTATATCAAAAATGATATTCCATTCTAATTATTTTAGAGTGAGGAATGGAATATTTACTTTAAAAAGATTGGAACTACCAATTTTAGAAAAGTTAAAGCAGGCCTTTTATTGGTGCCGTTTGCACATAATGAATTCTTTAATTGCATTGAAGAAAGGGAAATTTATTATGTTTTTTAAAATAATGATATATTCTATACTTGGAATTATTTCGGGCCTACTAATGAAAAACTTGGATAATTAGATTCTATATAATTCAAGCTTCATTTATTTTTTTATAAATTGAAATATTAAGCAATTAAATTCAATCTAAAAAAGATTATTCTTATAATTTATCTTAAATAATTATCAAAATTATTATTTCAAGAATCGAACTGCCGACTTCTTGATTTTCAGATAAGTGCTCTATCGATCTATAAGTAATGATAATTTTGGAGTATCTTCTTGAAGTAGAATATATAATTTTTTACTTTCCACAAAAATTATATCTCTTATTCTTTCCCCTGTTTGAATGAATTGTGTTAATTTAATCGGTCCATTTGTTACTTGTAAATTATAAATAGTTCTTCCATTTAAAGAAGTTACAAAGAAATCACTTGTTGAATCAAAATAATTTGAAATTATCTGTGAAAATCCATTTGAGTTTATTTCTTCATATGTGAAATAAAAAATAGGTTCGACAAAACCGTACTCGCTATGACTTTTATTTAATGGTGCCACAGAAGCATATGTTGTTTTTAAATATTCTGAGTAGTGATCTCCGTATGAAGATATCGGCCAACCATAATTTTCAACATTATCTATTGAAATTATATTTATTTCATCTCCGCCTTTAGGACCATGTTCTGTTGAGATAACTTTTTCATCATAAATTAAAGCCATTCCTTGAATATTCCTGTGACCAATTGAAATAATTTGACTTTCATTATTTAATAAATCTATAGAAATAATTTTTCCAAATTCACTGTCTTGATCTTGAGGTAAGTCAAACTTTTTGAAATCTCCTACTGCAAATAAAAGTTTATTATCTGATGCAATATGTAGCATTCTTCCTGAAGCTTGTTGTGCATTATAAGGTTCTACATTTGGGTCTACACAGTCTTTTGTAGAATAAAAATTTTCAAATTCAATATATTGAAAATTTATATCGCCAACAATAATTGACATTTTTACACATCCCTGATTTATCTGTTCAGTAAAGCTCACATATAATTTGTCCTCAATAATAAGAACATCTTTAAAGGACTCTCCCCAACCATCTTGACCAATATTATTATAAGAAGCTTCTTTGTTGAGCCTCCTAAAACCGGAATAAAAGTTAAACTTGTCAGTAATTTTTTTTATATTTGAATCAATTACTGTTTGGGGAATTTTTGTAGCATTTTGTTTGAAATCATCTAGATTAGAGTAAATTAATTCCCCTGTATTAGATAAAAAAAATAACTTATCTTGAAAAACATCAATGTAGCCTAATGGTTTAGATCCGCTATTCGGGTGGGTATTCTCTATACAGCAGATTTTATAATTTATTAAAGTTACTGAATCATAGTCTTGTGAATCTATATATTGTGCAAATGAGTTTTGATACAAAGAAATTTCTTTTGTGAGGGTTTTTGCGTTATCAGAATTTTTAACAATACCTACTACCAAATCAACAAGCAACCCATTCTGAAGCTCAGCTCCTT
>CEVZ01059727.1_pt1 | contig 28624 bp, 26 predicted proteins | sample 361371 | NCBI WGS metagenome assembly CEVZ01 (sample SAMEA2620217, study PRJEB7988) | marine metagenome | isolation source: saline water (ENVO:00002010), including
CAATTTGTTCCTCAACTACAAGCACTTCTTCAATTTGTTCCTCAACTGCAGGTTCTTCATGCAATAAACTTAAATCGATAAGCCCAAGTTTAACTGTTGGGTTTGTTTGTCCAGCTTTAGGGTAATAGATATATTTTACTGTTGGATATTTAGACATTTGATCAATTAAAGGGAATTTTTCTACCATGGATTGATCTTCTTGCCAGAATAATAGATAATTGCCTGAAGGGCTCCATCTATACGCATCATAACTTCCAAATTCTTCTTCATAAACCCATCCAAAATGGCCATTCAGGAGTGTTTCACTTCCATCAGTTGTTAATTGTATTTCTTCAGAACCTTCTAATGAAAACAAATAAAGATTATTATCATTTCTTACATAAGAAACATATTTATTATCTGGTGATATTTTTACATTCCTCAAACTATCAGGATTAGCAGAAACTGGAACAATAGTATTATTAGCAATATCATAAACATGATAGGTTCCATAAGAAGAATGTCTCCATATTTTAATACTATTTGTTTTTAATAATAGATGTGACTGATCTTTACTAAAACGATGACTAAAACGATTTAATTGATCTTTGGATATACTAAATGCTTTTGTTGTATCTCCTTTTGCTAAACCATATACATAAAAATGTTTTCCAAGAGAGTCTGATTCAGAAAAATAATATGCATCTTGATTATTAACCCAATTATAGCTCCCAATTCTATCATAACGAAACGTTCCACCCATTACATCTTGCAGCTCTAAAGTCTTGTTTTGAGCAAAAATAACGGTTAAAAAAGATAAAATTATAACTTTACGCATGGCTTATAATAAAGAAACTTTTAAAAAATATCATCTAAATAATTTTGCATTCTCTTTGATACTTCTATAAATTGCACACCTATGGGAATCATTACAGGTATGCGCACCCAAATGCAGGTAGTTATGTGGGCTATCCTTATTCTTTTTATTGCTAGTATGGCAGTTGGAGGTTTGGTTGGTGGTGCAAGTGTTGTCGATATATTTGGACAAAATTCTTCCAGCAATGTTGGATCATTAAATGGAAAACCGATTCTTGTTGATGATTTCAACAGATTGGTATTTGATGAAATTTCTCGTATTGAAAAGCAATCAGGCGAAAATATGAATGATGCAGATAGAGAATATGTTCGAGCTGTAGTATGGGAAAGGTTAATCCAAGACTTATTAATCCAAGAACAAATAGAAGAAAATAAAATCTTGGTTTCAGATGGTGAAGTGTTATATCAACTTCAAAATAATCCACCTGCTTTTTTACAAAGCAGTCCTATCTTTAGAACTGATGGACAGTTTGACTTAGAAAAATATATGGAAGCAGTAACCAATCCAGGAGAATTAGACTGGCGCCCTATTGAAGAGTTTATGCAAAATATTTATTTACCAAATTATAAACTGCAACAAATAATTATTAATGCTGCATCAACATCTAATCAAGATATCGTTGATAGTTATAGACAGAGATTTATTAATTACAATCTTGAAGTTCTTCATATAACAGATAAAGCAATTGCAGAAGATTTTGCTTTAGAACCATCTGAAGAAGAATTAATGAATATTTATAATGAAAATATCGATGACTATGAAGAACCAGAAATGCGTCATATGAAATATGTGAAATGGCCTATCGTATCTGAATATAGCGATTCACTTCGAGTTGAAATAGAAATGACAACCTTAATAGATCGTATTAACCAAGGCGAATCATTTATTGATTTAGCAAATTCCTATACAGAAGATCCAGGTAATAGCGCAAATCCAGATTCTTTAAATGGTGGAAAACTTGGATGGTTTAATAAAGGCCAAATGGTAAAAGAATTTGAAGAAGCAGCTTTTGGTGCAAATAAAGGCGAAGTAGTTGGCCCTATTCTAACTCAATTTGGATATCACATTATTAAGATTGATGACAAGCGAACTAACCAAGAAGGCGAAGAACAAGTAAATGCATCACATATATTATTAAGAATTTTACCAGGAAAAGATACAGAAAATAGATTGCGCAACCTATCAAGCATATTCTCTTTAGAGTCAAAAGAATATGGATTTTTTGACTTAGCAGATTCATTAGGGATGGAAATTCATGATGCAAGTGCTGTTCAGAAAAAATCAATATTTATAGATGATATTGGCGTAGCAAGAGATGCTGTAAGATTTGCTTTCAATAGTGAGATTGGCGAAGTATCAGATTATGTAGAAAATGATGATTATTTTATTGTCTGTTATTTAGATCAAATATCAGATAAAAAAACACTGTCTTTTGAAACCGTAAAAGAAACCTTAATAGAACAATCAACTAGAAATATAAAAGATGATGAAATTAAACGTATTGCTGACAGTATTGTAAACGAAAATTTAGATTTATTAAAGCTTTCTGAAGAAAATCCAAATTTTGAATATGTAAAAGAAACAAGTGGAAATTTGATTGGAAGTTTTGATTCAATAGGAAAGAGCAATTATATTGCAGGCGCTCTAATTAACTCTGAAAAAGGTGATTTATTAGGTCCATTGCCAACACTTCGTGGACAAGCTTTTGTTAAAGTTTTAGAGATTGATGAATTAAATGAAAAAGATTTTGAAGAAAAGAAAGAGTCACTAAAATTCAGTCTAATTATACAAAGACAAAATCTTATATGGAGCAATTGGTTACAAGGATTGCGTGACGATTCTGAAATTGAAGATAACAGATTTGATTTATATTAAAGCTCTCTAAACGCACCAAGCTTATCATATCTTTCTATTCTTGAATGTAAATACTCTTTAACGTTTTTCTCTTTTAATAAGGTTATTTCTTCTACTATTGCTTTTTTCAAAATATCAAGGGTCTCATCAAAATGACGATGTGCGCAACCTGTTGGTTCATAAACAATCATGTTACATATATCATGTTCCATCAAATCTTTAGGGGTAAGCTTTAATGCAGCAGCTGCTTCTGGTGCTTTTGAAGAATCTTGCCAAAGAATTGAAGCACAACCTTCAGGACTAATTACAGAAAACCATGTATTTTGTAACATTAACATCTTGTCACATAAGCCAATACCTAAAGCTCCACCGCTTGCGCCCTCACCAATAACGACTGACAATATAGGCGTTTCAATCGATGCCATTTCCATTAAATTGTTTGCAATTGCATAACCTTGACCTCTTTCTTCAGCTGCAACGCCAGGATCAGCTCCAGGAGTGTCGATTAAAGTTATTATAGGCAAATTAAATTTTTCTGCCATTTTCATGACTCGTAATGCTTTTCTATATCCTTCTGGTTTCATCATTCCAAAATTTCTATGCAAATTTTCTTTTGTATTTCTGCCTTTTTGCTGACCAATAATTGCTACACGATGACTATCTATAGTTCCAATTCCAGCTACAACCGCTTTATCATCAGAAAATGCTTTATCACCATGCAATTCAATAAAATCATCACACCAGCTTGAAATATAATCCATAGTGTAAGGTCGATTAGGATGTCTTGCTAATTGAACTACTTGCCAAGGATTTAGATTAGAAAAAATTTCTTTTTCTTTTTCTGATCTCATATTCCTTAATTGATCTAATTTTTCTGATTCAGAATCAATAGAAATTAAATTTTGAATTTCATCATCAAAATCTTTAAGCGATTTTTCAAAGTCTAAATAATATTTTTTCATTTTATCTTTTTAATCTAAATAATCTCCAAAAACCAAATAACCATACCTTCAAAATAGCTTCAATAACAACAGATCTATCCATTTTAGATTCCCCAACAGTACGATCTGTAAAAGTTATTGGATGTTCTATAATTTTACAATTTTTTTGATAGGCACGAAATGCTGTTTCAATTTGAAAGCAGTAACCTTGCGAAGAACATTCATTAAAATTAATTGTTCTTAATGCATCTGCTCTCCACGCTTTAAATCCGGCAGTCAAATCTTTAATGGGCACTCCAGTAATAAGTCTAGCATAAAGATTTGCGAAATAGCTAATATATAAACGTCTTACTGGCCAATTTATGACTCTTAATCCGCCATAATATCTACTTCCTACTACCAAATCATTATCTGAAAGTAATTCAAACATTGCAGGAATCTCTTGAGGGTCATGAGATAAATCTGCATCCATTTGTATGATAGAATCATAGCTATTTTCTAACGCCCAATCAAAAGCAAATACATAGGCAGATCCTAATCCATCTTTTTTAGGTCTCACTTTAACAGTTACAGAATCTTGATAATTATTTTTTACTAAATCTGCTGTTCCATCAGGAGAATTATCATCTACAACAAGTATGTCAAGTTCAATATCCAAAGACAAAATAACATCAATCGTTTTGGAAATATTCTTTGCTTCGTTATATGTTGGAAGAATAATTAATTTTTTCATTACTGTACCTTAAGAGTTCTAGCAATAACATTCATTTGTCTTATATAAAATGCTTTTCTTCCATCTGGATTGAATACTAGATAATTAATATAGAATGTTCTATCTGAATCATAATCATAAAATAAATATCCTTCAAATGGTCCTCCTTTTGCTCCTTCAATAGATTCCCATAATCCTGATATTTTATAAGCAGCATCACTCCTATAATCAACCCAATCAACTGAAATGAAATTTTCATTATATTGAATAGATTTGAAATATTCTTCTGGGAAACTATTTGCTAGTCTCATGGCTTCTTCTTTTGAAAAATAGTTTCCATCTCGCCAATAAACTGATAGCCATCTGAATGGCATTTCTTGTCCAATCCAAACAAAATTGGATTCATCTTTAATAATTTCCCATCCCCAAGGCAAATTAATATTCCAACCATGTTTCCTTAACAAAAGAAGTTCTTTTTCTTCTTGATGTTGCGCATCTATCAAATATTTAGATTGTTTTTTGTCAAAATTTTCATCGTACTGTTGCTTTATCCATTCACCGTTTTCTATCAAATAATCTTTAATCATTGATGAATCAGAACCGCTTATAATCATAAATAACTGATTTTTAGCAAATTGATCTCTAGATAGAATAACAGGAGGTCCTTCCAGTGTTTGGTTAAATTGTGTTTCTCCAAGCAAGTTCTTTGCCAATTTTGTAGCAGGATTAAGATCAAAATTACCAATAGAAGCAATAATAAGATTTGTTTGAGTTTTTAAAGCATTATAATTAGAAGGATCAGAAAACTTAACCTTATATAAGGACTCTGGCTCTGGAGTTAATAAAGTATCATTAAAAACAGTAGATAAAAGGCTTTTTACCTTATCTCGATCTTCTTTTGCTGCCAATACTATCAAATCATCGCTCCCTCCAACTGAATCTCTTTTTGTATCACAGCCAGATAAAAGAATTAAGCAAATAAGTAATAATGTTTTAACTATTGTTCTTTCTTTGAGAATTTCCATATAAAAATACCAGTATTAAGGTTAATATTAAAAAGATTAGCATTGGTTCCCATGTTAAAAAAGGATAAGTAACAAATTTATCTCTTGATGTAGGTGGTGAAATATTTTGAGGAATATTATCTACGCTTATATTTGCAGAATATTGTATAGAAGTCAAACCATGTGGATTAAAATAACTGAAAGAAATATCGATCAATTCATCTGACCTATAATCATTTAGTATTCCTTGCAAAAAAGTTAGTCCATTTTGATCGCCAACCTCTTCTAAAGCAATATTATTGGCATTAGGAATAAAATTTTCAGATGCAAAAGGTAATTGGAATGCCACAATCAATGTTTTGATATCACTTAATGCGTTAAACTGATAAGAAAAATCTCTTAAACCAGGAACTTGGCTATATTTATCTAGGAATAAATATATTTTATGTTCTCCTTCCTTGTCAATGGAAGGAATTAGTTGATTATCAACCTCAACTACCTGTTCAAAAAACTCATCACCTTTAGATACCAGGTAGAGAACAGAATCAATTTCGGTTGACTGTAAGTTAAATGTATGTTTTTCAGTGCTATTTTTATCAAATCTATACTCTACCATTACACCTTGATAATAGTACTCTGGATAAACCGTAACCGACAATGTATCAATTGAAGATTGAGAAAATATATAGCTAAAAAATAAAGTAAAAATAAATCTTTTGTTCATCTTTTAAGTTAATAGAAAAATAACAAATATATCATAAATTGAATGAGTTATTGCTGTGATGCCAAAACCTCTCTGAACATATAATATTGCAAGAAAAATACCAGCAATAAACCTAACAGCAAATGCTTCATTATTAAAAGATTCTATTCCAATAAAATGAAAAAGAGAAAACAATATCGCTGAGAAGAAAATAGCATATAATTGTGAAGAAAAATTTCCTAATCGAAACAAAAATTTCATTAATTGTATAAAAACATAAATAAGTAACACTCTAAATATAAGTTCTTCATAAATGCCAGCACCAAAAGATAAGATAATATTACATAACAAATCATTCGAAGAAACATCCATCAAGTAAATATTGCCCATAATAAAAAATAGCACAGAAGCATAAATTAGTGATTCGATAATCATAAAATTCAAATACTTCATATTGATCTGAAGTGATTTAAATTTTTTCTTTTGATATGCTAAAACAAAAATTAGTGCTATAAAAAAAATTGTTGAACTAACATGCAATACTTCAAAGCTAGAATTATAAATTATCTGCTCTATTAAAACGTCGGCACCATTTTGAATATATGTAAATTCAACATTTCTCATCCAAAAAAGACCTAATTCATATATAACTAATGCAGGGAATGCGAAAATAAAACTATACCAAGGGGATCTTGATTTTTCTATATAATCTTTAATCATCTTGATATCTTCAAAACAGCCAACAAAGCTTCTTGAGGAACTTCAACTTTACCAATCATTCTCATTCTTTTCTTACCCTTCTTTTGTTTTTCAAGAAGTTTTCTTTTTCTTGTAACATCGCCACCATATAATTTTTCAGTGACATTTTTTCTGAATGCAGGAATATTTGTTCTTGCAATCACTCGACTTCCGATAGATGCTTGAATTGGAATTTGAATTTGCTGTCTTGGAATAAGTTCTTTTAGTTTTTTACATAAGGCTAAACCACGATGATAAGAATCTTCTTTTGAACAAATCATTGATAATGCGTCTACAGGTTCTTTATTAATAAGTATATCTAGTTTATCCAATTTACTTTCTCTGTATTCTTTGAATGTATAGTCAAAAGAAGCATAGCCTTTGGAAGCTGATTTAATAGAATCATAAAAATCAAATATGATTTCTCCCAATGGTAATTCATATAACAATTGCACTTTAGATTTTGATAAATAAGATGTTGATTTATACTTTCCTCTTCTATCTTGACAAATTTTCATTACGTTACCGATATATTCTGCTGGAGTCAGTATTTCTGCCATGACTATTGGTTCTAGGATAGACTCTAGAATTTTAGGTGGAGGCAATAATGCAGGCCTATGAACTTCAACCTGTGTTTTATCTTTAAGATTTGCTAAATATTTTACATTAGGACTTGTTGTTACAATTGAAAGGTTAAATTCGCGCTCCAATCTTTCTTGAATTATCTCCATATGCAACAATCCTAAAAAACCACATCGATATCCAAACCCTAAAGCGTCACTTACTTCGGGTTCAAACAGCAACGATGCATCATTAAGTTTAAGCTTCTCTAGCGCTGTACGTAGATCGTCATAATCATCTGCATCTGAAGGAAACAACCCTGAAAAAACCATTGGTTTAATTTTTTGAAAACCTGGCAACGCTTCAGTGCAAGAATTTTTAACAGTTGTAATTGTATCTCCTGGAAGAACATGTTCAATATCTCTAATGTTTGCGATAACGTAACCAACTTCACCTTCTTCAAGAGATGTAGATTTTTTTCTATCAATCACAAAATGCCCAACTTCATCAACATCATAATAAACATCATGTGAAAAAAATTTAATTTTCATACCAGGCTTGATAGAGCCTTCGTAAACGCGAACATATGCAATAACTCCACGATATTTATCAAAAATAGAATCAAAAATAAGAGCTTTTAATTCATTATTTTTTGAAGAAATTGGACATGGTACATTTTCAATAATTGTATCTAAGATATCTTCAATGCCTTCTCCACTTTTTGCGCTTGCTAGCAAAATTTCTTCTTCTTCACACCCAGTTAATTCGATAACTTGTTTTTTCACATTTTCTATATCAGCATTAGGCAGATCAATCTTATTTATTATTGGAATTATTTTAAGATCATTATCAACTGCTAATAAATAATTTGTAACTGTTTGAGCTTCAACTCCTTGAGCTGCATCAACAACTAATAGTGCACCTTCGCTTGCAGAAAGCGTACGTGAAACTTCATAAGAAAAATCTACATGACCTGGGGTATCAATAAGATTAAGTGTGTGATTCTTAAAAGACATCCTAATTGAATGGCTTTTAATGGTAATTCCCCTTTCTCTTTCAAGCTCCATATTATCAAGAACTTGATCTTTCATCTTTTTCTTAGATATTGTACCAGTAAACTCTAATAATCTATCTGCAAGAGTAGATTTCCCATGATCAATATGAGCAATAATACAAAAGTTTCGTATGTTTTTGACATCACTCATGAAAGTGATTAACTATAGGAAAACGCCTACCAATACCAAAGGCTTTTCTGCTGATACGCAATATTGGCGCTGCTTGCCTTCTTTTAAATTCATTTTGATTAATTTTTTTTCTAATACCATCTTTATCAGAAAAGTCTTTATCAAAAGATTCATTATAGATAATCTTATCTACAATTGGGCTAATATTATCATAGTCAAAAGGATCAATTTGGTTTTCAGCCAATTCTGCTGATGGTGCTTTTGTAATAGAGTTTTCAGGAATAACATTATTTGAATTTTTATTTTTCCACTTTGAAAGATTATATACATCAGTTTTTGATAAATCACCAATTACAGACAACCCTCCACTCATATCACCGTAAAGAGTGCAATATCCTAATGCAAGTTCTGTTTTGTTCCCTGTTGAAAGGACTAAACAGCCAAATTTATTGGAAAATGCCATCAATATATTCCCTCTAATTCGTGACTGTATATTCTCTTCAGCAACATTGGTCTCCATTCCTTTGAATTTATGGTCTAGTGTATCTAAATATTTTTGAAATAAATCATCAATATCAATTGTTTCAAAATTAGCATTTAAGTTTGCTGCTAATTCTTTTGCATCAGCTTTACTATGATTGCTAGAGAATCGAGAAGGCATAGAAACTAAATAAACATTTTCTGATCCAAGTGCATCAACCGCTAAACATGCAACAAGGGCTGAATCAATGCCTCCACTCAAACCAATTACAGCTTTTTTGTGTCCTGTTTTTCGGAAATAATCTTTTATACCAAGACATAATGCTTGATATATCTCTCCATTTATTTCTTCGCTTTTTTCATCGATAGGAGAAGACGATAAATCTGCTATTACAAGATCTTCTTCAAAAGATTTCCCTTCTTTAATAAGGTTCATATCAGAATTAAGTATTAAAGAATTTCCATCAAAAATCAATTCGTCCTGCCCTCCAACAAGATTACAATAAATAAAAGGACAATTAGCATCAGCAAATTTATTTGCAATTAATTCTTTTCTAACATTTTTGCGATTTCTATGATATGGAGAAGAAGATATGTTAACAATAAGATCTGGATTTAAATCTATAATTTCTTTGGACAATTTTCGATTATAGTCATCCTCCCAAAGATCTTCACAAATTTGAATGACACAATTAAGATTTTTTCCGCTAACATCAATATCAAACTGTCCAATCTCTGAACCATTTTCGAAGTAACGGTCTTCATCAAAAACATCATATGTAGGCAAAAGAATTTTATTATATATTTTTACAATTTTTCCATCTCGACAAATTGCTGCAGAGTTAAATAGCTTCCCATCTTTTCTATTTACAAAACCAAGAATGCAAGTTTTGGAAACATGTTTAACAAAATCATTAAGCGTGGACAAATTTTTGTCTATAAATTTATCAGATAATAAAAGATCTTGCGGAGGATAGCCTGTGACTACCATTTCTGGAAATACTACAAGGTCACAATTATGTTTAATAGCCTCATTATAGCTATCTAAAATTTTATTATAGTTATAATCAAAATCTCCTAAAATAGGATTAATTTGACAAAGGCCAACTTTTATTGATTGAGACATTTTTGGACTTCCTTGATTAACGAGTCAACAGAATCAATCTGAATAGATCCTGGAATATCCCAGCTATTGTAACATAACAATTTTTTATCTTGTGCTAACGTATAAGCTATCTCACTTAATGTCCCATAAGCACCCGAAATAGCTACACCAACATCACAATTATAGCTTATTAACGCATTTCTTGTTATATCCATACCTGTAGAAATAGGAATTGTAAGAAATTGATTACCAGTTTTAAAGTCTTTATCCTTCAAAATACCAATGCAAGTCCCATTTTCCATTGATACCCCTTTAGCAATTGCTTCCATCACTCCTTCACCTCCACCGCAAAAGACCAGCCAATTTTCTTTAGCCATTTTTCTGCCAATCTCAACGGTGTCATTATATATAGACTCTGTAATCTCTCTTCCACCAAAAACAGCAATTCTTCCGCTAAATTTCATTATGGTTCAAGCCTTCCCATAGTTCTTGGAAAAGGAATCGTTTGTCTAATATGATCAATTCCACATATCCAAGAAACAGTTCTTTCAAGGCCTAATCCAAATCCAGAGTGAGGAACAGAGCCATATTTTCTTAAATCTAAATACCACTTAAACGCATCAAGAGGTAAACCATGATCTTTAATGCGCTTAACAAGCAAATCGTGATTATCCTCTCTTTGTCCTCCTCCAACTATTTCTCCATACCCTTCTGGCGCTATCACATCCACTCCTAATGCATACTTATCAGAACTATCTCTTTTCATATAAAACGCTTTAGTTTCGTGTGGCCAAGAGTGTATCATAACAGGTTTATCAAATTCAGAAGCTATTGCCTCTTCATCAGGAGCTCCAAAATCACTTCCATATTCGAAATCATGATTCTTGTCTTTCAGTATTTTTAATGCATCATCATAAGATATTCTAGGGAATGGTGTAGCAATATTTTTTAGCTTTGACAAATCTCTATCAAGAATTTCTAGCTCTTGAGAACAATGCTCTAAACATTCAGAAACAATGTAAGATATAAATTCTTCAATTAAATCCATATTTTGATTTATATCGCAATATGCAATTTCAGGTTCAACCATCCAAAATTCTGTAAGATGTTTTCTAGTTTTTGATTTTTCAGCCCTAAAACAAGGTCCAAAACAATAAGTTTTTCCAAATGCCATAGCTCCAGCTTCTTGGTATAGCTGACCGCTTTGTGTTAGATATGCAGACCTATTAAAATAGTCTGTCTCAAAAAGCGTTGTTGTTCCTTCAACAGCATTGCCAGTAAACATAGGAGAATCAATTAAGACAAAACCTCTTTCATCAAAAAAATCTCGTATTGATTTGATTATTCTTTGTCTAATCTTCATAATAGCAAATTGTTTTTTTGACCTTAACCACAGATGTCGATTATCCATTAAAAAACTAACACCATGATCTTTTAAAGATATTGGATACTCCTCCGCAATATGAACCACTTCAATATCTTTCGCAATAATTTCAACGCCACTTTCAGATCTTTTATCTTCTTGGACAATACCTTTGACAATAAGAGAAGATTCTTGAGTTAAAACATCTTCAAGTTTGAAAATATCATCAGCTACATCATCTTTTGATACAACACATTGAACATAACCTGTGCCATCTCTTACGATAACAAACCAAATTTTTCCAATTGATCGCATGTTGTAAACCCAACCGTTTACTTGAACTTCTTTACCAATAAAATCTTTTAAATTTCTTATATCTGTTTGACTCATAATATTACCATGTTGATAGTACTGCATTCACAATATCAATCGCAATTTTGTCAATTGCAACATTAATTGCAAGCTCTCTTGAATCTCCAAATTCATCACTATCAGCATCATCAATTAAACCATCATTATCATTATCTAAACCATCAGAAGAAGGATCATTGTCAATGCTATAAGTTCCAAAGGAAGAAAAATCCTTTGCAAAGAGCTCTTCATCATCGCTACTATCAATCCATACTGCTTTTATTCTCATTGAAAAACGATATTCGCTTACTTGTTCGTTATCATTAAATGCATAAGGACCATCTGAAACTGAAACTATATTACCATTTATAATACTATCAGCATTTAAGCTATTTGAAACTTTTATAATATTTTGTTCACTAATCTGTTCAACAATTTTGTTAGTTAATTTTTCTGACAATTCGAATTCAGAAGTTTCATTAACGAATAAAGGTATTGATACATTTTTAATATTGGCTGGTATTGATCCAGCCATTGAATAATACGCACACCCAGAGAGTAAAAATATAATTGAGAAATTAGCTATCTTTATTAATCTTTTTTTCAATCCCATAATCATTAATCTTCCTATATAATGTTCTTTCACTCATACCAAGAGATTTAGCTGCGGCTCTTCTATTGTTATTAAAATGTTCTAATGTTCTTATAATCATCTCTTTATCTAAATCTGATGTCTTGAAATTGCCTATAGCTTGTTCTTTTATCAAGTTATTATCTTCTAAATCTCCAAATCCATCATTATGTATTTTATTGGCAAAATTTTCATTGATATTGTTGGAGGAATTTAACATTGAAAAATCAGAATCTTTTAATATTAGCTTCAACTCTTCTATATCTTGCCTTAGAAATAATAATTGCCTCAATATCAACTCTCTTTCTGCCTGATCTGGGTGTTGATTCACCACGACAGGTAAAGCTGGATTATCAGAAAAATCTACTATTTTTTCATCATGTAATTGTTTTTCGACAATTTCTGCAGTAATTCTTTCTCCTTTTTCCAAGGTTAAAACACTTTCCACAAAATTCCTTAATTCTCTTACATTTCCTGGCCAATCAAATCTCTGAATTACCTTAATTGCTTCTGGTGTAAACCCTTTATATTTAATTTTATTCGTTCTAGTAAATTGAAGAGCAAACCTTTCAACAAGTAGCCTGATATCTCCTTTTCGATGCCTCAAAGATGGTATATTGATTGTAACTGTTTTGAGTCTATAATAAAGATCTTGTCTAAATTTCCCTTCCTTGACCAATTTTGCTAAATCTTTATTGGTAGCAGCGATGACTCTAGTATCTGTTTTTTTCAAATTAGAATCTCCTACCCTCATATACTCTCCGCTTTCCAAAACTCTTAATACTTTTACTTGAGTTTCTAATGGCATATCACCAATCTCATCTAGAAAAATTGTTCCTTTGTTTGCTGTCTCAAAATAACCTTTTCTTGATTCGCTTGCGTCTGTATAAGCACCTTTTTTATGTCCAAATAACTCACTTTCAATAATACCTTCCGGAATAGCTCCACAATTCACAATAACTAAATCATTGTTAGCACGCTTGCTTGCAGCGTGAATAGCTTTTGCTATTAACTCTTTACCAGTTCCAGATTCTCCATTAACTAAAACAGATATATCTACGCCAGCAATTTGAGAAACTGTTTCTAAAACTTCATTAATTTCTTCGCTTTCACCAACAATTCCAGTTCGTTGTTTAATTAGATCAATATTCATTTTATCCTCTTATTTACTAATATTAATTTCTCTTTCTAAATTTGTAATTTCATCTCTTAAAACTGCCGCTCTTTCAAACTCAAGATTTTCCGCAGCTTCCAACATCTCCTGCCTAATCATTTCAAGTGCAATCTTCTTATCTTCTTTCAAAAATTTATCAGTTTTAATATCTCTTTTTATACTAATCTCATTTTCAGAAAATGATTCAGCAACTTTAGTTGTACCAAGTATTTCATCTTTTGATTTTTCAATAGATTTAGGAATAATATTATTCTTCTTATTAAAATCTTCTTGTATTTTCCTTCTTCGTTTAGTTTCATCAATCAAATGTTGCATTGAATCAGTCTTTTTATCACCATAAAGAATTACTTTTCCTTCTACGTTTCTAGCTGCTCTACCAGCAGTTTGAATCAAAGAACTCTTCGATCGTAAAAATCCTTCCTTGTCAGCGTCTAAAATTGCAACAAGAGATACTTCAGGCAAATCAAGCCCTTCCCTTAATAAATTGATTCCAACTAATACATCAAAGTCTCCTAATCTTAGATCTCTTAAAATTTTTACTCGTTCGATTGTTTTGATTTCTGAATGAAGATATCTTACTCTAATGTTCATTGTACTTAAATATTCTGACAAATCTTCGGCCATTTTTTTTGTAAGAGTAGTTACTAAGCATCTTTCTTTTTTTTCAGCACGTTTTTTAATCTCTATAATTAAATCCTCTATTTGTCCAGAAGAAGGTTTGACGCTTACCATTGGATCTAATAATCCAGTTGGCCTATTAATCAATTCTGTGATAACTCCAGAAGACAAATCTAATTCTTTTTCAGCAGGAGTTGCGGAAACATAGATATTTTGATTTTGAATTGATTCAAATTCATCAATCTTAAGAGGTCTATTATCATAAGCAGCAGGCAATCTAAAACCATGCTCGACAAGATTTTCTTTCCTCTTCCTGTCTCCATTATACATTCCTTTTATCTGAGGAAGAGTTACGTGAGATTCATCAATTATAGTTATAAAATCTTTGGGGAAAAAATCTATTAATGTCCAAGGTCTTTCTCCTGCTTTTCTTCCATCAAAATATCTAGAATAATTTTCAATTCCAGAACAATAACCTACTTCATCAATCATCTCTATATCAAAGTTGGTTCTTTGGCTCAGTCTTTGGGATTCTAATAGCTTCTCATTTTTATTGAAATAATCTACCCTATCATTTAAATCTTTTTTTATTTCTTTAATTATTTTTTTGTTTTTTTCTTTATCTGATACAAAATGCTTTGCTGGATAAAGAAAAATTTCTTCAATCTCCTCTATTTCTTCACCAGTAATAGGATTAAAAGTCACAATTGATTCTAGCTTATTATCAAAAATATCAACTCTAATGGCATTTTGCTCATATGCTGGAAATATTTCAAAAATATCTCCCATGATTCTAAAATTGCATCTCTCAAGGACTTGATCATTTCTTTGATAGTAAATATCAACAAGAGATTCAGTGAGTTGTCTTCGATTAATATTTTCACCTTTTTTCAATGATATAATTTGATTTTTATATTCTTCAGGAGAGCCTAAGCCATATATACAAGATACAGAGCTTACCACGATTACGTCACTTCTTTCTACCAGAGAGCTTGTAGCTTTTAACCTTAGTCTATCTATTTCTTCATCCATCGAGAAATCTTTTTCAATAAAAGTATCTGTAACTGGCATATAAGATTCTGGCTGATAATAATCGTAGTAACTTATAAAATATTCTACTGCATTATTAGGAAACAGGCTTTTAAACTCACCATATAGTTGCGCTGCCAATGTTTTATTATGAGATATCACCAAAGTTGGCCTTTGTACTTTTTCAATTACTTTTGCAATAGTATAAGTTTTTCCAGAACCTGTAACGCCTAACAAAGTTTGGTGTTTTATGTTAGAATTAATGCCATCTACGAGTTCATTAATAGCTCTTGGTTGATCTCCAGAAGGATTAAAATCAGAAACTATCTCAAAGTCTGCCATATTGTCTCTTTAAATTTAAGTTTTATGAATAAAAAAAACAATCTATAAAGTGTGACAATAAGTTTTATTTTTTTACGCTAATTGTATAAAAAAATCGTAAATAATCAAAGAAGCTAATAGCAAGAAGTGCAGTAGCAATGTAAACAAAAATCTCTGCAATAGGAAATATAGATTCGATTTTAATTGCATATATTGCAAATCCGAGCGTTAAAATTCCAACGCCCCATTTTCCAATAAGGCTAGATCCAACAATGCTCTTAATCTTAGGTAGATAAATCAAAGACATCACAAGCAGTATAAGTTGTCTAATAAAATAAAATATACAAAACTCAATTGGAACTAAACTTTTCATTGATAAAATGATTGAAAATAAGAACAAAGTTAAATTATCTGCTAAAGGATCTAAAAATTTTCCTAATTCTGATATCTGATTTAAACGCCTTGCTAAAATTCCATCAAGAAAATCAGATATAATAGTGATGACTAATAAAGCATAAAAATAAATCATATAATCGAAATAATATGAAATAAGAAGCGGAATCATTAAAAAAAGCCTAGCAATAGTAATCAAATTAGGTATAAGAAAAATGTCGCTAGTTCTAAAAATTTTACCCATCTATAATAACAGACATTAGTTTTTTAGTTGAACCGAGATTATTTTCAATCACAGTTTTTGATGAATTGCTAGCATGTAAATAAAAATCTTTATCTGAGAGGTTTGTAAATATATTCATCAAATCTTCAGATGAATTAACAGAAAATGCGGCAGAACTATTTAACAATTGATTTGCTTCTAGAAAATTTGAATTTGAATAATTGTTACCAAAAATAACAGGATTACTAGCAACAGCTGGTTCCATAATATTATGAATTCCACCAATCGAAAACCCTCCTCCTATATAAGATACATATGACTGCCAATACAACTTGTATAATATTCCAACTGCATTGACAATAATCACATCTTCTTCAATATTCGTCATATCAAGATATCTATCAATCACCTTATAAGATAAGTTATTTTCTTTTGCTGCCCTTTTATAGCTATCTATAATGTTTTCTGAAAGTTCATGTGGAACAAGAATAATTTTTGATTTTGAATGTTGTTTTAATAAATCAAATACATGAGGAAATAATATTTTATGATCTTCAGGCCATAAACTTGCAAATAAAAATAATTTTTTATCAATTCTATCATTTAAAGAAATTTTAATACTAACATCTTCTGATTTCAGATGAGCTACATCAAAACGAGGATTTCCCATTGCCATAAATCGTTCACTATTAATAATCTTTTTTAAATTTGATAAATCTTTAGAAGAAACGGTAAAAATTTGATTAATCTGAGCATAGACAGCTCTATATAAACTTCTTCCTATAAATGAAAGTTTGAAACTATTTGAATGAATTCTTAATGAAATTAACAAAGTTTTAATTCCCAACATCTTACATACAGATATCACATTCGGCCAAACATCATAAGAAGCAATAATAAATTTAGAAGGATTAACAACCTTTAAAGAACGATATAAAGAAATAAGAAAATCAAAAGGTAAATAAATTTTACAATCAATATTCTCATCATTTACATTATTAAATCCTGACGGTGAAAAGAATGAAACAATAATACCAATATTGTCCTTTTTTAATTCGGCGATAATAGATTGTACTTGTTGGTATTCTCCATGAGAAGAAACATGGAACCAATAATGTTTTGAGAAAGAAGTATTGTTCTTAAACTTTAGCAATTCTTTCTTAGACTGAAGTCTTCCAAAAAAACCTAATCGAATTTTTTTATTAAATGGAATCAAAAAAAGTGCCAATACAAAAAATAATGGATAAATAATCAAATTGTAAACTGTTAGCCAGATATATCTCATATTTTTATAGAATTGTTGATACTATTAAACACTTTTTCGCTATCTATTTCAGACATACAATATTGCTCTTTCCTATAACAGGGCCTACTTCCATTCTGGGAACAGGGTCTACACCATAAATCTTTATTTTCAATTAAAATAGAATCATCAAGAACAACGCCAGCTCCTGTTTCTCGTGATGTAGGTCCAAGAATCATTGTAACAGGTGTATTCATTGCTTCAGATATATGAAGCAACCCTGTATCGCTACCTATAGTATGTTTAGAAAATTTTAATATACCCATTGCCATTCTTAATGTAGTTCTATCTTTAAGGTTAATAATATTTTCACTTTTTATAATTTGATCACATATAATATCATTAGTAGATCCTAAAATAACAATTTTAGAGTTAAATGCTTTAATTAACCTTTTCATTAAATTGTTATAGTTGTCAATAGACCATTGTTTTTGACTCCAAGCTGCACCAGGAACTATTGTAATGAAATTATTTCCAATGTTATTATTAGAAAGATATCTTTTTGTATCTTCTATTTCCTTTTCAGACAAATGTAGCTTTGTTTTTGGAAAAGAATCTTTTTTTCCAAGTAAAGAGTGATACATTTTAATATGACTAAAACTTTTTTCAAAAAAATTCTGATAAGCATAAAAGAGCATAAATCGTCTAAGTCTAGGTTTTTTAATTTGCTTAAATAAATGATTTCTTAAAAAGAATGATAAAACTCTTGTTCTAAAAACGCTATGTATATCATATATGATATCATAGTTATTGTTTCGAAGGCTTTTCCCAAGCTTTACAAGCTCTTTAAAACCAAGTTTTTTGTCAAAGACAATGATATTATCAATTAGAGAGTGGCTTTTAATAATATCAACAAATTCAGACTTAATAAGAAAATGAATTTCAGAATTAGGAAATTTATCTTTCACAGATTGGATAAATGATGTTGACAGAACAATGTCGCCAATGGAACTCATTCGTATAATAAGAATTTTTTTCATTATTCGTCTTGATTAAACAACCTGTTTGATATCCAAGAAACAAGGATGCTAATCTCATATAATATAACCATTGGTATAGACATGATTATTAAACTGATAGGATCTGGTGGCGTAATAATCGCTGACAGTATTACAGTAATCATTATTGCCTCTCTTCGAAATCTTCTTAAAAAATTGGGTGTGATAATTCCGATAGATGAAAAAAGAAATGATGCAACTGGCATTTCAAAAATTACACCTGAACCAATAATTAATGCTAAAACAAAACTGAAATAATAATTAATAGAAAAATTATTTTGAACGTTCTCAGTAACCATTGATGCAAAAAAGTTCAATGAAAATGGCAAAATCACCATGTAAGCAAAAATAGCACCTAATAAAAAACATAAGAACACTGTTATAATTAATGGAAGAAGGATTTTTCTTTCTCTATTGTATAATCCAGGAGAAACAAATTTCCATATTTGTATAGTGATAACTGGAATAGACAATATAAAACCTCCAATAATAGCAAGATTCCATTTTAATATAAACATACCTTGCGGAGTAAGCGTCTGCAAACCGATCCCTCTATTGTCAGCAGGAGCTGTAAGCATATAAACGAAATAATCTGCAAAATTAAAAGTAAGGACGGCCATTACTAAAACTGAACCTAAAGATTTTAGTATTCTCCATCTCAACTCTTCAAGATGGTCAATAAATGCCATATCTGAATTATTATTCATTTTCTTTATTTATTATTTTTTCTATTTCACCTTCTATTTCAGTTTTTTTCTCATCAAGTATACGATTTTCAATCATTTTTCTTACTCTTCTAGCAAAACGTTCTTTACGACGAGATTTAACGTTTTCATTTTTTTCTATTGAACTGTGAGATTCAATAAGAGCATTTCCAAGATCTTTAATCCCATCACCTGTTTTACAGCTAGTCTTAAAAATCTGCTTATCAGCTGAATCTTTTTTTGTTGATGAAATAACATTCTTTATTGATTTCACCATAAGATTTGAATCATCTCTATCATATTTATTAATAATAAATATATCTGCTAATTCTAATATACCTGCTTTCAATAATTGAATTTCATCTCCAGATTCTGGCACAAATACTAGCATAGTTAAATCGGTAATTTCTGAAACGCTATATTCAGATTGACCAATCCCAACTGTTTCAATAAATACTATATCTTTTCCTGTAAATGCGAGAATATCAGAAAAATCTTCTGCTAACTCTGTAATTCCACCTAATTCAGCACGAGAACCCATGCTTCTGACAAAAACATCTTTATCATCAATTGCATTATTTATTCGTACACGATCCCCTAAGAATGATCCTCCTGTAATTGGGCTAGAAGGATCAATTGCAATGACGCCAACAGATATACCCTGACTTCGTAGTTGCGGAATCAACATGTTTATCAATGAACTTTTACCTGAACCAGGAGGACCTGTAATACCTATTTTTACAGCAGAATTAGAATCTTTAAAAACATATTGGGAGACTTCTTCTCTCGAAAACTTCCCAGTTTCAATTCCAGTCATTAGGTCTGAAATTGATATAAAGTCATTCTCTTTTGCTTTTTTTAATATTTTCTCTAAAGTTTTCAAAGCCACCTACTAATTTAAGTTCTACAATTTTTAAAACAATAATCAAAAGTAGAAATTTATTGACATACAATTTTGAAAAGAATAAGTTGCGAGGCACTTATGGTAGATAGACATAAACAACAAATAAAACGAGATAGACAAGATTTAAAGCGTAGAGCAATCAATTCTCAGAATAAATCTAAAATGAGAACATTGATTAAAAGTGTTCTTTCTGAAAAAGATCCTGAAAAGGCAAAAAATCTTTATGGAGATGCTGTGTCTTTTATCGATAAAATGGCAAGCAAGAAATTAATACATCAAAATAATGCTGCTAGACAAAAATCAAAGATTACTAATCACTTAAATTCTTTAAGTAAATAATTATTTATCATGACCCTGATAATTTGGGGCTTCTTTTACAATACTAACTTCATGTGGATGACTTTCTTTCACTCCAGCAACCGAGATTTCAATAAAATGACTATTTTTATGAAATGATGATAAGTTTTTTGCGCCACAATAACCCATAGATGATTTTAAGCCACCGATTAATTGGAATATTGAATTACTAACAGGTCCTCTGAATGGTACCATTCCTTCAATTCCTTCTGGAACAAGCTTAAGTTCATCTTTTTCTTGTTGAAAATATCTATCTCCTCCACCTTCTTTCATTGCAGCCAATGAACCCATTCCTCTATAAGATTTATACCTTCTTCCTTCATAAACAATGGTCTCTCCAGGGCTCTCATCCATACCTGCTAATAACCCTCCTAACATAACAACATTTGCACCTGCTGCTAATGATTTGGCAACATCTCCACTATATCTTATGCCTCCATCTGCGATAATTGGAATTTTATATTTTTTTGCAGCCTTAGCGCAGTCTATAACAGCAGACAATTGGGGAACACCTACTCCTGATATAATTCTTGTAGTGCAGCTTGAACCAGCGCCAATTCCTATCTTTACACAATCAGCTCCTGCTTTGATAAGATCAACTGTTGCTTGTGCGGTAGCAACATTTCCAGCTATAATATCAACTTTAGGAAATTTCTTTTTAATTTTTTTAACCAAATTTAAAACATACACGGAATGACCATGAGCTGTATCAACAACAACCACATCAATTCCAACTTTTACAAGCGCAGATATTCTATCCTGCCAATCATCTCGCACGCTTACTGCCGCACCAACGCGGAGCCTTCCTTTTTTATCTTTTGATGAATGAGGGAATTCTTCTTTTTTTGTCAAATCTTTTACAGTAATGAGTCCTGCTAAATTTTTATTATTATCAACTACTAACAAACGTTCAATTCTATGTTTTTGTAATATTTTTTTTGCTTCTTTATTGGTTGTGTCAGGAGAAACAGTAATAAGATTTTTAGAAGTCATTCTATCTTTCACTAGAACATCTAAATTTTGTTCAAATCTGATATCTCTCTTAGTAATTATACCAACTAATTTATTTTTTGACAGAACTGGTAATCCGCCAATTGAATATTGCTCCATCAACTGCCTTGCTTCCCTAATTGGTCTGCTTTGTTCAAGTGTAATTGGATTAGTAATCATACCGCTTTCATAACGTTTAACCTTATCAACCATTAAAGCTTGGTCTTCAATGCTTAGATTTTTATGAATTATTCCAATTCCTCCTTGTCTAGCAAGTGCAATAGCCATCTCTGATTCTGTAACAGTATCCATTGCTGCACTCATTAAAGGAATATTAAGAGTAATATTCTTCGTTAATTTTGTAGAACAATCAACTTCTTTTGGAAGCACTGATGATTTTTGAGGAACTAATAATACATCATCAAATGTTAATGCTTTCTTAATAACATTTTTAGACATAGATAACTCCGAACGCAAAAAGTGGGATAGTTAATAATAACTTTTTAGAATAAAAAGTTTTAGTTAAGGTAACCATTGAGGAATTTAATAAAAAAGATAAGAAAATCCAGTGGTTTAATAATTATGGTCAAATTTTAACCAATTATACCTGGATTCTGATGTGAAATAGTAATAAGAATTAAAAAATAAAAAGTATCCTATTCCAATCAAACCAAACCATAGTTCTTTTGTTGTTAAAAATATAAAAAGAATTAATGGTAAATATCTTTGTGCATAATGAACATAACTTTCTGACTTCCCTATCAATGCAACAAATAAAAATGGCAAATAAACAGCTGCAGCAGTTGAAACAATTGGCTCATTTTGATTAATAGAAAAAATCATAGCAGTAATGGTTAAAATAATGGATCCAATTTTTATCTGAAAACTATCTGATCGGTATAAAAGATATAGAACAAGGATTAATAAAGCTAACCCTACCATCGCTTTTCCAAAAATTATTACATCAATAAAAGCATATAGCGATAAAAATAATAGAAAATTAGTTTGTGAATCCATTTTTACTATTCGAAATGGACCAAAAGATTCAAATTTTTTCATTAACCATAGAAACAATAATGAGTGGAGTAAAATATTTACAACACCAATAAGATCTTCCGTAATCATTGAAAATAAATAATGTTTATTTACATCAATTCCCATATTTAGACTATCATATGATTTAACTAAATAATGTTGAAAAGCAAACATTATCCACATTGGGAAAAATATTTCAAAGCGATTTAATAAATCAGTATCAATTTTGTTAAATAAGTTATGAAGCGATTTATATTGATTTGATTCAACTGGAAAGAATCTTCTAAACATCTAGCCTAAATCCATCCAAATTGATATAGAAATACAAGAAAAATTAACACAGGACTTAAATATTTAATTAATAAACCAAAAATTGTTTTTGATGTTGAAGAATTAAGAATTGAATTTCCAAAGTATAAAGATCCAGAGTCTCCTTTTAAAAGAGCTTTCACAGTGCTATCAATTCCCCAAACATAACCCGCAAAAATAGCAAGGAAAAATCCACCTAATGGCAATAATATATTAGAGGCAAGGAAATCCGCCACATCAAAAAATGTAAACGCTTTGCCTTGTATTGGGATTGTTGCATCTGAAAGTAAATTAAAAGATAAAGCACATGGAATAGCAGCAAGATAAACCAATATACCCATAATCATGGTTGCTTTCTTTCTTGACATTTTTAATTCGTCAACTAAATAAGCAACACTAACCTCTAAAATTGAAATTCCAGATGTAATTGCCGCAATTGTTAGCAACAAAAAGAACAAAAATGCAAAGATATACCCTCCAGGCAACTGAGCAAGTAATGGAGGTAATACATGGAAAACTAAACCAGGGCCAGCAGTAGGATCGTAACCTGATGAAAATACAACAGTAAAAATAGCTACACCAGCCAATATAGCGATAACTGTATCAAGAAATGCAACCATGTAGGATGCATTAACGATATCATCTTTATCTGATAAATAACTTCCATATGTCATCATTGCGCCCATACCTAAACTTAATGTGAAGAATGCATGGCCAAGAGCTAATAAAAAAGTACTAGGATTAATTTTAGACCAATCAGGGCTAAATAAAAATTCTACACCTTTATCCGAATCAGGCAACATTAAACCATTAACAACCAATGCAAAAAGAATAAATAAAAGTATTGGCATAAGAAATTTGCTAGCTTTTTCTAAGCCTCCCTTAACCCCAGAAAGTATAATTCCAATAATAGATAGGAAAAAGAGAGTATGATATCCTAATACCCAAGAAGGGTTGCTATTTTTTAAATTAAAAAATTCTCCTGCAACTTCAGGATTAGGAAATGAAGCAAAAGTGCCTTTAAGTGCTTCAAATGTATAAGCAACAGACCAACCTCCAACAATACTATAAAAAGAAAGAATGGTAAAACTAGCAAAAACTCCTAATGCACCAGCATACTTCCAGTTTGAATCACTGCCATGAATTGCTTTAAATGCACCAACAGGATTTTTTTGAGTTTCTCTTCCTAACAATATTTCAATATTCAATATTGGTAATCCAATTGCTAAAATACAGATAAGATATATGAATAAAAAAGCAGCTCCGCCATTCTCTCCAGCGATATAAGGGAACTTCCAAATATTACCTAATCCAACTGCTGATCCAGCAGCAGCTAGAATAAAACCTGTTTTTGAACTCCACTGTTCTCTTTTACTCACTATTGTTTTTTTCCTCTTCTTTTAATGGATCATTATTTTCAACAACCCTGTCAAAGTCATCCAAATGAGCTTCAACGACTGCATCCAACATTCCGTAAAAATACAACCCTACCGCTATCCATGCAAAGCGATTTCTTTTTCTAAGATAATAATCACGGGAATGACTTTCTGAGCCATCATAATTATCATATTTCTCTTTATTTTCACTAAAACTCCATAAAGCAAATAATTCTCCTGCTATCAATATAGATCCTTTTATTTTCTGATCGTTATATAATTGGCCAGCGCCTGGAAAAATTAAAGAACGTTTCATTGCTATTTTTGGATTTTTTAATTGTTCACTTTCAGAACGAAAATCCATTTTTTTCTGAGGAAATAAAAATGAAATAAAAAAACAAATGAAAAGAAATGATTTAATTAACCTAGACATTCAATTTCTACTCTAGATCCCATTGGTAAAGCTGAAACTTGAATTGTAGTCCTTGCTGGAAAAGGTTCGCTAACTCTTTTTTCAATTTGAGCATTTACTAGGGGTGTATTTACCAAATCAGTTAAATATACAGTAAACTTTTTCACATCGTTTATTGATTTATTATTCTCAGCCAAAACTGCTTCAATATTATCGAAAACTTGTTCTACTTCTTTTTCTATAGTCTCATTATTTAATTCTCCAGATTCAGGATCAAGAGGAATCTGTCCACATGTCACCCAATCTGAATCATCATTTAAGTATCTAAATAATGAGTATGGTCCAACTGGTTTTGGTGCTTTTAATTTATTCATAGTTATTCCCTTTTATATTTTGCATAATTTTAATGTAGCTAATCCTATATCATCATCAATTTCTCTATGTGTCTCTTGATCAAAAACGTGTAAAATAAATTCTCCAACTGCTGCCACTTCCATCTCGAAAAGATGCCCTCCAAATACATCCATATCATGATTGCCAATTGTAATATGTGCATGTACAAATGGTTTTCCATCTTTTAATGCTATATTGCCTTGAAATGAAATCAATTCATGAATTTCTTTAAACATCTTATGGTGATAATCTTTTTTTTCAATATCATAGACACCTAAATCAATATTTTTAACTGCTCCTATTCCAGAAACTTGAGCAGAAGAAATATCATTATCGATGCAAAATTGAGTTAGTTTTTCCATTACTTTCTCATTTTTTTCAATGTAAATGATATAGGAATTATTGTTTTGTTGTAATTGCATTAAATTTTCTCCAATTCCTTTTTTATTGTTTCATTAATGACAGATTTAATTTCATCTAAAGATAATCCTGAAGATGTACCAGCCATAGCAAAATCATCTTTACCTCCTCCTCCACCACCTAATTTTTCAGCAATAGATTTTGCTAGATTTCCAGCAGATAATGATTTTTCAATCAAATCTTTTGATATGCTTACTGATATTGTTCTAGTTTCACTAATATCTGTAGAGAAAACTGCAATACCTGATTTGAATTTTTTATTTAATTTTTTATTTAATTTTTTTAAGCCTTCGGCTGACTCTAAAACAACTTCTTCATTTATAAATGGAATATTATTTAACTGTTGTTGATTTTTAATTATTGCATCAATATCGATAGCATTTAACAAATCTAATTGATTCTTTTTTTCAAGCTCCTTCTTTTCAGAAGCTTCTTTCAAACGAGTAGTAGCATCTATCTCATCTTGAAGATAAGAATCAACATATTGACCTGTAATAGCATGCACTCTTCGCACTCCAGCTGCAATTGCCTTATCTTGAGTTATCATAAATTTGCTAATTTTTCCAGTAGATGAAACATGTGTTCCGCCACACAATTCTTTCGAAAAAGAACCCATAGTCAATACCCTAACTTTTTCTCCATACTTTTCACCGAATAAAGCAGTGGCTCCTTCTTTTTTTGCTTCTTCTAAAGTTTTTATTTCTGTTGTTACTGGGATATTTTCAGCAATCTTATCGTTAACAAGCAAATCAATTGCTTCCATGTCATTTTTAGCAAGCTTGTTAGGATGCGTAAAATCAAATCTTAAATAATTTGGACCAACAAGCGATCCTGCCTGACTAATATGAGAACCAAGAATATCTTTTAATGCTTGATGTAATAAATGTGTGGCGGAATGGTTCGATTTAATATCTTCTCTTCGTGAAGCATCAATTTTACAATCAACATTCATGTCTTCACTTAGCGCGCCTTTTTGTAAATCACAAATATGAATGATAGAATCACCGCTTTTTTGTGTATCAAGCACATTTAAAGAAAAATCTTTGTTTTGTATAGAGCCCGAATCACCAACTTGTCCTCCAGATTCTGCATAAAAAGGAGTCTTATCTAAAACAACAAAAATCTGACCATCTTCATTCGCCCACTTCATTATTTTGCTTTGACTTTCTTCTGAATCATAGCCAATAAATTCTGAATGGCTTCCATCATTATCTAAAATCCATTTAACATTACTTTTATCAAAAGTAAATTTTTGACTACTTTTTGCGAGATCTTTCTGCTTCTGCATTGCTTCATCAAAACCTTTTTTATCAACGGTCATTCCTTTTTCTTCTGCCATCAATTCTGTTAAATCGAAAGGGAATCCATAAGTGTCATACAGCTTAAATGCATCGGAACCGCTTATAATTTTAGAAGAGTTTTTTATAATTTTTTCAAATTGAATCACTCCCCTTTCAAGAGTAAGAAGAAAAGATTCTTCTTCGCTTAATATTGTTTGTTCTATATGTTCTTGTTTTGTTGTCAGTTCAGAATAAGAATCAGACATCGTAGACACAACTGATTGAACTAATTTGTATAGAATTGGTTCTTTAATATCAAGATTCATTACAAATTTAGATGCTCTTCTTAAAACTCTTCTTACAACATAGCCTCTACCTTCATTTGATGGCAATACTCCATCAGCTATAGCAAATGATAGCATTCTAATATGATCGCATATAACATTATATGTCACTTCATTATCAGCATATTTTGTTTTTGATATTCTTTCTAAATCTGATATAGTTTTTGAAAATAAATCCGTTTTGTAATTTGAATTCTTGCCTTGAAGAACAGAGCAAATTCTTTCTAGTCCAGCTCCAGTATCAACATGTTTCTTAGGTAAATCTTCAAGCGTACCATCTTTTAGTCTATTGTTCTGAATAAAAACTAAATTCCAAAGCTCCCAGTAATCAGAAGAGTGATTTACATGGCTTGCATCTTGATTGTCAACCTCATCCCCAACATAGTAATGTATTTCAGAACAAGGACCGCAAGGACCTGTTTCTGCCATTTCCCAAAAATTATCCTCTGCACCTGATTTTACAATCCTATTTTTATCAATATCAGTCTCTGTAGCCCACAAATTATATGCTTCATCATCATCTTCAAAGACTGTAACCCATAAACGGTTCTTATCCAATTCCCAAACATCCGTAAATAATTCCCAAGACCATTGAATTGCTTCTTTTTTATAATAATCTCCAAAAGACCAATTTCCTAACATTTCAAAAAATGTGTGGTGAAAACCATCTCTTCCTACTTCTTCCAAGTCGTTATGTTTTCCACTAACTCTAATACATTTTTGACTATTCACAGCTCGCAAGTATTTTGGATCTTCTGATCCAAGGAAAATTGACTTAAACTGGTTCATTCCAGCATTTGTAAAAAGTAGAGATTTGTCACCATGAGGAAGAACAGGCGCACTTTCAACATGATGATGTTCTTTATCTTCAAAAAATTTTATAAATGATTGTCTAATTTCTTTACTGTTCATTTGTAGGTTATTTTAAAGAATCTAAACAAATAATATATTCATTATTATCAAAAATATTAGGTAATATAATTCTCATAAAAACGTTATAAATTATTATTATGCTTAGATTAATATTAGCCTGCTTTTTAATTTCTTCTGCATTCGCACAAGATAATAAGATTACTCAATTAGACATTGATTCTAGAGATAATGGAACAATTGTAAAATTAAAATCAACAAAAAAAGTAGATTTAAAAAATGTTACAGCTTGGTATTCATCCGAATGGTTTTATCTAACAATCTATGATGCAAAAAGCGATAGTACAAAATTGTCTAATACACCATTAAGCAAAATCGTAAAAAAAATTGAAGTTGCCAACAGCGATGAATCTACACAGATTGCATTAAAAGTTAATGAATCAATTGAATCATTTGAAATTATGTCACCATCAAAAAAAGAAGTGTCATTTATTCTGCGTTTTCCTCAAGAAGAAATCAAAAGTGAATTATCTAATAATGATTTAGAAGAACTTATAGAAGTTGACGAAGTAAAATCTAGTAAAGAATCTTTAGCAATCGGAGAAATGAGTAGAGCAAGTAAATTTATGCCTTTTATAGGTTTAGTCGTTGCTGCAAGCGATATCACTAATCCAGCTGTCTTTCTTGG
>CEVZ01246309.1_pt1 | contig 28458 bp, 13 predicted proteins | sample 361371 | NCBI WGS metagenome assembly CEVZ01 (sample SAMEA2620217, study PRJEB7988) | marine metagenome | isolation source: saline water (ENVO:00002010), including
ATGAGCACAATCGCAAACGAAACAGTCCTTGAAGATCTCGCCGAAACAATTTACGAAGAGATCGTCAAAGCAAATTTCAAAGACCTTGACCAATCCGAAGAATTGCTAGTCTACGAAATTGCATGTGACCGAGCACTAGCACAATTTCCATAAGGGGATTCTATCCCCTTTTTTTCTTGCCACGGCGGCTGACCTGTCCACTTTCCAAACTGTCCCAACCTATGTTGATCTTGCTTGCCCTCGTGGTATTATTAATTTGTACACACATTTTTTCTATGATCCGTCTAGAACTCACAATGGGTCGTGACATTCCCGACTCTGGCACAGTAACTGATTTCATGATGGATGATTTTATTCGCCGCGAGATCATGCCACATTTTGAGTATGGCACATTCATTGACGGCGAAGGACTGTGGAAAGGTGTACGCGAGGCAACCAAGATTTTTTATCTTGAGGTCCCTGACTCTGAGGTTGAGCAACACATGCTCAATTTGAATTGCATCGCCGCCGCGTACAAAAAACAATTCAGGCAAGATTCTGTTTTGATCTCACAGGTCCAGACCAATGCCATTTTTAATTAAATGGCATCTGGCAATTTTCCACACTTTCCACGGTATCGATACGAGAGTGTGCCAATACACAAACTGGCACTCGTTTTGTTGAAATGGTCTGTGGATCGTGTATTATTAAGACATGAACGAAATCTTCCTCACAAACGAAACTGCTCGCCGTGATCCAGCGGTGCAAGCAGCAATGAAATCCATCCTTGCCCAGATGACTCGTGAAAACGAAATGCACTCGGCAGGAATTCTACCTCACACCCGTGAGGTTTCACCCGTGAACTTTTTGCAAGATGTTCTGAACGATTTGGGAGATCCACGCTTTTGAGATTCGCCCTCGCTTCCATCGTCATTTTAGCAGGTGTCCTTATTGGACACTCTGCTATTCAGACAGTTTCTGAGATGACCGAATCACGCCAGCAGCGGATTTGCCAAATCGACCCAACCCTTTGCAATTCAAAATGATTTCACATTCACCCGACCTTTACCAAGAAATTCTCAAATGCCAAGATCTTCAACCCATGTCCGCTACTGGACAGAATCTCAGGGTCAACCCCGAAAGATTTACATTCAGTCGTACTCTCAGGCGTTGGACTTCGTTTCTTTTTGGAACAGCATGGGATTCAGAGCAGAGGTCTGCCCACCTGGTCTAATCTGACCAGATCCCACAATTTGCAGCAAAGGGGCAGTGATTTTGCCCCTTTTTTATTGGTAAGGGGTCGCCAAGCGGTTTCAAAAAACGAAGACTCCCCTAACCTACAAAAGTATCCAGACGAGCGATAAATATAAATTGAAAATGGTTTTTTGAAAACCTCAAACTGAAAAAAATTTTCCTGGTAAAAAATGCCCGAAAAACCCGAATACGACTACCAACACATATTAGACAACTTTGAACAATTTTGCGATGGATTTGAATCAGCAGCCGCAGAGGGATATCTCAGAGGAAACGAAAGATCCCCTATCCTCTCCCAATACACAACTAGACACAGAACAGATACTCCTCGTGTTGTGTCAGAGATTAGTGAATATAGAGGAGAGGGTCTCGAAACTCGAAAACCCTCAATTGATGTACAAGCGACCAACATCGAGTGATCGAGAAAGGTTAGCAGACACTTTGGATTATTTGCATAACAATGTAGAAGGTATCAAAGAAGACTTAGTAAAATTCGCCCAACGCATCAGATAAATGCCATTCATTGCAGGACCACTAACAAATGATTTTGATACAGAACTAGGATCGTGTACATATCCTCGGTTTCCCCTTGGTACTGGTTTCTACACTTCTCCTAATGTATTCATCAATGGTGCTCCTGCTACCATCTATGTTGCTGCTAGTATACCTGCACCTGTTACTGGTGTATGGAAACCAGTTTGTCTACCTGGTGGAGGAGCACGAACAATGCAACTTTCAAAGAATACGAATGTTAAGATTAATGGTCAACTGTTTGCTATAGGAGAACCTGCTGGAACACTGGCAAATAGTGATGCAACAGTTATAGCAGCAGGTGGTGTGAGACCATTAACAGGACCATACCTTGCAGAGCAACCACCTAATAAGCAAGTTAATGTTAATCCACCAATAGGTAATCCTGCCCCATAAGTTGCAGGTTTGATTATCTTATGATATAATCCTATCAGTCTTTCAAATATACATGGCAAAGAAATCATCGGGTACTTGGGGCAATACTGATTATGTCGAATCACAACCCAAGAAAACTCGCCAAGGGCGTGGGAAGCATACGAAGCTTTCAGCAAGTTCCCGAAACAGTGCAAGAAAGCGTTACAGAGGTCAAGGCTCATAACGCCGACCTCGCCGACCCAATTCTAAATAACCTTAACTCCGAGCGACAACTAATGAGTGAATCTAATGAAACAATAGGTCTAGGTATAGATGTATCTGACCAAGGACCAGGATTAGTACCTGAAAAGATTGAAAGTAATAAAATAACACCTCAAGAGAGTGATGAGTATGATCCTATAACTAATGTGGCTGCCGTAAGTGGAACCGATGGATATATTTCTCCTCCTTACGATAATTCCACAACAATTCCTGATTTAACACAAGTACCACTAGGTGCATCATGGTCTGCTGATGGCACACCTGCTGTAACATACCCTGTAGGTGCTCCATACGACCCCGATGGCAATATTACACTAGATACTGCTGGAATTACTTCTAGCACTGTTACTGCCCCTTTTGAAGGCGAATCAGGATGTTGCCAAGATGATGATCATGGAAAGATGATTGGATTATTGGAAGAGATACTTGCTGAGTTAAAAACTTTAAATGGAAAAGCCTGAATTATTGATCGAAACTGATCAAGACGATTGGTACAGATCTAGAGACAAAAAGAAGAGGGAAGAGGAAAACTCTGACCTAATTGAAATCATAGATGGAGATGGCGATACTAAATAAAATTAGTATAATTCCATCTCGATGCCTAAGTTTCAGACGTTTAAGGATATAAGCGTCACATTTAAGAAACATCCAGTAACTGACGACATGATTGTCGTGAAGGATAAGGCTGCTATTGTGCAGTCTGTTCGTAATCTGTTACTAACACAAAAAGGTGAGAGACCATTTCAACCTGAATTGGGTTCAGACATATATCGACTGTTGTTTGAACCTATGGATTATGGTACTGCTGCCCTCATACAAAAAGCGATATTCGAGGTCATAGGTAACTATGAGCCTCGAATTTCTGTTGATACCGTTATAGTATCACCTTCAAGGGATGATAATGGTTTCAATGTAGAGCTATCTTATTCGGTTCTTGGAAGGGATGATACTCCAGTTAATGTCGAATTCTTCTTAGAGAGCTCAAGGTAATGCCATATACACAGGTAGCAAATTTAGATTTCGATCAGATTAAGACTTCTCTAAAAGATTATCTGAGATCTAATTCTGATTTTACTGATTATGATTTTGAGGGTTCCGCCCTTGCAAACATGATCGATGTATTAGCGTACAATACTTACTATAGTGCGTTTAATGCAAACATGGTAGTCAATGAAATGTTCATTGATTCCGCATCACTCCGCGACAATGTGGTATCCCTTGCGAAACAATTAGGGTATAGGCCAAAGTCAAAGACGGCATCTACCGCATATCTTTCATTTTCCGTAACCTATGCGAATGCCACTAACGATACTGAACTCTCTTTACTCGCAGGAAGCGGATTCTTGAGTTCATGGGATAATATACTATACCAGTTCGTTACTCCTAGAGATACAAAGGCACAAGTAGTTAATGGTGTTGCGACCTTTACTAACATCCCTATTAAAGAGGGTAGTCTAATAACCAATACTTACACCTATAACTCTGCTCTTAAGAGTCAGAGGTTTATCATTGATAACCCTGGTGTAGATACTAGTACTTTAGTTGTTAAGGTATATCCTTCCGCTTCTGCTACTATATTCAAGGAGTATACTCTTGCGGATAATATACTAGAAGCGAAACCCACCTCAGAAGTGTATTTCCTAGATGAAGTTGCGGAGCAGAGATACGAACTCATCTTTGGTGACGGAGTAATGGGTAAGCAAATTGCAGATAGTTCTAAGATAGAAGTATCTTATTTGGTAACTGCTGGAGCAGACGCAAATGGAGCAAAGTCATTTACCTTCTCTGGAAACCTCTTAAATCAGAACCAGGTCGTTCCTAGCAACTTTTCCACTGCAATAGATACAAGTTCCATTGTGGTCGCCTCAGGCGGTGCTGAGATAGAATCCGTAGACAAGATCAAGTTCCAAGCACCTAAGATGTTTGCTGCTCAAGATCGTGCGGTAACTGCTGATGACTATGGAACGATTGTACGCAATCTATATCCAGCAGTGAGTGACATCATTGTATTTGGTGGAGAGGAGAATGATCCACCTGAGTACGGTAAAGTATTCATTGCTATTAAACCAACTGATGCCGCTGCGTTAACTTCGATAACAAAAGAAGAAATACGCAAGAAGTTATCAGATTATAGAGTAGCATCTATTACACCACAACTTATTGATCCGTCCATACTCTATGTTGAGGTGGATAGTAAGATCTATTACGACAGTACTAAGACAGAACTATCTCAGACTGCAATTAGAGACTTAGCAATCAGTGAGTTTACAAAATATATCAATACTTCAAAAACTGAGAAGTTTAAAGGTAAGTTTAGACATAGTAAAGCAGTTGCGGTTATTGACAATGCTGAAAGAGCAATTAACTCTAACTTGACAGCAGTAACGATGAGGAAGGATTTCCCTGCTCAAATCAATACTACTTCATTCTATGAAATTTGTTATCAAAATGCATTCCTAGATGATGACGATCCTGTAGTATCTTCTACTGGTTTTGTTGTAACTGAATATCCCAATTATACCGTCTATCTTGAGGACAGAAAAGGCAAAATCGTCCTATATAGACTAGACTCTCTTACTGGTGAAAAAGTCCTTTTGGATGATAACATCGGTACAGCAGATTATACCAAAGGTGAAATTAAATTATATGATGTAACTATTATCAAAGGAACTTTCTCTGATAATCGTATTGAATTAAGAGTTAAACCATTAGTAAATGATGTTACTGCACTCCGTGAGGTTTATCTCGATGTAGATGTTGCCAAAAGCAGTTTCGTAGCATATCCAGAGTAATATAGATGGCAATTACAAAGAAGGCAATTTCGACTCTGATTGAAGCACAACTTCCAGAGTTCATATATTCTGAGTATGAGCTTTTTGGGAAGTTCGTAACGAAGTACTACGAACACCTTGAGAATCAAGGTGGAACCTTGGATGTTCTATCTAACATAGACATCTATGGTGATATAAACTATTACGAGAAAAAACTTCTTAAGCAATCTACTACATTATCTGGTAATATATCTGATTCTGTAACAACCATTACAGTTGATGATGCTACTTCCTTTCCAGAAGAGAATGGTTACATAAAAATTGATGATGAGATCCTTTTCTATAAGTCAAGGACAGATACAGAGTTTAAACAGTTATCAAGAGGAGTTAGTGGTAATACAACTCTAGGAGATCTTTACAGTCCTACTACATTTGCTACTACAGCAGCAGCATCACATTCTGGTGGTTCTACTGTACAAAACATTAGTAACCTGTTTCTCTATGCTCTAGTAAAGAGTTTTGAGTCACAGTATCTTGGTTCTTTCCCTGAGAAGTATCTTAAGGGTGAAATTGATAAGAGAACCCTTATTAAGAATATTCGTAAGTTCTATCAGGCAAAGGGAACTGAATCATCTGTTAGATTCATATTCAATACTCTAGTTGCTGGTGGTGAAGAGAATGCACCAACTGTGTATGCTCCAAAAGATCGTACATATAAATCTTCAGAGTCTGATTGGGTTAAAGGGTTTGCATTAAAGGCAAAAGTAACAAGTGGTAATGTTAATGATCTAGTTGGAAAGGTTCTTACCCAAACTAGAACAGAACTAGTACCATATGCTTCTGCTACCGTTGACAATGTACGGTATGACAGCACTGTTGATGGAGAAGATATTTACAACATATATCTTGCACCAGAAACTATCAATGGTGAATTTAAGATTACATCAAAAACAGAATTAATAAAAGAGATTACTACTACTGCTGGTAAAGGAGATCCTATTAGTGTATTCTCTACTTTAGGTTGGGGTAAGACTGGAACATTATTGATAGGTAATGAAACATTTACATTTGATAGTAAGAATGCTATTCAATTTAATATTTTAACTAGACAGAGTGCTACTAACCATCAAATTGGAACAGATGTATATGAACCTGTTGAGTTAACTGGTAATGGTGTTAATCTATTATCTTTTGGTTTAATCTATAATTTAGATGTAGTTGATGGTCAACCATATGCATCTACTGGAGATAAGGTAGAAGTTGGATCTCCTGGGTTTTCCACAGCTGATGTAAAGATTACTGATATTACTAGTAATAATACAAGGTGGAGATTTAGAGATGTTAATGATAATGTAAATTCACCTGGACATCCCACTATACAAAATAAACTTATCAATGTATTAACAGAGATAAGTGCTATATTTGAAGATGATCAATACTATTACATTGCATCTTCAGGATATCCAAAACATGCAATTTTAGATGGTGCTACTGGTGTATCTACTGATGTTAAAGATCAGAAGTTATTAAAGTTAATCAGAAAGTATGCTACTAGAACTACTGAGATATATGAGACATCAAATCTAGATGTTGGTATCTTTTTAAATGGTAGTAGAGCATATGGATATAAGGATACTGAGTATCTTGATTATGGTAAATTAGAAAAGATTACTGTACTTACTCAAGGTAATAGATATCAGTTACCACCATATGTACTTGTTGATGGTGTTGCTGGTAAAGCAACTGCTAACCTATCAGGTGAGTTTGTAGAATCTGTAACTTTAACAGAGCAAGCACAATATTCATCTACTCCTACTGTAGAGATTCTTTCTGGTCGTGGAGCAGTAGTTCGTGCTATTGTTACAAATGGTAAAGTTACTAGTCTAGTTGCTGATAACAAAGGTGAATGGTATTCATCACCTCCTGTTATTTCTATTAGAGATAATGCAGGAAGAGGTAGATTTGCTGAGTTTAATGCTATTGTAGAAAATGGCAAGATAACAGGGTTCACAAAGATCTCTGAAGGAGAATTCTATACTCAGTCTAATATAAGTGTTGTAGTAACTCCTGTTGGATCTGGAGCTACTGGACAAGCATCTCTTAAGAGATGGATTAAGAATAGGTATTATAAACTTAAGAATAAGTTAGATACTGAGAATGGTTACTTATTTGAGAATTATAATAAAGAATTCCAATATGGATATGGTCAGGTTGGTAATCCTAAGACACTTCGTTATAACTTAGGTGATAACTTAAGTGCTACATTTACAGAACCAACATTTAAGGTTCATTCACCAATTATAGGATTTGCTTACGATGGTAACCCCATATATGGTGCTTGGGGATATACAGATCCACTAGACGCAACATCTTCTATTGTGAGGATGACTTCTAGTTATATTCAAAAGACTACTAGATCTGGTGGACCAGTAACAACCACTTATCCTTTAGGAACTTTTATTGATGATTATGAATACAGACATCGTAGTGGTTTACTAGATGAGAATAATGGTAGGTTCTGTGTAACTCCAGAGTACCCTAATGGTACATATGCATATTTCCTTACTATTGATGATCAGCAGAATCCTTTATTTCCTTATATCCTAGGTAAGAATTTTTATTCATTACCAGTTGATTCTAATTATAATTCTAATCTGTCTCAATCTGATATTCCTTTAAATGCTCGCCGTCTCTCGGTTGCTGGAATAACACCTAATGGTGGGAATTTTCTTGCTACTATTAATGATATTAAATCTGGAAGTATCGAATCAATTGATGTCGTTTCTTCTTCAACCAATTTCAGTAATGGATCAGAACTAGTATTTGATAATACAGGAACAGAAGGTATTGGTGCTGAATCTGCTGTTTCATCTATTAAAGGAAAAGCAGTTAACTATCTAGAGTCTGCTCAGACTAGGGCATGTAGATTAGAAATTATTAGACCTGCATATCTTTTTAAAGGTGATAGATTAACTCAACCTGCAACTGGAACATATGGTGAAGTTGTTGGTGATGTAGTCAATGATAATACAGTCGTATTAAGGGATGTTCAGGGAACATTTGATAAGACTAATACATTCTCTGCACAGATTAAAGTTTTAAATTTACTTCTTGATAGACAAGCATCTTATGCTGTTGGATCTATCTTGAAATTAACTGATGGTGCTGTTGCTCAAGTTGCTTTTGGTGAAGTATTAAAAACTACATCAGCATCTAATAATGTTACTGTTAAAGTAAGAACAGATCTTGGTGCTACTGGTACTGCTCCATTTTATTTCCAAACAGAAGAGAATCTAGCAGATCATTATCTACAGAGTAGTTCTTTATCTGATACAACTGGTGGTAGAATAGTAAGTTTTAGTTCTCTAAGTGATGGATTAGAACCATTTGTGGTTAATCAAAGTGTAGCATTAGTAGAGACTAGTGCTGATCATGGTATTGGATTAGGAGATATAGTTGATATTTCTATCAATCCAAATGATGCTAGTACCACAACTACTTACTATACAAGAAAGAGAATATATCAAGATTTAACTTTAAGAGCTCCTACTGCTAGTACTACTATAGATTATAGTGGAATTGGTCGTTTGTTGACTGTTAATGTTGGTTGGGATTATACAGACGGTAGTTATACTAATATTCCTCTTACTGGTGGTTCTGGTTCTGGTGCTAAGGCAAATATCACAGTTGCTGGTAGTTATGTAACTGACATTCAGATTACTACTGGAGGAACAGGATATAAGAGACAAGATATTCTTGGTGTTGCTGATGATTCATTGGTTAGATCTGGTGCATCTACTAGTACACAAAGATTAAAAGTATTTGTAGATCATGTTGGTATTTCTGGTCAAGCAACACAGGTTAATGTTGCTGATGCTTCTAGATTTGCTGATAATGATCTAGTTAAGATTGATGATGAGATAGTTAAGATTAGTTCTATCTCTAGCAATGTAATTACAATAGCAAGAGGACAGGAATCAACTAGTGCTGTTGATCATTATGATAAAGCACCTGTTGTACTCCATAATGGTAAGTATAATTTTGGATCAACATTTAAAGTAAATGGATCAGAGGATATTGTATATGATTCAGATAAACAAACTATACAAGTTGCCTATCCATCAACTACTGCATTAGATACACTACAAGGTATTACTCAATTAACACAATTCTTTGATGAGAGTAATCCAAAGAGATTGGTTGATCTTGTTTCAGCGACTAATCCAGAGAATAAGTTTGAGTTTAGAAAAGGACTTACTGGTGACTTCGTTAAAACACCTAACATAGTAGTACAAGAGTACTATAAGTATAAGTTCGATACTTCAGATAATTCACTTACAGGAATCTATTTGGATTTCAGTCCGAGTGCTAGATTAAATCTAATTCCTGTAGAGAAAACAGAATCTACTGTATTACCTGGAAACCCAGGTGCTTACATTGATCTCAAGTTTGGGTTTGGTGCAAGATCTGCTATAAACACTTATTCTGAGAAGAAAGATACAGAATTTAGTAATTTCTATTATTATGATAAGAATGGTATCTGTAGTTCTGATAATTCTTATCTATCAATTAGTAAAGATCCTCTTACTGGAAAGAAGGTAATTAGTTATGTTACTAGCAATCGTTTTGTATATGATCTGGATGGGAATCCTCCTGAGTGGGACGGGTCAGGATCGATAACATATACCACTACATCTGCATTTGCAATAGGAGCAGTCAATACTATTAAGGTAACTAGCATTGGTGACAACTATAAAAAGTCTCCAGTTGTATTAGGTATTAAACCATCTACAAGTTATCGTGCCGCTGCAACAGTTTTATATGACACTGTTACTAAAACTATCTCAGGTGTTACAGTAACTGAGTCTGGTTCAAATTATTCACAACCAAAAGTCGTAATTACTAGTGGTGATGGACAAGATGCTTCATTTACTGTTACATCTAGGGATGGAAAGGTTTTAGATATTCAGGTAAGAACTAAAGGAAAGGGTTATACTAAAGCCCCTGAGATCGCAGTCATAGAGGGCGATGTCAAGGTCTTCGCTAGAGGATCTAACATTGGTGTTCCAAAAAATGTATCTATTGTTACAAATGGTGCTGCATTCCACTCAGACAAATCATTATATTCTGATTACAATTCTTCATTCGTTTATGTAATAAAAGATTATCCTGACAATGCCTTCGAGAAAGGTGAAGTTATAACTCAAACTGTTAACAATATTGAAGTTGCAAGAGGAAAAGTTGTTGAATGGAGGGAAGGCTCAAACCTATTAAAGGTTTCTGTTACTTCTGGTGCATTTAGAGAGAACTATGATGTTAAGAGTATTAGAAGTGGTAATACTGGTAAGATAACTGCAACATTTGTTACAGTTTTCAGTCCTGCTGTTAAATCTACTTACGATAATCAAGGATACTTTACATCTGATAGAGGTAGAATTGGTAATGCTAACCAAAAGATTACAGATTCTTTCTTCTATCAAGATTATTCTTATGTTATAAGATCTAGAACTCCAGTTAATATTTGGAGAGATCTTATTAAGACTACAACCCATCCAGCTGGACTTAAAATGTTTGGTGAGGTTGTTATTGATCCTAAAGCAGAAGGTGACTCTGGTGCTACTATGCCAGTTGAATCACCTAAGGCAAGAACCTTTAGTGTTATTAATCTCTGGGATCCTGAGAAGAATAAGATTACTGTTGAGAGTACTAAGAGAGTAGTTACACAAAGTATTCAGAAATTAGAGGATTATAGAGCAAAGACTGGAACAGGATCTGTTGGTGTAGAGGAATTTAATTTCCAAGATCTTATTGCACAACCTGTTAAGTTAGCAGCAAACTTTGATGGACAATTTAATAGTAATGGTCAGTTAATAGGAACTAAAACATTCCAATTACAGAATGCTGAGACAAATCAACTTGTTTATCCTTATAATGAACAAGCATTAATAATCACATTAGATGGTGTAATTCAAGAACCAGGAGTAGCATTTACTGTTACTGGTAATAGCATAACATTTTCTGCACCTCCTCTTGGAGAAGCTAATGTTAATGGTAGTGTAGTTCCTCAACAAGTATTCCTTGGAAAACTATTTGAGTTTAAGTCTGATGCAATTAATCTAGCACAATTAAAGAAAGTTAAAAACATTTATCAAAGATCTGGTAGATGGATAGATGCTGCTAATCAGATTAATTTAAACCAAGACTTTATAGTTAATGAGACTATTGGTTGGTTTGAAGCAGAGTATGATGATATTATTAAAAATAGTACTATACCTTGGAATCTGTTAGAACAAAGATTTAAAGCAGACATTAGATTAATTCTTAATGCTGTAGAGCATGACATCAGATTTGGTGGTAATGTTAAAGCAGTTGATTATGCAGAGATATACAAATCATCATATGAAGGATATGAAGTTTATATTAAAGCAGCATTTAATTATTCTCTTAGGTTAGCAAGACTTGCTATTCGTAACTGGGATTGGGTAGAAGTAAATGCAGGGTTTACTGCTGGTAGTGATGTTGTTGAAGTTAATTCAGGAACAGCAAATATTGCTATAGGTGCTACACTTAGTGCAGGTATAGCAATACCATTTGCTAATAATATTAGAGTAGAAGAAATTCTTTCTGATACTGAAATAAGAATATCTGCTCCAGCACAAGCAACTGCTGGTTCTGCACCTCCAGGATCAAGTAGTCCTGGTACTACCTTCTTGAATGGTACTGCTACTGGTAATGTAACATTGGCTACAGGAACTGGTGCTGTCCAACCTCCTAATACATACAAGACAAATTATACTTTAGCAGTACCTCCTGTCTTTACAGGTGATAATCAGGTAAACTTTAGTTTCTCAGGTATTAATAACGGTCAGTTTGTTGATGGATCTTTCTTGATTAAAAAGAATAAAGATCTTATTGTTGATTATGCAGTTAACTGGGCAAAAGAAACATATCCAGGTAACAATTGGCCAGGAAAAGAATCTAAGTGTAGAAGAGATCTTGGGTATTTCATTGATGCTGTTGTTAAGCATCTTAAGTATGGTGGTAACACAGAAGTTGTACAAGCTGCTGAATTACACTTTGTTGGTAGTAAATTAGATTTCATTGATGATTCATTAACACAAGCATTAGAAACTTATAAGAAAGCATTAGTAGAAGTTTGTCCTGCTATAATAAGACAGTCATTTAATCCTAGTCCTTATTCTAGTCATACACCATTTGTAGATAATAATATCCCTAATGATCCTAATTCTCCTTCTTGTGCAGAAGTTGAATCTTCTTTGAATACTTTCTATGATATTATTGAAGAGATTATTACTACTGGTCCTAATGTTATAGAGAAAACTAACTTTAATCCTAATAAGAGAGGTTACTACACACAGTTATTACCTTATAGTAATATTGGTATTATTCCAGATCCACAATTGACATCTTCAGAGTGTGCTGATGTAATTGCTGCTGTTGATTCTTTGAATATTAATATTCTTAATGGTATTGGTGGAACTAGTGCAACTAGATCTTTACCAGATTATATTGATGGAGAAACAACAACATTTGATTTATTCTGGGAGGATGGTACTAAGGTAAATCTAAGTGGTACTGAAGATGATCTTTTAGTAGCATTGAATGGTGTACTACAGAGAAGTAGATATGATTCATCAATTGATACAGGAGATGCTTATTATATTGATAGGTCTAAGAATCCAAATCAATTAGTATTTGATAATCCACCTATTTGGGATCAAGATATTACTGCTAGAACTCTTGGAGAACCTACAGCAGTTGAGAAATTCTTTGCTTACAATGTAGGTAACTATAGAAGATTTACTATAGATAAGACTTTAATACAGGAAGATGGTTCTAGTGCAAAAGGACCATTCTTAGTTGTAGGAGTTAAGAGTAATACTGTTACTAGTATTACTGATCATAGATTCTTAATAGTATTAGTTAATGGTGTAATACAAAAGTATCAATCATCATATACAATTAGCGGTCCTAATATAACATTTGTTAATGAAGTTAAGAAGGAAGATGTTATAGATATTCGTCTTCTTTATGGTGGAGATTATGAGAAAGTTGTTACTTTCTATGACCATGAACCAAACTCTTATCTTGTTAGTAAGAATCTAACAGTCTCAAATGGGACTACAATTAAGACTGAGATTGATTCTTATGCAGTTTATAATAAGAAGTATGATGATCTTTGGATGTACCAAGAAAGAGGAGATGGTACTATTAATCCACTTGGAAAGATTTTTGATTATGGTGTAGTTGGTACTGATCTTGTTATTAAATTAAGTTCTGCTAATAGTGTACTTGAATCATCTTTGGATGTTAAGGTAGGTGCTCTCGGTAATCCTGGTACTTCATATAGTATTGTTCAAGCGAATAATACATGTGTACTATCGACAAATAATGTTGCTGCTGATGGAACAATACAATTAGTTAAACAGTCTCTAACTAGTTTTACTGGATATAACACAGGCAACCCTGTTAAGAGGGTTGGATTCTGGAAACTATATCCTGGTGATGAGATTAAGGTTGATGGTGAATCAGAATTTAGAACTATCAAAAAGGTTGCTGATAAAGTTTATAGTAAGGAATATAGAGAAGGTTCTGATGTAACATCTGATCATTATGGAACTTTTGAGGTAACTCCTTTTAATGGTATTACTCGTGGTGAAGGTCTTAGTGTAGTTGCTACAGTAGATGGTGGTAAGGTAACTGCTTTATCTTGGAATAAGAAGGTTACAGACTTTACTGTTAGTCCTCCTATTATTGCACAACCAACTGCATATCAATATTATACACCTCCTGTATTGGAATTCGTTCCTACAGATGGAGCAGGTGGTGGTGCTCGTGCAATAGTTACTGTCGATCAAGGACAAATAATTGGTGTTGATCTTGTTGATGGTGGAAGTGGATATACTTCTGCTCCTAAAGTAATTGTTACCAGAAAGTATAAGATTCGCAAAGCGAATGAGATTCAAGTAGACGCAGTTAGTGTAGGTATTGTAGGTGTTATTCATAACACTATGAGATCTAGTTCTACTATTACTGATCTTATATCACCTACAGGTAATGTTCCTCCAATAGCAAGAATTAATTCTATAGTTGCTTATTCAGAATTTGATGTAAGTATAAGGAATGTTGATTGTATTTGGCCAGTTGCTAAAGAGGTTATTGCCCCTGGTCCTCAACCTGGATCTCAAGAAGTAGTTGCTTGGCAGAGACAGACTCCACCAACTGCTGCTCGTGAAGATCTTGATTCAGAAAGAGAAGTAACTGCTGTTCTTCAGATTCAACCACCTAAGATTGATGTTATTGTCACTAAGGACATCTATGTTAATCTTCAGAGGGAGGTTAATAATTCCTTTATTGAGAATACTAATTACTATGCTAATGCTGCATTCTTGGATGTTGATTGCAATATTGGTGATAGTATTGTATATGTACCTGATACATCTAAGTTTACTCCAAGTGGTAAGATACTTGTAGGAACTGAGATTATTTTCTATCCTCAGAAGCAAGATGATCGTTTCCTCTTTGTTACCAGAGGAGTTAATGATACTACTGAGAAAGATTGGGTTGCTGGTACATATGTTAGACAGATTCCTGATATTGTTTCTGTTGTTCCTGGTGGAGTTAATGTTATACACAGCATTAGTTCTGTTGGACATGCAACTCACTTACCAGATGGTGAGTTCAGTGAGTCATATCAACAATGGCAAGCAAAAGTAGAATTTGTTAATTCTGTATTTGCACCTACAACCAACTTTGAGATATTCACACCTCCTTCTGGTTTGGTTGATATGTACCAAGAGGAGTATAAGTGGTGTGATCCTATATCAACTAGACTAAATGGAATGGTTGATTTAATAGACGATCCTAGAACTGTCACACAAAGAGATGGTACAGTTGTTGAGGTTCGTAATGAGGTATTTGGAACTTCTGAATATCAAAGTACATATATCGTAGGTAACCTTGGACATAACATTGGTGATTATCAATATACTGGTTTCGATGATGGAGCGTTTGGTGTATCAAACCTAACATTAGGTGAATTTGATAGATTATTTGCATCAATCACTATAAATGACTTCATTAAGAGAGCAGACTCCAATTATACTCTCGGTGGTGATTGGTTCAATTTAGGACATCCAACTTATACAAACCCTGTTGCTATCTGTTCCTCCACATCCACTGTGGGACCTACAGTTTCAGTAAATACAACTGCTAATTTCCCATCCTCAGGACATGTATTTGTGTCCACTGGATGCGTATTTTCTTACACATCGATTTCCGCGAATTCTTTCAATGGATGCACTTTTGTGAAGGGAACCAACAACTTAGCAAATAACGCGGAAATCGTACCACACACTCTAACATAAGTTGTATAAATATAAATAACTTTGGCACAAAAATCTTAGGAAAACTCAATGGCTGCTATTATCTCTGATAAATTTAGAATTTTTAACGCGAAGCAATTTCTAGAATCGCTAACTGAAGGTGCTACGGATACTAGTGCCGAGAGAACAAGGATGTACTTCTTTGTTGGTCGTCCACAAGCATGGAATGCTAGTTTAGAAATTTACTCCACTACTGGTGGTAGTTTCTCTGCTGGTCAAGAAGTGTATGTTGGTGCTAACTACGGTGCTGCTACATTCCGTGGAACTATCTCTACAGTTTATTCCGATTCGTTGCTACTAACTGGAATCTTCGGATCCAGCGGTGTAAACTCAACTCCAGGTGCTGCTGGTGCTACTCTTAAAGGGTACAGTGGTGGATCTGATACAGGTGTTACTGCAAAGGCTGGCGTTTACAGGTACGGTACAGAAAACGAACCACCCCTTCCTTTAGATAACCAAAAAGAAAAGTATGATATCTATGATGATATTATTGCTGCTAAAAGAATTACTAGTGAGTATGCCCGTGCTGTAGTGAGACGCTACAATTGGGATTTAGTCGCTAACCCTAAGTTTGACATGTGGAAGCCTGACTACTCAGCAACTCCTGCTGGTGGTGGTCAACTCGGTAAGTCTAGTGCTACAGGTGCTAGTGCTATTGCTGATGCTAAGTATTATGTAATGAACTCCAGTTATGAGGTATTCAAGTGCCTTTATAATGGAGAGAATCCTGCTAACCCACAAGGTCAAAACGCTACTTCAGAACCAAGCACAGGATCAGGTCAGTATAGTAATGGTATATACACTGAGTCTGCTGGTGCTGGATATATCTGGAAGTATATGTTTACTCTTCCAACAGATGATGTTCTGCGTTTTCTTTCTTCAGACTTCATGCCTGTTGTTCTTTCAACTAATAGCACTCGTCAAGCAACAGAGGCTGCTGCCACTGCTGGTAGAGTAGATGTTGTATTAGTTGAGGATGCTGGTACAAACTTACCTGCTGCTCAGACTCTATACACTGCAATTCGTGGTGATGGAACTGGCGGTGTAGCAAAGATTGTAACAAGTGCTGGTGGTGCTATTAGTTCTGCTGAAGTTCAAGCAGTTGGTAGTGGATATACATATGCAACTATTAATCTTGCTAATGGAAACCTCTTTAGTGATACTGGATTAAGTTCTGGTGTTGCAACACCTGCTAACCATACTGGTGAGATAGAAGTAATCCTTCCTCCTCAAGGTGGACATGGTTCTGATATGGAACTAGAACTGAATGCTAAGAGAGTTATGACGAATATTCGTCTAACTTATGCTGAAGGTGCTGGTGACTTCCCTGTTGATAACGACTTCCGTAGGATCGGTATTATTAAGGATCCATATAATGCAGGAACTACTACATTCTCTACTGCTAGTACTTTAAACGGTCTGAGTGCTGTTAAGATTACTGGTGCTACAGCAGATTATATTGCTGATGAAGAGATTACACAGTCTGTTAATAGTGGTTCTAATACAGCAAAGGGTACTGTTGTTTCTTGGGTTCTAGATAGTGGATCTACAACAGCAGGTATTCTTAAGTATTATCAGCGTAATGCACAGCATATTGACTCTGATGGTAAGGTATATGCATTTGAATCTAATGGTTCAAACGCTGTTACTGGTGGATCTTCTACCGCGTCAGGAAATGTTGATACCAGTGCTAACGGAGCAGTAGAAGGTATAACTCTTGCCAGTGGTTTGGGTGCTCCTGAAATTGACAACAATTCAGGTGATGTCATCTATGTTGAGAATAGAAGACTAATCACTCGTGCTGCTGACCAAATCGAGGATATTAAACTAGTTATCGAATTCTGATTACTTGGATCCTCGCTAAATAACATCGAAGGATACTAGTATATTGGCGGAATACGATGCCTCAAAAGACGAATTTAAATGTATCTCCTTATTTTGAGGACTTTGATGCGAGTAAGAACTTTTATAAGATTCTTTTCCGTCCTGGTTACTCTATCCAAGGCAGAGAATTAACACAACTTCAATCGATTCTACAGAATCAGGTTGAGCAATTTGGTAAATATGCTTTCAAGCAGGGAGACTTAGTAATACCTGGTGAGGTAGGTCTTAACAATAAGCTTGATTTTGTTAAATTGTCTTCTGTCTCTGAAGTTGCTGTAAACGATGGCAGCGGTAATATCGTTTATAAGAAATATGATATCTCGACACTAGTAGGAACTCGGTTAAAGGGTTTAACTTCTGGTGTTATTGGTAACGTAGTTTCTACTAAGATTGCTACAGAAACTAATTCTGATACCTTATTTGTTATATACACCACCAGTGGTAATGCTAATAATGAGTCTACTTTTAGACAAGGTGAGACTTTAGAAGTAATTAATGGTGTTAATACTCCTTTAATGGTAGTAGGAACTGATGGATCTGTTCTTCCAACTGCTGTTACTGTTACTGATCCAGATACAAATGTAGAATCTTCGGTAGTAAGTCCTGCTATGGGATATGCTTCTGCTGTTAAAGTAGAAGAAGGTATTTACTTTGTTAATGGATATTTTGTACGTAATGATGAGCAACTATTAGTTGTTGATCCATATTACAATGCACCTAGTGCTAAAGTAGGTTTTAAGATTACAGAAGATATTGTAACTCCAGAGGAAGATACAACTCTGTATGATAATGCAACTAGTTCTTCTAACTTCTCTGCACCAGGAGCACATAGATTAAAAATAAGTCTTGCACTTCAGCAATATGCTTTAACTGCTCAGACTGATAAGAATTTTATTCAACTCTTAAGGGTTAAGAGTGGTGTAATACAAAAGAAAGTAGTACAAGCAGACTACTCACTATTAGAACAGACTCTTGCTAGAAGGACATATGATGAGTCTGGTGATTATGTTGTGGATAACTTCTCTGTTGATGTCAGAGAGTATGCACAGAAGGATGGAAACAATGGTGTATATGCTGTTGATTCTGATGGACTCTATAATGGTAAATCTGCCGAAGATGCAAGTAAGTTAATGCTTGCTGGTGTTGGAGCAGGTAAAGCATATATTAGAGGATATGAAATTGTTAACAAGGAGACAAAGAACCTTGAAATTAGCAAAGCAAGAGATACATTAGAATCAAATAATATAACTCTTAAAACAAGAGGTCTCCCAACATACGCAATTACAAATACTAGTGGATCAGTACCATTAAACTCAGAAGGATCTGATTTAACTGCTTATCCAGATCTTGAGTTCTTTAATGTTTACAATGATGGAACTATTGGTCAGAATTTAGAGTTCGGTTCTTCTCAAAGGTTTGCTTTAAATGGAGATGGAAGAGTAAGTACTGTTGATAGAAGAGGAACTATATTTACTGACAGTGACGGTATTAAAACTGTCACAGTAGAAATAACCAAAGCTGATCTTGTAGACAAAGCAAACCCTTCTAGTGGATTACCAACACTAGTATATACAGATGTATGTGATGGTACTAATCAGGTATATGTTGTATCAACTAGAGCATCAGGTCTTCCAGCAGCATTTAATACACTTAAGGTTATTGGATATAGTTTAGTAACTAGACCAGATGCAAGTCCTGGAGATACAGCAAAGAAATTTGCAGAAATTACTTTACTTGGAAAGAAATCACAGTTAGCTGCTATCACTGAATATGATGCAGAAGATGATTCAGCAGAAAGAAGATTCTTATATCTAGACACCACAACTGGTTCTGGAGCTGCTGCTAATAGGTTGGGTTATGTTATTGATTATAACCCTGTAGTAACTCCTCTTATAGGTACTGCAAAACCAAGTAACTTTAGTCTTAAAGAAAGAGGATTTGGTTTTAACGGAGATACCGATAATATATTATCTAAAGGAAGACTCTCCAATGGAGATGCTGCCTATAATGGTATCTTTGGTCTATCATATTTTGCACCAACATTCTTTACTAAGTTAACATTAGAAGCACAACCAGCAACAGGATTTGCTTCTGGTCAGTATGTTGTTGGAGTAACTAGCGGTGCTTATGGTATTGTTGAGGGAACTGAAACATCAGACTTTAGTAGTGTTGGTATATTAATGGTTCGTACTTTATCTGGTAAGTTCAGATCAGGTGAAACTATTAGAGACGAAGGTGATAATGCTGCGAAGATCGCAACAGATAATACTATTTCACACTTTGTTGTTAAGTATAGAAGTACTGGTGGATATCCATCAAACACTAATTTAAATATTAACGGACAATTATTTGATACTTCTAAAGTTACTGTAACTGTAGATACTGGTGGAACTGGATATGTAACAAATGTTGAAGTAAAAGAAAGATCTGCTTTCACACAGACATATAATCAACCACCTCTAGTAAGTGTCAATGTTGGTGGTGGTACTGTTACTCTTGCTGCTAGAGTAGATGCTGTATTGTTTAGAGATACTGTAGTTACATATAGTCCTCAAGATGTTAAGTCTTTTGGTTCTGCTTTTGGATCTCTTGGTGCTAATAAGTTTACAGCAGATATAGAAAGTCAGAAAACTACAAATACAACCCTAGTACCTGTAACATCTTATACATTCTCAGGTAACAAAGGATACAAATTATTGGAGTGTAATGGATTTGGTGGCGATGCTACTCAATTCTTGAAGCAAGGTGACTATATCCAATATACTGGACAAGATGGTAAGTCTGTAAGAGCATGTGTATCATATGCTACAAAACCAGATGGAACATTAAAGTCTAGAATTTATTTGGATACAGTACTTCCTGATGCAGTTGTTAATGATAGTGTAGTTAAGATTACACCTAAGATTGATAACTTCAATCAAGGAACTCTTTTATACCCAACTGGAAGTGGTCAGGTATCTTCTATCTCTAGAGGTTCTGATGATTCTAAGATCAAGTACTATTATAGAAGAGATTTTGTTACTGCCTCTAGTACTAGTGGTAGTTCTATTACATTCACAGCACAGTTACCTTTTGGTACACAAAGGTTTGTAGGATTTAATGAATCCAACTTTATTATGACTGTATTGGATCCAGGTGATTCAACTAATGTTTCCAAGGGTGATATCATCTATATCACAGAAGATGATATATCAACTTCATCTACTACTGACTTAGCTAGTGGATTGAATGCTGGTTCTGTTGTAGTTACATTACCAACTACAGTATTTGGTGCTACTTCTAATTTCCCTAAGTTAAAATTAACAGCAACACTAGAATTAACTAAGGCTCGTCCAAGAATTAAGACTGCTATTAAGAATAAGAGAATTCTTATTAAAGCTGTTGGAGATAGAGTTATTCCTCTTCGTGGTGAGAATTTCGATGATGAATCAACTATTCTTTCAACATACTCTGATGCATTTAAACTAAGATACATCTATGAGGGTACATCTACCCAACCTCCTAGTGTTGATACTGCTGGAAATTTAACTGGTAATGGTATTGATGTTACCGAAAGATTTACTTTCGACAATGGACAAAGAGAAACCTTCTATGATACTTCAAGAATAGTTTTAAAACCAGGATACGAAGCACCAACTGGACAACTGGTTGTAGCATTCGATTACTTTGAGCATTCACAAGGAGATTTCTGTACCGTTGATAGTTATAGTCATGAGGCTGGTGTTACCTTAGAAGAAATTCCTACATTTAACTCTTCTGTCTATGGCATTGTTTCTCTTAAGAATGTTCTTGACTTTAGACCAAAAGTCGATTCCACCTCATTTGTCACTGGTTATAGTAATACTTCATCAAGACAAGGAGGATCAACTAGTTTTACTGGAGAAGGCGGTGTTCTTTCAGTTACTCCTGCTCCAGATGCTAATCTTGAATTTACGTTTAGCTTCAGTCAAACTGAATTCCTCAACAGAATTGACGGTATTTTCTTAAACAAGAAAGGTCAATTTGTACTCAAGGAAGGTAATTCATCACAGAACCCAACTAGACCAGAGAATATAGATGATGCTGTTGCATTATATTACATCTATATTCCTGCATTTACGACATCAAGTAAGGATTTGAGAATTACTCCTGTTGATAATCGTAGATATACAATGAAGGATATCGGTAAGCTTGAAAAGCGTATCGAACGATTAGAATATTACACAACATTAAGCATACTTGAGCAACAAGCATTGGGTATGCAGATTCGTGATGAGATTGGATTTGATAGATTTAAGACAGGATTTATTGTTGATAACTTTGAGACTCATTTAGTTGGAGATATTTCTTCTCCAGACTATAAGTGTGCTATTGATACACAACAGTCTGTATTAAGATCTCAAACTAATGAAGATTCTTATTCTTTGAATGAAGTTAATACTAGAGATGACCAAAGAGTTATCAGTGGTTATCAAAGAACAGGTGATGCTATAACATTACCATATACAACTCTTCCTCTTATTGGAAATTCTTCTGCAACTAAGACAATTAATCCTAACCCATTTGTTTCATTACAGTATGTTGGAGAAGGTCATTTAACTCCTTCTATTGATCCTTGGTATGATAAGACTGTAGAACCTTTAATTGTAGATAACAATACTAAACTTTATTCAATCTTTATTGCTAAGAATGATGTAAAGGATGCATTCTCAAGTATATTTGATTCATTTGTTGTTAACTGGGTTGGTTCTAAGAATTCATTTGGAGAGATTTCTTCTTTCTCATCTACAAACTCTGATTCTGCTGCATCAACAGTACAAACAGCAAGTGTTGCTAGTTCTTCTAATGTAAGTCCACAAAATAATGAAATAGGTAAAGGACTTTCTACCGATAGTAATACTCAGGGTACAGTTGCTACTTCTCTAAGATTCTTTGCTAGAAGTATTGCTGTTAAGTATGTAATTACTAGACTTAAGCCATCAACAAGACTATATCCTTTCCTAGAAGGTAAAGATATTTCTAGATGGGTTACTCCAGATAGCAAGTTTACTGGAATTGCTGGTAATTCACTTTCTGGATTTAATGGATCAATCATTACTGATGAAAATGGTAATGCTAGTGGACTTATTTTAATTCCTGGTGGATATTCACCATTGCAAAATGCTGCTTGGACTGGTAGTCCAGACACATTGGAGTATGATACTACATCAGAACAGATTAGGGTAACTGCTGGAACTAAGACTGTTAGGTTTACTTCTAGTTCTACCAATGCTGCTAAGGATACAGTAGATAGTTACGCAGAAATTAAATACTATGCTGTTGGAAGACTCCCAGAGAATCCTTCGACAATTAATTCAACTTCTCCTTCAGTATTCAAAGCAAATGAAGGTGTTCAGTTAATTGATAGTGTAACAGATGTAGAAGCAAGACCAAATCCACTTGCACAGACATTTAAGATTGAAAACTTTGATGGTGGTTGTTTTGGTACTAGTGTAGATCTCTTCTTTAATAAAAAGAGTACAAATGTACCAGTGAGAGTTTATATCACAAATACAGAGAGTGAGAAACCAGGTAAGTATATTCTTCCTGGAACAGAAGTATCACTTCTTCCTGATAGTTTAGTTCGTGTTTATACAAATGGTATATTAACAGTAAGAATTGGAGAAACTATTACTGGATCTAAATCAAACTGTAGTGGTCCTCTTGCTAAAGTTCTTGATAGAAATAATAATGAGTTAACTCCTGCAAGTAATGGAGATGTTAGTCTAACAAACGAGCAAGTATATACATTTGTCTTTAGTAATCATAATGGTAAGACATTTAAATCTAATGAAACATTAATTATTCCAGTTTTAACAACATATAATAATGCTAATAACACTGCTCTTTCAGTAACAATTGCAAAAGATGCTGGTAAGGTATCTAATTTGAATGTTACTGCAACTGGTGGAAGTTATGAATCAGCAGTATTATCTTTTGAGAGTCCTCAATTACCAGGTGGAAGTATTGCTAATGGTAAGGTAAGTATATCTGATGGAAAGATATATGATGCTGAGGCTACATTATTTGGATCTGAATATACTGCTCCTCCATCTATCGTTGTCAAAGGCATAGGTACTGGTGCTGCTGGTGCTGTTGTTGAAGCAGAGATAACAATTGATACCCCAGCCGTAAGAATGGGTGTTGCAATTGATTCTACTGGTGTTACAGACTCAACAACTCCAACAACATTCAACTTCAAGAATCCTGTTTACTTACAAAATAATTCAGAGTATGCTTTAGTTGTAGAAACTGATTCTACTGAATATTCACTTTGGACTTCTAGACTTGGTGATATTGATATTGCCACAAGTACTCCAGTAGTTACCACACCTTCTTTGGGATCTGTATATAGATCTCAGAATACAGAGAGTTGGTCAGAAGATTTATTTGAAGATCTTAAGTTTACTCTTAATAGAGCAGAATTTGATTTAACTAGAAATGGATCTCTCAAATTAGAGAATGAAGATCTTGGTTATGAAATGTTGAGTGCTAATCCTGTAGAGACAGATGCTACTGCGAATGCTGGAGCAACTTCTCCTCTATTCAGGAATAACAATAAAGTAATGCGTGTTCAACATAGAGATCATGGATTTGAAGATTCTGGAAAATCCTATGTATTCTTTAATGGTGGAGTAGATGTTGGTGGTATTCCTGCTACACAATTAAATACAAGATTGTACTCAGTAAGCAATTCTGGTGTTGATTATTATCACATTACCAGTCCAACAGTTGCTGCTAGTACATTAAAAGGTGCTGGATCTAATGTTCTTGCTTCACACAATAGAAAGTTTGAAAAGTTATATCCACAAGTAAATTATCTAACATTTAGTGATACTAGTGTTGAATCAACTGTTAAGACAACTAATGTTCTTCCAGTAGATTCTACATCAACAAATTATGTTTCATATTCACAGACTGTACATGAGAAGACATTCTTGAATGAGATTCATTATTTCAATAACCAAAAAGTTATTGCTTCTCCTATAAACCAGACTATGAATAGTTTAGATAGATCTCTAGAGTATGAGATTAAACTTTCATCACAAGTTTCTCACTTATCTCCACTTATTGATCTTTCTTCTGCATCTGTAAAACTTGCAACTAATAGAATTGAAAAGTCTAAAGGTCAAGAAGATAGATATGGTCGTAGAGATCAAGTTCTATCGTTTAAAGAAGTATCTTATTTTGCATTATCTAATGTTTCAGGTACTCCTACAATTAATACTGGTTACACGGTTGAAGGCTATACATCTAAGGCTAAAGGAACGATTGCCAGAGTTGTAGATATTTCTGGAACACCTAACATATTTGTTAGAGTTTCAACAGCTAATGGATTCCAGAAAGGAGAAGGAATTGTATTTGGTGAATCTGCATTATCATCACAGAGTTGGAATGGATCTTCTGGAGTTGTAGTAGGAAATGATCCTACTAGACAAGTGTTTAGTGTTGATGTTGCTGGTGCAATAATTGCCAGAAATCCATCTACATTGTCTTCTACATTCGATGATAAGATTGAAGGTAAGGTAGTATTCTTTGATTCTCAAAATCAGATTGCAACAGTTAAGAATGATAAGAAACCTTATGGAACTCTTGGTTATACAGAATCCCTATCAGAGTCTTCTGGTTCTGGTAATGCAAGATCTGGAGATGGAGTAGAAGATATATTCCGTGCAGGAGATATCATTTCATATCCTGGTCAAAGTTCTGATACAACAGGATATTGGGAAATTAAATCTGTTGGATATACAGATGGTATTGAATATAATCCAGAGATAACATTTAGTGATAGTTCTTCCATTGCTAAGTATACAACTAAAGAAGTATCAATTGGTAATCCAGGAACAACTATTGATGTTAGATTGACTGTTAATGTTAAGAATATTGATGACATTCAAGTACTTTATAGGTATAAGAAGTCTTCAAGTCAAGAAACATTTGAGAATATTGAGTGGGAATACTTTAATGCAACTGGTTTACCAGATACTACTCAATATCCTACTAGTGAAAATACTATTTCTGGAATTGTTGAGAAACAAAGTGCATATCAAGAATTGAAATACAGTGTTCAAAATTTACCAGAGTTTTCTTCCTTTGGTATTAAGATTGTTATGAGATCTGATGACCCTGTTTATGTTCCTAAAATTCAGGATCTTCGCACCGTTGCTTCTTACTAAAATTCCGCGTTATGGCATTTGCTAAAGTAAAGGGTCATGATGGCCTCGTTAGAGACATGAATTCAGGTGCTATCATTAATAATGATACTTCTGCTATTGAATCAAGACGCAAAAATCTAAGACTAGGTTCCGCGTTGGAAGACATAAATAACATGAAGGAAGAAATATCTGAAATCAAGTCCCTATTACGAGAGTTAGCAAAAAATGCCAGCTGTTAATGTCGCTAGAACCGATACCTTTGAACAACAAAGGGTAAAAATTAATGAAATCGGTACAGATTTGTTTAGTGTTACTTCAGGTGGAAGTAATCTAGCAACAGGTAACCTTAGATTAGGTGATGGAACCGTAGATGCTCCTTCACTTAATTTTACTTCTGATAACTCGCTAGGTCTTTTTAAACCAGCGAATCAGTCACTTGGGTTTGTATCAAGTGGTAAGAAAATTGCTGATATTGGATTAACAGCAAACTATTCTTATCAAGACTTTAATATTCAGCAGAGAAAACTTAACGCATCCTTCATTACACTCGTTAGTGGTGGTCAGAATTATGATGGAGGATCTTATACTGCTGTTCCTTTAACAGGTGGTACTGGATCTGGTGCTACAGCAGATATTGTTGTTAATACATGGGAAGGTGCTGTTACTAATGCAGGATCTTTATATACTCCTGGTCAATTCTTAACTCAACCAATTTCAGGTGGTTCTGGAACAGGTTGTACAGCGAGTTTTGATGTAGATGGTATTGAAGGAACAGTAACCAATATTGGTTCAGGATATAATCCTAGCACATACACTGGTGTTCCTCTAACTGGAGGATCTGGTACTGGTGCTGAAGCTACAATTACATTTAATGGTGAAGCAGAGATTACAGGTTCTATTACCAATGCTGGTACAGGATATACTGATGGAACCTATAACCAAGTACAACTTTTCTCAAATACTGTAACACAGACATTTGTAGTTACTGCTATTGCTAATCCTAATGCTGGTCAACCTAATGAACCAGCATTTATATATGAGATAGATGGAACTAGTCAACCAACTTTCAACCTTATAGTAGGTAATACATATCGTTTTGATATGTCTGATGCTTCTTTACAAGGAGCAAACCCAGGACAATCTGGTAGTGATCACCAACTTACTTTTGAATATCCTAATGGATCTTCTTTACCTGATACTCTTGTAGATGTAAAGAAAACAGGTGATGTTGGTAATGCTAATTGTTTCCAAGATTTAATCATTAAACCTAATGCACCACAGGGTTCAAATGTAATTCGTTATGATTGTATTAACCATCCAGGTATGGGTCCTGCTGGAGGAAATATCACACTATCTGCTGGAGCCGCTGGACAATCTGGTGCTGGTGCAGCAGCAGACATTACAGTTTCTGGTAATGCAATAACAGGATTTGCACTTCTTAATAATGGTAAAGGATATAAAATTGGAGATGTACTAACAGTTTCAGTAGTTGATATAGCTGGTGGATCAGGATTTACTTGGACTGTTTCTGGAGTTACATACACTGGTACAGTTGATACTGTAACTATCACGAATGAAGGTAGTGGGTATGCATTAAATGATGTATTATCAGCAACAGATGCTAATCTTGGTGGTGGTGGAACTGGTACTGGATTTGAATATACAGTTACTTCTAATCCAGGATTACTTAGTAATTTTGTATTCAATAGTAGAGGAACTGGATACGCAATTAGTGATCAACTGTCATTAAGTTCCACTATTCCTAACAAATCATCATATGCTCCAGGTACAACAACATCATTCGCTACAACATTAAATGTTGCTAGTACCACAGTTACTATTTCTGATACCTCAAGTTTGGTAGCAGGAATGAGTGTTAACACTTCTGCTGGCGACACAGGACAATTAGATCAAGCATGTACAATTCAAAGTGTTGATAGTGGAACAGATTTAACATTATCTATTGCACCGACTGTAAGTGGTGCTGCTAACTTAATATTCTCATCTGCTAATCTAGTTCAGATGACTGTTGATGATACTACTGGTATAGTCATTGGAACTAGAATAGAGAAAGTATCTGGTATTGGTGTACTTGCTGCTGGTACTACCGTTGCTAATGTTGATAGTGCAACAGAACTTACCATATCTGCATCAGCAACTACCCCTGGTCCTATTGTAGTTAACTTTGTTCCTGCATATGGAGATCCAGCAGATGATTGGGCATATACAATTGATACCTTAGGAGAGGTTGCAACTGTTACTCTTGTTGGAGAAGGTAATGGTTATTCTAAAGATGATGTTCTTAGTGCTGTTGCAACAGACTTAATACAACCAATTGATTATGCTGTTACATTTAAAACATCACAGACTGTAACATTTACACAAACAATTCCAGATAGTGCATTTGCTATAGGGGATTCTGTTGAAGTTCTTGCAGGAAATATAACAAATTTTACAACAACTTCAACACCAACTATAACTCCAACAACTACAGGACCATTAGCTGCATCATTAAGTAGTGCTACTGCTGTTGTTTCTGGACTTTCTTCTACTACTGGTATTAGTGCTGGAGACTTGGTTACTGAAGATGGTAGTGGTAACATTGCGGTTAATACAACAGTTGCTTCTGTTGACAGTGCAACTCAAATTACTTTATCAGCAAATCCTCTACAAACTGCTAATGTAAACCTAACATTTACATCAGATGAAGCTGGTACTTTTACAGGAGTTGCATCTACTGGAGGAACTGGATCTGGTGCTACATTTGATGTAGTCAGAGGAACAAATGGTGTAGTAAGTTCAGTACAAGTAAATTCTGGTGGT
>CEVZ01007294.1_pt1 | contig 28308 bp, 39 predicted proteins | sample 361371 | NCBI WGS metagenome assembly CEVZ01 (sample SAMEA2620217, study PRJEB7988) | marine metagenome | isolation source: saline water (ENVO:00002010), including
TTTTTTATTTGGACCCTAGTGCTGCCAAAGTCCAAAAAACGCAAAAACATACCACTTTTTACCTCTCCCCGGGAAAGCCTGGGAGCTCTTAAAAACAATCAAAACTGGCCACTTTTTGCAAATCCGGCAGCGGGATCAGAACTGCAGTAAACCCACCCTACTGACTATACGTCAGACTTGAAAAGCAACACAGCCCAACCACTAACCGTATCACTACCCTAAAACCCACATTACTGTAGTTCTAACTATAGTCTATGGTGTCCCTAGCGCAGGCGAGCGCCACAATCCATACAATGTTCAGACCACGGATACACCCGACGAGACTCAATCTTATGCAAGCATTCAAAAATCTCACGATACCGGAAATCCGCCATAGAACGAAGCCACTCGGAAACCGACAAACCATCCTTATCAGCCGCCTTAGCCCACTGGTCACGCTGGGACTCCGACACCCGAATCAGCACCTGCTTATCACGTGTCTCCGAAACAGGCTCCACAACTTCATCCGACAATAACGCACCGGAAATCGCCTTATCTAACTGTTTACCCTTAATCTCATTGGAACGCAAAGTTTCCTTTAAGTATTCACTTGACATTGTCTATCTCACTTTCATCAACCGAAACTATAATAGTCCCGTCTTCTTCTTCAACTATTTCGCTAGAAACCTCAATGGTGTCCCTAACGTTACCTAAGATTTGCCCCAAGACTGTGGAATCCAAAACCCCGGACTGGCCCATAAGTTCCAATAACTGCATAGATTCTTCCTTAGGATCAGCACCCGCAGGCAACGCTTTCGCATCAGCACCAGCCAACGTAGACCTAGCATCAACAACCGTAGCTTCACCTAAAGTATTCAACGCCACATCAACACGTTCCACGTTCATGCCGAGCAAACGAGCACGCCTGTCCATAATACCAAGCACAGTCTGAACCGCACGCTGATCAGGCTCCACCGTAATAGTAGAACCATCCTCCAACTCCTCACGCCTAAACTGCGTCAAAGGCCACAAAGACTTCTGCATCTCATCTAACCTTTCCAACTCAAGCCGCAAAACTTCAGGATACGCCAAAAACGCCTCAGAATTTAACCGATTCAACTGACGCCGAGTAGCCGCCGCAACAGCAGACGCAGTCATATCAAAACGCTTCGCAATATCCGAATTAGAAAGCCCCGACTTTTTCAAAGAAAAGATACGAGCATCCCTCTCCGCCAAGAATTCCTTAGGTAAATTATCTGCCATAATAGTCCCGTTTCTTAAATAAACTATGCTCTACAAACCCCAATGGTGTCCCCAAACATAGTATAGCACACAGCAATACACCCTAATGCCTAGAATTATACTGCGACCAAACCTGAGCCAAAGTAAAACGACGGGGCTTCACACCACGACGCTGCCCCTCAGCAGCCAACTGGCGGGGCGTCAAACCAGCCCACACCCCATGCAAATCAGAAGCAGGAAACGACAGGGCATACTCCAAACAATCCTGACGAACCGGGCACTGCCTACAAATCCTACGAGCATCCGAAATATACGACAAATCCTTATGCGCCTTAGGAAACATCTTCTCAGCCTTACCAGCACAAGCAGCATCATCCGACCAATGCGGAGGCAAAGCAGGGGAGGGCGGGGGTTTTTCGGGGTTTGTGTGTGGTATATCGGTTTGGTTTGTTTTGGTTAGGCGTTTGGGTGGTTCGTTTATATTGTTCATTGGAATACTTTAGTTGGGGGATAGGTGTGCTTTTATTGTGTGTGTAGTATTCCTTTTACCCTATTGTAAAGCATATATTGGGCTGAGTCAAGGGGTGTGTTAGGCTTCTATATGCTTATGGTGTCCCTAGCTATAGGGGTGTATGCTTGTATAGGGGATTATGACCTATTTGGTAACGTGGTTAGTGTTTCCGCCCGATGGTCCTCTAGTATTGACTGCATATTTTGGGGAATGAGTTGGGTGATTGTCCGCTGTCTACGCAGAGTAGTATGGCTCCTCCGAAGTAGGATATGATGAATGCTAGTATGAATACGATGATTTTCATGCTAGTTTTATCCATTCGGTTTTGCCGCAGAAGGGGCATGTTTGGTATTGGGGGTGGAGCTTTTCGGCTATGAGTGCACGGCATTTCTTGTTGGTGCACTTGTAGAATTTGCTCTTTTTGTAGGCTGGTTTCTTCTTTTTTGGTTGTGGTGTGAAGTCAAAGTCTTTCATAAGTTATGTAAGATGTAGTCTAGTAGGGCTATTAGGCACAGGATGATGAACCATATTACGACAAAAGTGATCATGTTTTTACAAAATATCGGTTTCAGTCAAGGGGGTTTTGGACTATTTCGGGATAAAGTGGGGCAGTTTTTGGCATTTCTTCTACTGCTTTCCTTAGGTCGTTTAACACTGTAGTGTATTTTTCACCTAAGTTATGTGCTTCTTGGTAGTGTTCTAGGCCTTTAACTAGTGACTCTGCCTGTAGTCTGCCGAGTTGTTGTACTCGTATTAGGTCTATTGCTTGCTCTACGTCTAGCAGGAACCAGTCTTCGTTGATTTCTTCTTCGCCTATCATGACGGCATCCAGAATAGTGACCAGTCAAACCAGAACCCGAAGCCTAGTTTGTCTAGTTTAACAAAGGATATGAACGTTAACATTGCGCATAAATCACCCATAAAGATGGCTAAGTCGTGTATTCCGCCATCTTGGAAGGGGGCTTTTATGTCTTGTATTAGGCTATTCATGACTTAATAGCTTCGTGGATTCTTCGCACTACGAACACCACTGCTGCTATAGCGCTTGCGGCTATAAGGATAAACCCTACTTGTAGGTACCAGTACCCTCGTATAGGGTCTTTAACAGGGTCTTTACGCCTTCTTGATGTAATGCTTGGGCCTGTCATAGTCTGCTCCATGCTGGCTCACACTCCTTTATTTGATCTGTGTCGCAGGTAATGGTTATTGTCGCCCCACATGAATCTGGCTGGGGAGAATGAGTCAGTGTCACTGGCCCATCTAACGTCACTTTCCTGTGATGTGTAGATCTTTGATATGTTCTTATTATTATTGCAGGGTGTTCACAGGGGTCTTTTTTCTTAGCCAACGCCTGATGAACATGTACAACCGCTTTCATTAGCCGACAAATTCGTCGCCAACGTTCCAAGCGCAAGGCGTTAAACCATCTGCTTGTAGGGCATTTAGCGTGCGAATAACTTCGTCTACGTTGCGTCCAGTGTCTAATTCGTTAACACTTACTGACACTACACGGTTCATAGGGTTAACGATATACGTTGCACGGAGACAAACGCCTGCGTTTTCATCTACGATACCTAGTTCATGTGAAAGGCTTAAACCAGTGTCAGCAACTAATGGATGTCGGATATCTTTGATAAGATTATTTGATTTTTTCCAATTTAGCTTACAATGTTCATTGTCCCCACTGAAACCAACCACATTTACGCCTTCGTCAACTAGGCGGTCCATCTCTGCTATCTCTGTAGGGCAGATAAATGTAAAGTCCTTGGGATAAAAGTAAAATACTGACCATGTTCCTTCAAGAGACAGGGCCATATCGTTGTTACTTACTGTTGTGAATTTGTTGTCCGCATCAACTCCTGTAAGTGAGAAGTTGGGGAACGTTTCGTTAACACCTAGCATTATTGCTCCTTTATTGTGTGTTTATATATCTGTTACGTCTCTGTTTTGAGCGTTTGCCCGAAATGTATAAGCGTCTGCTTTAGCATTTTCAAGCCATTCGTCGGCTTCATCTTTCTTTGATCCCGACAAATCACTGTTATCTACAGCATCTAATGCGGCATCATATGCGTCAATGCCAGCAGCTAACGCTGATGCGTTCTCGTTTATAGCATAACCCCACATGGTCATGCGTTGTGCTTCTAATGATTCTGGAATGCTCATAACTATATTCTACTCTATTTCAGTAGGGAAGTCAAGACTTACTATATCTGAATAAAGATCCAACATAGTGTCCTGAATTTCCTCTGCCGAAAACATGCTTCTATCGGCAGTAAGTTTCAAAAGCTCCTCTATCTTACTAATTAACTCACTCTGTACTTGCGCTGTCATACTACCTCCATACCTATAACTATAACATATTATAAGTCATTTGTCAAGAGTGGCGCTCCTCCTAGGACTTGAACCTAGATTTCACAGCCGGAAGAGGGCAACTGTGCGTAATCAGCTTATACGAGAGGAGCAAGACCTATTCTACATCAATAAAGATGCATTCTCCCGGACATTCCTCTGCTGATTCCACTACAGCTTCAAGTAATTCTTCTGGAACATCCGCTGTTCCCTCAGCCATTTGTAAAATAGGTTCATTTTGGGCAGTTTTTCCATCTTTTGAGTATATTGTAGGCCATGATTCTTCCTTGACATAGGCTAAACCATCGTCAGCCATCTCAAAAATCTGGGGACAAATCTCGGCACAAAGACCATCACCAGTACATAAATCTTGATCAATCCAAACTTTAATTGACATTTAACGCTTCACCCTAAATCCTCTAGATAAACTGTTTATAGTAGTGGACACCTCTCTTTTCCAAATCCATGGAAATATAGCATGAGTGATGGCCACAAACACTAGTCTACCAAGCCTTAAGCCGAGTCTAGTGGAAAAAGCAAAATGTTGTATATACGTCATCCCATTCAAGTGAGGATGCAGCGTAAACTTATTAATTATCTTGTAGGGGGCGAGGCGTTTGGAGATGGTTTTCATTTTCGGTTGCATCACGCCTCTCTTTCTTTATAAATAATTCGGGTCTTTCGCCCATCATTTCAATAGGTAAATCATCCCACGTGTTCGTCATGGTTAGCTTCTTTTGTTTCTATACTCAAATAAGACCCTAAATCTTTCTCTAACATCTCTAAAGGTCTAGCCCCTACCAAAGTTTCCTTAACTTCCCCATTTACAAACAATAACATGGAAGGAATTCCAGTTAAATCAAACCTATTGGCTAAAAACGGTTCTTTTTCTACATCTACTTTACGAACTTTTAACGCACCAGCGTGCTTAGCGGCAAGTTCGTCAAGAATGGGGGCTTGAAACTCACAGGGTCCACACCAGCTAGCCCAAAAATCAACCAAAACAGGCACAGAAGAAGTGCTTATTTCCTGATCAAACGACTTTTCATCTAAAGGAAGGGCGAACCCGTCATCCAGATAAACACGTTTTACCGAACTTTCAATGCGTGAGTATTTAGAATCCATGACTCTAGTGTATCACATTTACACGCCTCAGGCAAGCCATATCATAGCAAAAACCCCACCGCCCGAAGACGATGGGGTTTAAGTAAATCTTTACAGATTAATGTTACGCTGTGGCAGTATTGCCTACATAACCGACGACAACTGAAAGATCGGCACCATCGGCGCTTGAACCTTTCTGATCTACTTCTAGTTGAAGTATGTCGCCCGCAGCCCAAGTCTTAACGTCAGGTAGCGTAGCTGTCACATAAGTGGAGCCAGCGGCTATCGTAGGACGATTTCCTTGAGTTGTGTACATGGTGGTGCCATTTTTGTGTAGGTCAAAAATTGCAGTTGAACCAGTAGGAGCTGTTACTACAGCTGCTGTTACAAATGTAATTTCGCCTGCAAAAGGCATCCGAATAGCTTGCTTACCACTTGTTGTGTTCAAATCACCTTTAATGTGATAGTGAAACAATTGGTCGCCTATTATTCCTGAACTTGACATAATTAAACCTCAATCTTTCTGTTAGGTTACGCTACGGCGTCGTTGCCTACGTAGCCAATACAAACTGTGAGGTTAGCGCCTGCAGTGCCTGACCCTTTTTGGTCAACCTCTATTGCAAGCCTGTCACCTGCGGCCCAAGTTTTAACGTCTGGAAGAGAAGCTGTTACCGAAGTAGCTGCTGCTGCTATCGTAGGACGGTTACCTTGAGTCGTATACATTGTCGTGCCGTTTTTGTTAAGGTCAAATATAGCAGTTGATCCAGCAGGAGCTGTAGTAAGCGCCGCTGTCACAAAAGTAATTTCACCAGCAAAAGGCATTCTAATCTGTTCTTTGACACCAGTTGTTAGGTTGCCTTTGTGTTGCAACGTAAACATCTGGTCGCCAATTATACCTGAACTTGACATAAGTTTTACCTTACCTTCATATAAATTGATAAATCGTGATAGTAAATGAAAGGAGGAAAAACTCCCTCTTTTCTTTCCATATGATACCACAAATTTGCTTTCAATGCAAGAAACAAGTATAATATGAATATGGACAACAATGAGGGCGCACACGTGTTCGTCTGTGGCGCAGAAGACGGAACTAAACTACAAGTGTTTATAACTGACACACATTTAGTTCTAGATGCGTTTGATTCAGAGGGAGAACACTTAAGAAATATCACTCAAACGTTTGGAGAATGGGTTAAAGAACTTACACCCAGTCCAAGCCCTCAAATCATTGAACCTGTAAAAGATTTTCTTTAAGCAGGCGGATTAACCAAATTGTAGCCCATTGTATAGTTCGCTATGCAAGGGGTCAATATAACTCTAGCCCTTTCTTTGCTTTCTGCGTCTAGGCTAGCCATGTTTGCTTGCAAGTTCTCTATATTTGTTTTAAAAGTAGGTAACGCTGTTTTAAGGCTGTCTACGTTTTTAGCAACAATATATGTATAAACTTGTGCGCATTCTGCGTCTAAATCTGTTACTGATGAATGAAAAGCCACTTTACTCTCCTTAAGCTGACTCTAATGCGGCAACTTTTGCCTCTAAAGATTCTATACGATCTTTTTGATCTTTGCAAATTTTTATTAAGGGGGCAGTTAATTGATCATAATAAATTGATCTAGGTGTTTCGCCCCAATGTCCTTCGTCGTACCTTACCGCATATTCATATCCAGCGTTATGTAAACTCTCAGCAGAAAGACCTGCTTCAAGAGGAACGGAAGAATCGTCATCAGCTCCCCTAAACTTTATAGGGCGAGCATTAAGAACCTGATACGCTTCGCTTAACGGTAGGTCTACAATGTCTTTTTTAAAGCGCTCACTAGACGTGTACTCCATAACTTGCCTATCGGAGTCTCTTGATCGTAGGGTCCAATAGCCACCCGATGAGAACGTGTTACCTTGCCCTAAGTAAAAATGCTCCCAAGCGACACCACTAGCACCAAGATTGTGTTGGACATTGTTGTACGGTAAGAAATCCCCAGTATTGGTCCAGTAAGCACAATAACCACTAGTAGCGCCAGTAACGCCAACATATATGTATCCAGAAGTGTTTGTGTTTTTAATGTGAATATCGTCGTTGTTTGGGCAACCAATATAAGCAAGTTGGTCACCGTCTGTATCGGTAAACTGAATATAAGAACCAGTATCATTAGAGGTATCTTGAATAGTCATAGCGATACCACTGTGATGAACATGAAGCTCACCTTTTGTCTTTACAGTACCGCCTTCCATGTTAACGTACAAAGTAGATCCTGCTGTGGCACTGCTCTTAGCCTGTATTTCATTATTATCAAAAGCAAGATGTGAACCTGTACCGTCGCCCCCAATAATTAACGAACCTGAAACAGCATCACCATCAACATCATCTATTTGCGCTAAATGTAAGCGACCAGCGGTAGACCACCAAGCACGTTGGCTACCAGCAGTAGTAACAGATAAACCAGAACCACTAAGATAAAAGCCAGAGTCCGTATCGCCTGTAAAGAATATAGAAGGCGAACTGCCAGAACCATCTCCAACCCCAAGACCTTGCGAAGTAACCAAAGCCCTTGTAGTCGGATTGCTTGTGTGGGTTGTTTCAAAATCATCATCAAACCCAAACAAAATACCAGTGTTGCCAATAGCAACGTGTCCTGCTTGGGGATAACTATTAACATCTAAGTGGTGAAAGTTGCTGTCAGTTCCACGCTCATAGTTCCAAGACATGTATGTCCTGTAAGAACCCTGAGTACCTATTGAGCCATAATCGCCTAAAGAAATCGTTGAAGCAGCCCAAGGTTCTTGAGTCCACGAGCTTTGCCCTGTCTGTATTTTAGCAGTAGCAAAAAGAGCACCATTTGAAAGAGTCATATCACCATCTGGACTCATATTGAGTCTCTGACCCCAACCACTATCACCACCAGAATAAGTGCTTTGATACCACCATTCGTTATTGCCGTCAGTGTCAATTGACCAAAGCCACGCATGGTCAAGGTCAGGGTGATGGATCATAATGTCTGACTTAACATCAAGTTCACGCATAGCAGTAGTATGCCCAATAGCAACCTTGCCCTCAACCACAGCAGTATCAATACTCTCGTCCCATAACATATACTTACCAGAAGTAGCACCAAAAAACTTAACATCGTGGCCCGTGTCATCAACGCCAACCGTTACAGTTCCGTTTAGTTGAAAACCTCCAGAGTTATCAAGAGTAAACCGATCGGTATTATTTGTCCACACTTTAATTTTGCCAGCATGGGTACTGTCACCAGCGCCGTAAATATTTATACCAGCACTATCGCTAAGAGCAGTTTTGCCTCGCAACTGAAGTATCTCCCGATTGGCGCTATCATTGTTGCTTATATGAGATACAGCGTTTCCAGTCAGTATCAGCGTATCTCCGATAGTCGCATCGCCAGCCAAAGTTAAATTAGTACCATCAAAGGTAAGGTTTGAAGATCCACCAAAAGAACCACTGTTATTAAACTGAATCTGTGTGTTTGAACCACCCGGTGATCCTCCACCACCAGTAGCGTTTTCCCAAGCCACTCCGCTTCCTGTTGAAGTTAAAACTTGTCCGTCGGAGCCTTGACCACCATTAACTTTGAAATTAACTGCGTCTACAGTATCTTTAACAATTAAGCTGTCTGCTGACTCATCCCACAACATGTACTTACCAGAAGTAGCGCCAAAGAATTTAACGTCTACACCAGTGTCATCAACACCTACAGTTACAGCACCATCTATTTGTACGGTTCCGTCAATATCAACATCGTCAAGGTTGGTTGTGCCATCAATGTCAGCATTCCCTGATATGTCTAGGGTGGCTGCGTCTAACTCCCCTGTCAATGTCACATTTCTGAATCCAGTGACATCTTTGTTGCTGTCTGCAATTACTGCTAAAGATGCTGACACTGTTCCAGCGGTAATACCATCAACCAGATTTAGTTCTGATGCCGTAGAAGTTACCCCATCAAGAATATTTAGTTCAGCAGTAGAGGCAGTAACACCATCTAAAATATTAAGTTCAGCAGTGGTTGAAGTTACCCCGTCAAGAATGTTAAGCTCAGCAGCAGTTGAAGTGACCGCTGTGCTACCAAGAGTCAGCAGCCCGTCAGCGACTTCCAAACCAGTGCCGTTTATCAACTTAAGTGCGTCAGACGTAAAACGAGCAGAAATATTATTTGAACCAGCTTTTTGATGAGCAATCTCAATGATACCATCTTCAGAAGTATCAGAAGCGTCACCAATCTTACCAGTTATCTTAGCGTAAACAACTTTTTGATCGTTATCATTCTCACCCTGAAACTTTATCTGACCTATATAATCAGCATCAGCAGGACTAGCACTATTCCGATAAAGCTTAAGTTCAGGAGCAGCCGCAGAACCATCATCAGTGCTCGTCAAAGTAACACTGCTCTTAAAATCTACTTCTGATAAAAAATCTCTAGCCATGTTATAGGGTTCCTTGGGTAAAAACTAACTTCTTCTCATATTATAGCACAAGGGGTGAAGCCAAATCATTGACCTCACCCCTTAACGGTATGCAAATGGCAGCAACGTTAACCGATAATTACGACCTTATATGCGTTGTTAGCAGGTGCAGAAGCGAACGTGAACGTAACAGCATTAGTGCTGGTGCGATCCACCTCACAAACCACAGTTTCTAAGCTAGACGCATCATACACTTCACAGATAACATCATTAGTTCCCAAGCTGTGGGTTACAGCAATAGCTGTAGCAGACCCATCACCAATAGTTCCAGTGACCTTAGTTGTGGCACCTAAATTAGAACGAGCAGCAGCGGCAGTTGAAGCGCCAGTACCACCGTGGGCAACAGCGACATCTGTCGCCGCCCATGTACCAGTGGCGATTGTTCCAACTTCAGTAAGTGAAGAAGTAACAACAGTAGACTTTAACTCAGTTCCAGTCAAAGTCCCTGCAGCAGCAGTAACTGTAATAGCTGCTGTGCCATCAAAATCAACGCCGTTAATAGCTCTAGCAGTTGCCAAAGCCGTGGCTGTAGCGGCATTTCCAGTTGTGTTTTGGTTACCAGCAGAGTTCACACCCGGAAGATCAATATTGGCACTACCGTCAAATGAAACGCCACCTATTGTTCTAGCAGTAGCCAACGCTGTAGCCGTTGCCGCATTTCCAGTAGTATTTTGATTACCTGCAGAGTTTACACCCGGAAGGTCAATGTTTCCTGTACCGTCAAATGATACACCACCAATGTTTCTCGCTGTTGCGAGAGCGGTAGCAGTAGAAGCATTACCAGTTAAAGCAGCGGTAACGCCAGTAGTTGTGAGCATTCCAGTGCTTGGGTTGTAGTTGAGTCCTGTGTCTGTTTCAATGCCTTGCGCTCCAGTAGCCCCATCAACAAAAGTTAAGTATACTGTTTCGTTACCTGAGTTATTTGCGCTAGCTGTAACGTTCGTGGCAGTTGTTGCAGTGTCAGCATTACCAGTTACATCACCAGTTACTGCACCTTCAAGGGTCCCAACCACAAGTGTTGCAGCGGCATATCCAGTACCACTAGTATTAACAGTAGTTGTTGGCTCTGCCTGTAGGTCTTTAAATAGTTTAAACTTACCACTGTCATTAGCGTCACGGAAAAGACCAGCGTAAAGGTCTTGTGAACCGCTTGTGTCGTATAGACCATAGAAACCAATGTCTACTGAGTCAGCGCCACTATTTCCTTTAGCGAGTTTAATCAATGGGTCTTCAACTGACAACGTAGCAGTATTTACTGTAGTTGTGTCTCCGTTAACTGTAAGGTCACCAGAAATGGTAACATCATTTGGTAATCCAACAGTTATCGCACCAGTTGAAGCAGAAACCTCAACCTCATTAGCGGTTCCAGTAAGTGAGGTTACACCATGAGCGTTAATTCTGTCATCTATAGCTGCTGAAGTCATTAACGACGTGTCGTTATCGGCAAAAGATTCACCAGATGTTTGAACTGTCGTAAGGGCAACGCTATCAAAAGTAAACGTGTCAGTAGCTTGAATTGTTATTCCACCATTAGCGGTTAGCAAGCCACCTACAGTAGCTGTGCCATCTACAGTCAAGTTGTCAGATATGTCAACGTTTCCGTCAGCGACCTCAAGGGCGTTTGCTCCATTGGTACCTGTAATTACAAGTTTTTCTTCTGAAGCGTCCCAAAGGAAGCTGTCTCCTGATGTGGCTGAATGGAAAGTAACGTCAGCGCCTGAACCATCTGAACCAACAGTTAAAGTACCACTGGTCGTTAAAGATGTAAGAGTTCCAACACTAGTAAGCGATGAAGCAGTTACAGATGATTTAAGGGTATTTCCTGTTAACGTTCCAGCAGCGGCCGTAACAGTGATTGCTGCAGTTCCATCAAAGTCTACACCGTTAATTGCCCTTGCTGTTGCAAGTGCGGTAGCGGTGGCAGCATTTCCAGTAGTGTTCTGGTTACCTGCAGAGTTAACTCCGGGCAGGTCAATGTTTGCAGAACCATCAAAACTTACACCACCGATAGTTCTAGCTGTGGCCAAAGCTGTGGCCGTTGCAGCGTTTCCTGAAGTGTTTTGGTTACCAGATGAATTAACACCCGGAAGATCTATATTTGCTGTTCCATCAAAAGAAACACCGCCAATATTTCTGGCAGTTGCTAAAGCTGTAGCAGTAGCAGCGTTTCCAGTAATATCGCTGGAGGTAAACGCTACAGTTCCTGAAGAGTTCGGGAAAGTTATTGTTCGGTCAGCAGTCGGATCAGTTATAGCGAAAGTTGTTTCGTATGAATCTGCCGTGGCTCCCTCAAAGACAAGAGGCGACGCCGCAGAAAAAGTAGCAGACGTGAAAGAAGGTGAAGCGTCCACGTTAAGGGTAATCGCTCCAGACGATCCTCCACCATTAAGATTAGTGCCAGCAGTGACTCCTGTTATGTCACCCTGTGGGGCTAAAGCCGCAATAGCAGCAGCCGTAACAGTTTTTGGAGTGTCGCTGTCGTCCGTATCTGCAATAATTACTTTATCATCAGATGCAACTGTAGCAGTAGAAAGGCCAGTAGGCGCAAAGTTAACAGTGACCGTACCAGAGGTTCCGCCACCAGACAAACCAGTTCCCGCAGTAACTCCAGTAATATCACCTACAGCTTGTAAACTTACCCACCCTGAACCATTATAAACATAAAGTTCGTTGTCTCCAGAGTCATAATAAATCTGGCCAGCAGTAGGAGATCCGGGGGCAGTCCCAAGGTTCTGTACTTTAGCATTCTGAAGCTCATTTTTATTGAGATCCAGATTTACTAAAAATTTCTGTGCCATTAGTATTCTCCTACTAGGTTAAGTATGCTTTTCCTGAAAAAGCAGACTCAAAAGTTATTGTAATTTGTGAAGTACTATCATATTTTACCGTACCTATCACAACTGTACCGGCACTATCCACTACCGTAACAGATGGATACCCACTTAATGTGTGCGAAACAGTCCAAGTCGTAGCCGCACTTGACTGAGTATGCGTATGCCTTTTCGGTATTAAAGGTAAAGAAGAAGCAGGCCAACCCGACCCAGTTTTAGGGCCATACAGTTCTCCTGTGTCAGTACGTATCCAAAAATCTCCTGTAGTTCCAATTGAAGCGCTCGGCGTGGTGGTTCCATAATAAATCTTTGAACTAGCCCCAGCGTCATTCACAAACGTGGCCGCAACTACAGAAACACTATTTTCTGTTGTGTCCGTAACGGTAACAGCATTAATAATGTCTGTAGCCGTTACAGAGTTACCTGCTATTTCTGTTATCTGTACTGTATTGTCTGCCATGGCTACACCGTAACGTTAAAATTTCCTTGTAATAAACGGATAACTGTTCCGCTGTTTTCTTCAACTAATTCTAAATCATAAATGCCACTAGACGTCAACGTGTTCGTTTCAGCCGAAGTAAGCGTTACTGTTATTGTACCATTTGAAACGTTATGTACAAGCCTACCATTTGCATTCGTCAATTCTAACATTGGCGACGCAGCATCCATTGTTTTTCTAATCTGCATACGAGAGTTCCAAGAAGTAAGTTGAGCCTTTTCAGAATCAGGGTTTTTAATGGTTATCGTAACCCCTAAAGCAGAACCCTTCGTGCATTCAAAATTATACAGGCCTGCTGTCATTGCTCTATAATACCTGACGCTAAATAATCGTCTGCCGTGGCTATCATTCCTCTTGATATCCAGTGAGGTAACCCGTCAGAAGTAACAACCATTAGGTGCCCGTCACCTCTAGGAGAAATAACCTCACCAACAAAAACAAAATTACCTAGGACGGCTCCTTCTTCACCATGGCCCCAAACGCTTTCTAAAACTTTATCTACCACTTCATCGGCAGAGACTTCCTCATCTCCTTGCATTGCATCTGCAAAAGCGGCGATTAAATCATCAACCGAATCGTCTTCGTTACGCTCACTCCAAGGTTTAAAACTTTCTCCCATTTTTCTTAACTTCTTTCTGCAATGCCGCAACTTTTTGATTTAGGTCTCTATTTTTTTGTTCTAACTCAACAACTTCTGCTTGTAAATGATGCGCTATGTACCTTAACCTATTATTTTCTTTCCTCTGTAATTCATATTCTATCCTACTTTGCTTAACCAAATCCAACCAAACGCTGTCTTGTGCTGATTCTATATCAAACTCTAACCGTTTAGAACGGTTACGAAGAGTCGCCCATAGTCCAAAGAATGTTACAGCCGAACCTACGAGTGCGGGCACGGTCATGTTAAGGAAATCCCCCCACATAATATTACCCCTTATGTGTAATCTAGGCTTACTTCAAGCCAAGGACCACTAACGGTGGCGCTGCTTGGGTCGGCGATTCCTGTCCAATGATGGTAATACCATAAATAATTTCCTTGCGAAGACGGTGCTAAAAAATAATCTGATCGGTAAACCCAGCATGAATTAGAAGCCCCAGTTGGGTTATCGGGGTCACGTAACCCTTGATCGTTGGTGTTAATTGTTGCGTTTCCGTAAACCGCAAGATTCTTGTCAGTCGTTTTTATGTTGTTTATTATTGTAGACGTTAAGTTGATAGATATTTTTTCGCCCCTACTGAACCAGTTACCTCCGGGATTGTACGTCACCTGATTGCTGGCTGATAGGTTGGAAAGAGATGGCGTTGTTTCGGTTATTGACGCATTGTACTCACCAATATAAACGTTGCCATAACCAGTGGCATACCCCTCTCCACCTGTCTGATCTTCGTTCTCAGCAGTGTAAACTCTCTGTAAGTGAAGCTTAGGTGTTCCCTTAACTACGCCTCTTACGTCCATAAGATCCTGTAAGGTAGTGTTAGGCAAGTACGTTTTACTTCCCCAACCATCTGTAATGTCATATGCGTAAGTTGCGTCACTAAATGCCATAACACCAACCCACTCATACGTGTTAGGGTAACAACTAATTACATACGCTGAACCTCCAGAATAACCTAATTGGCTGTACGCCCCCTTACCGCCATACTTGCCCTGCCGTATAGAGTTAGCCCCATTCGTAAAACCTCCAGTTATCCAAGCACCAGTGCTTCCACCAGAAGCAGATCTAAAAGACCTAGAGTTATTTGTAGGAATAGCGTATTTTCTCTCATCAGAAGCAGTGTGTATAGGTTTCCAAACACCGCCTACCTTTGTCTCCAAAGACGTGTTCCTCCATGTGCCACCATCCTTGACCCACAAATTACCATCAGCAATTGTTTTCCACGCCCCACCTACTTTAGTGTGTAAAGTCATGAAAACCCCTATGAGTACTTAAGCCATATATCGCCGTTGTCGCCACTACTTGGGTCACTAGTACTCACGGTAATTTTGTAACCATCTTTAGCTGTGCCGCTTGGGGCGTAAAAAGAACACTGATCTAGATCTAGTTCAGCATCACTTACAGCATTCGCAGCTATCTTAGCAGCCGTAACAGCATTATCATCTATTTTACCAGTTGTAACAGCATCGTCGGCAATACCATCAGTGGCTACCGTTCCGAAACCTATAGAAGTTCCGCTTCTTCTCAAAACATGATGATCTGTGGCCGCCTGAATATCTGCTACGTGAGCCGCAGCGTTTCCAGTTACACCCAGAACAGACCTAGCTGCAGACTCTTCTATCTTCTCATGAGTTATAGCATCGTTGGCAATACCATCGGTGGCTACCGTTCCAAAACCTATAGAAGTTCCGCTTCTCCTTAGAACATGATGATCTGTGCCCGCCTGAATATCTGCTACGTGAGCCGCAGCATTCCCTGTCACACCCAGAACAGACCTAGCGACAGACTCTTCTATCTTCTCATGGGTTACATTGTCGTCAAGAATAGAAGCAGTAACAACAGCGTTAGACGCTAGCTGGTCAGCACCGACAGCGTCATCAGCTATCTTATCTGTAGTAACGTTATCATCAGCTATTTTTGCTGTGGTAATGTTAGCGTCAGTTATTTTCGCTGTCGTTACAGCGTCATCAGCTATCTTAGCAGTCGTCACATTAGCATCGGTAATCGTGGCTGTAGTAACAGAGTTGCTGGCAAGAGCGTGCCTGTGGTCAGAACGAGAATACGTAGAAGCAGTACCAACAGCACCAGTAGAACCAGTCAAAGCAGTAGGAGTACCAGTACCAAACGTACCAATATCAAACCATGCAGTACCATTACAGTACGCCAAAGTACCTACGCTAGAGTCTGTACTTGAATAATGAAAAAATCCTTTATAACCCGCACCAGCAGTTGGCCGAGATCCTGTTTGATCAAACCCAGCAGCTTTAGCTTCTAACGCACTCATAGAGTCAGTCATCTGTGAGCGTGTAAAAGCGTCAGTTCCTGCTGTCCAAGTAAAAATTCCTAAACGAGTTGAAGCACTTGCTGCCATTTTGGTTAAATCCTTTCCTCTGAGTATATTGTACTATGTTAATTGGCTGTTGAGAAGAGCGACTTCTGTTGTTGACAAATATCTTGAATAAAAAGCAAACTGCGAAAGAGCGAACCAAGGATAATACTGTGAAGTAGTGCCCTCGCTAAACGTTGCAGCATTCGTGGGAGCGGAGAAAGCTGTGATAAGGGTATTATGATCAGCCTTATTAGCTAAAGCTCCATTTACATAAATGCTCAACCCCACTTGTGGGTCTCTTTGAACAACTACGTTATCCCAGCCGCCAAAAGAAGTTTGCGTCCACGTAGCTGTCTCAGAATTTGTACCGTCTGTAAACACAGCTTTCATTGTAGCGTCTTCAAAATAAATCTTCAAACCTTGGTTAGAACCGTTAAGTAATGAGAACACGTTATGGTCCGTTCCTGTTCCAGAAGAAGTCCAACACCTTCTTATCTGCATAGCTACAGAAAATGGAGTGTAGTATTCTATCTGTGGAGGTTCTGCCGTAACGAACTTTCCTTTATACGGTTGAATAAATGACTTGTCAATCGCTTGACTAGATATCCAATCAGTTGAATTATTCGCAGTGGCTCTAGTTAAAGTCCAAGTCTCACTCTCACTGTCTGTGCCTGTAGCGCTTAGAGGGTTAGCTGCCGCACCGATAGTATCTGGTCGGAAGTAAGCGACAGAGGCTGCTGACTTGGCACCGTTCGTTCCATATGTTCCTGCAGCAGCAAGAACGTCTATAGAGTAAATTGTTTTACCACCATACGTTCCGCCAGCGAAAGAAAAAGTGGTTGCTGTGGCAGCACCGATATCAATGTAGTTGTTTATACTTCCATCAGAGTCATCGTATTCTGTGATACGTATTTTGTAAGATGCTGAAGGTAGCCCAGAAACAGCTAAAGTGTCTTGAGATCCAAAGTACCAAAGATTGCCGTGAGTGCTATCTGGTTCCATTGCCATCAACTTCACGTCATTAGCGGCACCATCATAGCCAATAGTGGTGTCAATGTCGCTTTCCGTACCACTAACTGTTTTTGTAGAATGGAACTCCGCTGCGTATACAGCAGATGCTTTGCTTACATCAATGTCAAGCAAAGGCGTGTAGGAAATATTACCAAAATCATTTACACCTCCCCCATCAACTATAGCGTGGTTCTCGCTGCTTGTTGTACCAGAACCACTAAACGAAAACACAGCATCATTTACCATAACCCGACTAAAAGCAGCGGGCAGCGCTGAAGCGTCTGACCAGATGTTAGAGTTACTTAAAGTACCACCAACCTGTATGTAAGCGTCAGCCCCTGCGGTACCTGCAGTTGGAGTAATCGCAGTAGAAGGGGTAGATGTTAAAACATTTGATTCCCAATCATCATACAAAGAAGATTGAGCATAAAATTTTACAACATCTGAAGCTGACTTACTTACCCTAAACACAACAGGACCATACTGTTGAACAGAGGCCATATCTATTTCTGAAGAATAAGCATAGTTTGTAGAGTTCTCATCCATGTAACCATCAACCCACAAAAGCCTCATCTTGGTATCTGCTGATTGATCAAAACCAGACACAATATAAAACGCCCAGTCGTTATCGCTTCCATTATTGTCTTGCCCACAAACAAGTAATCGTTTTTCCCTCAAGAACCAATCATCCGGTTGACTACCAGTAGCACCGTTTTGACCTGACCAAGCTGAAGCCGTAAATGGTGTAAAGTTGGTTAGCTCCACTACAATGTCAAAAGCATTATCATCTCCACCAATGTTAAACAAGGTGTCAGTTTCAGTAGTCATTTTACCAGACTCACCATACAAATACACTCTATTGCCTGTATACTGCGAAGTTCCTATACCGCCACCAAGATTACCTGTCGTGCCCTCGTTTAACAAAATGCTTCTATTAAACCCATCTCTATCATCAATAAATTCGTTAGGCACTTCTTGTACACCTTGCAAAGAGGTAAGTATTGAAGAAAAGTCATACGAACCATCAGCAGACTCAATCACATTATTAGTTGAAGCAGCAATTGCACCAGCAGCCGCACCGTGGTCAATGGCTTCCTTGACTAAGGAACCTCCGACATCTGGATCAACAGCAGGATCAACTACAGACTGTAGTCTAAACGGATTATTAAAATCATTTTTACGCACTAGGCCAACATGGTTCGCTGGAGTCTCCGTCTCTAACAAGGTTGGAATATATTTATCAATCGTCAGTTTTGTTCCAGCGTGAATACCGGAAAAACCAGTATTAATTTGATTTCTGTATCCGGAAATAGAATCAAAGAAATCTGGATCTAATGCCTGTAGCGCATTCCAAGAAGCAAGTGTTTCTAAGTCTGCCCACTCACCGGGCTCAGAGCTTCCCGCAGCTTGATACGATTCCAAAGCAGTCCAAGGAGTGAAACCACTAGAGGATGACAGAAGGGTTGTTCCAGTAATTCCTGCAAGCCAAGGTAAATACGCTGCCGGAGATGTAAGAGGATCTGTTAAAGTTGATCTACTTAAAGTCCCTTCAGAAGCGTGGATATAGTCAAAGTTTCTTGCTGAATCGTACACGGTGTCTATAGGGTGTAACAGAGAATCTAGGTAAGACATCAAAGGTGTAGGTTGCTGTAAATCTGCGCTATTAGCTCCGTTTATGAGGCCATTAGTGTCGCCTGTTCCCGCTGTAACCGTCCCACTTCCTCCAACATTTGTATTACTAAAGGAAGCACTGCCATTAGGGATGACACCGCCATGTGCGACATCATTAAAAATTAAACCACCTTGTTTAGCTGTCACCTTAACAGTAGCAGCACCTCCAGAGACTGTAAACTCATTATCAGAAGCGTAAACATATTCCGTATTGCCTACTACAACTGAAAATTCAGTACCCAACGCATATGTGCCATTAACACAACTAGCTAAAGTTAAAGTTCCCTTAGTCTTAGCGGCTTCCGTCCCTAAAGCCAAGTTGCCGATATTTTCATCATCTAAACGCATGAACTGAGGTAAGTCACCATAAGCAAGCTTAGCTATGTTACCACGATCCGCTCTTGTAACGTCAGCCAGCACAGGGTCAAAAATATACCAGTAGTTACCGGCATCAAGTGAACCAGCAGATGCTTTAATAGTTATCTGCATCTGAGCAAAATTTGCATTAAGCGGAGAAGTAACAAACATACCTGTTTTTCCGGTTTCTTTAACAGGTATAACTGCAAGGGAAGGCACGTTGGTTGTTGTTAGGACCGGCCCACCCCTTGATTCGTAAAAAAGTATTTCAGACGTAACATCAACGGAGCGTGCTGCAGAAAAAAGGTAAGACCCAAAATAGTTTTTTCCTCCCAGACAGTCAACAATTGGAGACTTGAAAACAATATCTTCAGAGTTTCTAGCTGCAATTATTAAACTGTTGCCCTCATAGTTTGTGTTGTCGGGAACGTACTGAGTATAGCGAAATAGCTTGTACACCATTCCTAGGAAAGGATCGTCTTTTCCTCCAGAGATAGCACCAGCCGTAGCAGTACCACTACCCCCCATAACCGCAGTAGATCCAGTAAAAGTAGTTGAAGCAGGAATGGCCCCACCATTATTTGCATCATTATACGCTATAGAGTTTACTGTTGCAGTACAGGGAACAGAAGCAGCGTTACTAGACACAGTAAAATCAGCATTAGCAGTAAACGTGTATGTCACACCGCTAACAACCTTAGTAAAACGTTTATCGTCTGCATCTGTGTAAGTGCCATTAGTACAATTAGCCAGAGTCAAGGTCATCGTAGCTTTTGACCCACTAGTTGACGTCCAACCACCATTTAAGTCGTCGCCAGTGCTTGTTTTGTATCCAAATATTCTCTGGGCGGTGGAGAAAAGATTAGTGCTTCTAACAGCCATATTTTTCTCCTATCAAGTCACCGTAATATTTAACGTACCGTAAGTTACTAACGTCCCAAGATTTTTAAGAACAAGGTCAGTAGAAACTAAAGTTGAACCACTTAGGGCAACAAATTGACTGCTGTCGTTGCTTCCCCCCGATAGAGACGACCCTGAATTAACAGTAGCCGTTCCTCCCTGATCTCCTGCGGAGCCAGTAAACGCAGGACCAGATCCACCAGTTCCGTTTGGTAACTTTCCACCATTGGTCTGACTATTATAATTTAAGCCAACCGCTACAGCTTGAAAAGCTTTATTGGTAGCAGCTCCCCCAGAAACAGTTATTGATTCTGTGTTAACATAAGCGTAGACAACAGGGGCATCAGGATCTGTCGTGGAATCAACATAGTAAACAGTGGCTTCACCAGCAGCGTAAGTAGCATTAGTCGCCCCAGCTAAATCTAAATTGACTGTAGTTTTAGTACCACCTGATGATCCGGTGTAACCAATATTGCTGGTTCCGATTAAGGTGTCACCTCCCATAGTTAAGGAGCTTACATAATCAACGCCCTCAACGGAGTCTATTAAAGAAATAATTTCGTTTCTGCGAACATGTTGCTGGTCCCAATCCCAAGAGTTTGGATCAAGATATCCTTTTAAAGCACTTTCAATAGCGGTTTTAACAGTAGCCCCAGTGGTGCCCGACTTTTTAACAACAGTAGCAGTTACATCAACATCAGCTAGCTCCGCTGACATTACATCAACCGAAAGGCTAGCAGGTACACGTTCTGAAATAGAAGTGTGTAAATCAGATAAGTTGGCCGCTGAAACAGCAACTTGAGTTGAAGCTGATGCTGCAGAAGAAACGTTTCCTCCTACAGCGACAAGAATGTGTCCATTGTGATAAGCATATGTAGCAGCCGTAGTATCTCTATCACGATAACGACGCCTATTGAATACTGCGACCCTTGGTGCAAAGGATTTATTCGCAGCAATATAGTATTTTATTTGCGACGGAGTTGTTGAAGCAGATGTATAACTTGCTAAAAGGTTAATGGCTCTATCAAAGTATTCTGCATCAGTTTCAACAGAGACACCGCCCGAAGGTGCTACAGTAAACGTAGCTGATTTAAAGTTAGCACTATCAGCTAATAACGACAAGGTTTGCCCTACTACAGACTGATTGTACGTTGCGCCAGCAGTATCTGCTGTAATTACAACGTCTGCATTATCGTTAGCTCCGTTTATAAGACCGTTAGTGTCGCCTGTTCCTGCAGTAACCGTTCCACTTCCTCCAACATTTGTATTTGTGAAACTGGCACTACCATTAGGTATAACTCCACCATGTGCGACATCGTTGTAAGCAACCCCAAAAGCAGTTGCAGTAACAGGTACCGTAGCGGCACCCCCTGAAACTGTAAAGGTATCGTTAGCGGCGTATGTGTATACGACACTGTTAACGGTTACTGAGAATTGAGTCCCTGCAGCATAACTTGCATTTGCGCAACCAGCAAGCGTCAAAACACCACCAGTTTTTGCAGGAGTTAAATCAACAGCAGAGTTGCTCTTAAAAACATAACCCACACCAGTACCTGAAGCGTAATATAAAAATTCAGAATCTTTAGGTAAAGATAAATTACCATATGCAGCAACATTTATTGTGGCAGTCGCTTGTGTTCCTGCATTTTTTGTTAAATTGAAAAGTTCTAATAAAGTTTCAACAGTCGCTCCCGGAAGTCGGTTTATAGCAAAAATAACCTCCGCCGATCTGTTAGCTATTGCCTCAGCTAAAGCTACTTCAATCTGCCCTGTTTGCGGAGCCCAATCAGGAATAAGCGCACGAGCCGCCGCCAATATGCTATTCAATGACGTTGTGGCGTTACTGTCGTAAACTGTTAAATCTGTATATTTTTTTGCATCCGGAGAAGCCATAATTTATTCCCTAATGAAACGAGACCATAATGTCGGTTAAGCGACCAGCCGTTTCTACTACTTCAATTTCGTCTATAAGAACATCGGTATAAAATTCACTAAAAGTTTCTAAAAATTCACCCGCATCAAACTTGTGAAAAACAGGGTCGTCTATACCGAAAGCTGGGAACATTACTCGCTCCCCTTTTTCAGTCCGTATAAAGCTTTGAACCTGCTCAGCTTTATACGTGTCGGTAGTGTTATTAACCGTAGCAAAACGTGAGTTATTCGTATCTATGCGAAACGGATATGATAATACGAATTGCGCCGCCATGTGTTTACCTCCAAAAAAAGACCTTCATATACATTCTACCGTAAAAAGGCACCCTACTGCTACTACTCAGCCGCCGCCTTCATTGAAGAAAACCAATCCTTAAACGCAGGATCATCAACAGGCATCACAGAAAATTGAACTAAATCAATGTCCCATAATGAACCGCTCATAGCCCAAGCGCACTCAATGGAATGCTCAGCAGGAATTATGCCTGCGTTTACCTCTAATCCATAAGCATTAACAAAATACGTAAAAGCGCACCCTTCAATGCCCTCATGGTAACATGGTGCTTCCTTGTCATTTCCAAAGGGGCATATTTCTGAAGTTACTTTAACTTCAGACTTGTCCACCCATAAAAGCATCCGATGGCCGTCGGTGTTCCATTCAAATTCAGTCGTCATTTTCTAGTGGTTGCTCAACCGGAGGGGTTGTGTTTCCTTCCTCAGCATGAGACATCATGTGCAAGTCTTCATTAATCGCCTGCAACTCTTCTACTGTTTTTTGGGCAACATATAATTGTGACCGTAAATCAATCACAGTTCTTTTAGTGGTAGCTAGTTCTTCCCATAGAACTTCGGCCAGAACACCGTCATCATAAGAAAACATTAGCGTGTCACCTCAGGAATCAAATTAAAGTCACCTTCAACAACTCTCTCAACCACACCACCAGAACTTGTTATTTCAAGATCGTACACGCCACCATCTGTTAAGGCAGCGGTGTCAGACGCAGTTATGCTCAAAGCGATCTCACCAGAAGAGTTAAGGGTCATTCTACCATTTGAAGTACTCAACTCAATTAGAACAGATGAACTAGTAACCCTTTTTCTTACCTGCATTTTACCAGTATAAGAACTAAGGTTTCTTGCCGTACCAGAACTGTCTTTAACAGTAAGAGTACGTGCAAAAGTAGCCCCTTGCTCACATATAATGTCGTATTCTCCAGCGCTCATAATGTTATCCTTTGAGGGTTCTTAAGATATTATACCTTAATCCCCCACTGGAAATCACTTAGAACTGGTAGACTTCTTGGATGATTTATCTTCTTCAGCGGCAGCTTCAGAAACCTGAACTAACATCTCTTGAAGCTGTTTCATACCAGCACGCAACATAGAGTTGTCAGCAGTCAACTGCTTAATCTGATTGAGAAGATCCTCAATTACTTCATTTGGATTAATGTTTAAATTTGTATCACTCATAATTATATTTTATCCTTTCAGGATGACTGTGTCAACCCCTTATTCCATGTTCTCAAAGCTAAACGCCCACGCCACACCCGATGCAGGATGCCTCAAGCGAGCAATCGCTTTAGCTTCTAACTGCCGAACACGCTCTCTTGTTAAGCCCATTCGTTCGCCAATTTCCTGCAGTGTTAGTGGACGTTCTTCGTCCGCTAAACCATGGTGCATCTTTAAAACCTGTAACTCTCTCTCAGGTAACACTGACAAGGCATCCATAATTGATTTAGCAAAACTTGTCTCCATGCCCGCTTCTTCCACGTTAATAGCGTTTGGATCAATCAAAGTATCAACATGCTGTAAAGAGCTTCCTTCTGTTATGGCGTTATCTATAGATTCAAGCCTAGTGTTTTCCATATGAGACCAAATATTATCTAACTTATCCATGTCCCATTCAAGAAAGTATGCTAAGTCTTTACGATTAAACCCATCTTCTCTTGATTCAAACTCTTCAACAACCGCTGCTAATTTACGAACATCGGCTTCAACATGCATAGGTAAACGTATAGCCCTACCACTATTTGCTATGGCACGCTGGCACGCTTGCCTACACCACCATGTTGCATACGTAGAAAACTTAAAACCACGCTCTGGGTCAAACTTATCCACAGCACGCATTAGCCCTATCGTCGCTTCTTGGATTAAATCTTCATACTCCATACGAGTCTGAGAACGAGCATAGCGAGCCGCAGTGTCCATGGCTAAGCGTAAATTGTGTTCAACAAACGTATTTTTTGCTCTTTTACCTTCTTTAATTGCTGCTTGAAGTTTTCTGTGCAGCCTAATATCTGGATCTTCACCTAAGGCATCTAATTTTTCTTGGGCTTCAGCGCCCTCAATAACTGCACGACCCAAAACTGTTTCTTCTTCTCTGGTAAGTATTCTATGCTTAGAACTCTCAACATACCCTGCCATTACTTTTGCTCCTTCTGTTGATTTAGCGTATTCGCTAATGACTTAATAAAAACCTTACCTAAGCTTTTATATTTGCTCTGATAAGCCGGATGTCGCCGCTTAGCGGCTTCTCTTTCTAGATGTATATATGAATCATCTTCCAAGCTATATGCTCCTTTATTCTTGTTTAAAAGTGCTTAAAAGCACCCTTACACTATACCACAGACAGAATGCTTTGTCAAGCCCTTCCTAAAAGTTTTGTTAGAAAAAAACAAGTTTTGTTAGAAACCACTAACTTTTGCTTCAAAACTTGACCAATTCTGTCTCTTTTATGTGATTTACGAGCGTTTCATCACCAAACTGCAAACGATCCTCATTTTTTATCTCAATTTGGGTGTGTTCACCCTCTGTATATAACGTACCCCATGACTCCCCACCAAGTTCAGGATCAGATGATATATGGATATCTTTCAATATCATCTCCATAGTAACACCTGCTTCTCTACATAAATCTTCAGCCAAATCACTTGGGAACGAGAATAGTATCTCGTCATGGATCGGTAATAACGCATAGTCCCAATACCCATTTGCCGCTAATTTCACCATAGCCCTACCTAAAACATCTCGTGCAGTAGACTGTATGCAATAGTTTAAAGCAGCATAAGGCCTATCTGAATCAACAGGTAACTTACGTCCAGTGTGGGTTATAACATAGTTTCTCACTCCCTTTTTAACTGGAGCCGCCAATTGATGCGAAAACTGAGTAACCCCCTTGTAGGTTGAGTCAAACAAATCACATACTTTTTGGGCTTCGTCAATAGATAAACCTGATTGTCTTGCTAAGGTCTTTGGACCAGCACCATAAACTTTACCAAAGTTAACCGTTTTTGCAATTTTTCTTGTAACCCCGGTGTTGTCAGCAGTGGTTTGATGTAAATCTCCACCTTGTTTGAAAACATCTAACATAACAGAATCCTGTGAAAGAGCGGCTAAAACCCTTAATTCAACTCCAGAAAAGTCAATTGAAGCCATTCTGCACCCCTCTTCAGCTAAAAACATGCGACGTATAGCATCATTACCTGAAGGTAACTGCTGTAAAGGAGGGTGACTAATTGACATTCTTCCAGTTCTCGCATGAAGACTGTTGATTTTTGGGTGAACCCTGCCATTGGAGTCCATGTTTTCTAGCGATGCAATCACATAAGTATCACGCCATTTAGCGCTGTTCTTTGCTGTCATAACTGCCGTAGCCAACTGTGCGGCATCCTTATTTGAAGGATCATCCGCTATAGCGTTTAAAATTGTTTTATCAACTTTAATTGCACCTGAAGCTGTAGTTTCTAGTAATTTAACGCCCATGCCTTGTAAAGCAGCGGCAACATCTCTCGTGGCGTTATGGTTATTTACCCCAAATCCTCTAACTATGTCTATGCTTTGTTGTTCGTCATCTGTCATTTTTTGAACAAGTTTTTCAGCGTACTCAACATCAATACGCATTCCTCTGCGTTCCATTTCTGCTACAAGTAACATCAACTCGTGCTCATATTTAACTAAATGACCCATAGTCTGACGATTTATCTCGTCTCTAAGTTTAGGGTACAAGCGAGCAGTTAATACCACATCCATACCCGCATAATGAACCATAGTTGGGTGTGAGGCCGGTATCTTACGCCAACCGTCCTTATCGCTCCAACCATTCTCTTTAAAAATCTTTTTTAAAGCTGATTGTGAATCAGGCGCAGACTTATCAACGTGAAAAGCAGCTAAGTTCTTTAAGCCATGACCCACACCACCTTCAACCCTACTGCGTGGGTCTGCTAAGTGGGAGAGTATCTTTGTGTCAAATGTTCGCTTCAAAAGGTCTATGGCATCAACGTGCCCATGCCTATCTAGGCCTAAAGCATCGTATGATGCGTTGTGGGCTAGTAACCTATAGTCAGTTTCATTCATGACCATATCTATAGATTTCTGGAACCAAGGCTCACCCCAAATAAAGACAAACGCTTCAGAAGTGTCACCCCATTGAATGCTCTTTATCTCCCAAGTTGGGGCGTAGGTGTCAAGGCCAGTTGCCTCAATGTCATATGCTAATGGTCGTTTTCTGTCAAACAACCATTCTGAAAAAACTCTAAACTCTTCGTCCGAGCGCACAAGGGTAACCTTCTGCATTGGAGTATCTAGAATGTCTTGTTCGTGCAACCAGTCGTCAAATAATGTTATATTGTCCGCCATTATGGTACAATCTCTGGTCGCTCAACCTTCTCAGCCAATCTAGTGCGACTATAACTTCTACAGTCGTTACATTGGAACTGGCGATATGTAGCAACCTTTGTATACTGATATCCTCTGTATTGAATATTACTTGAACCACACGTTGGGCAGTTTGAAGCACCATTGAACACATTTAAGTTCGGATGGTTATTCATCCAAGGACGTAACTCTTTGTACACTTTTACGAGAAGATCCACGTCTTGCTTGGCATATTTTTTCATGGTTTTCCAAGCTTTCACATCTCCTCGCATACAGCCAGCCCATGTCTCAAAACCACCTGTATCAACTTTTTCACCTAAGCCTAAATGTTGTCCAAGATGGTTTAACTTATTGCTATTAAACATAAAGTGCCGTCTTGCGACCTTTAAAGTGTCAACTGACTTAGGCTTTGAAGGTGGCCCAAATCCGTGGACTATAAACCGAGCGTTCGCTTTACGCATATCAAACTTGTCGCCATTGTGTGCGATAACAACATCGGCCTCATCAAATAACTCCCACATCTTTTTAGCAACATGATAGTCGTTCTCTGGGTCTTTTTTATATGCTTCCTTGAAATCATCTAAAGCGCAAACATGTGTCTTGCGCTCGCCTTCCCACTTATACGAAACACATAAAAGATACCATTCCCTGTCATGGGCAATAACGTTCTGTTCGTACTGGCCCCACACATATGCAAGGTTTGGCGCTGTCTCAATATCATAATACAACACTCTTGGCTTACTCATTAAATTCCTCTCCTAAATCCTCTAACTACACTATAGCACATTTGTAGCCATAAGGCAAGTTTTTAAGCGTTGAATATCTTCCAACTCTGAAAATCCTTCTGCCGCATGGAATATTGTGCGTCTACTTTTTCTCGTCTTTGTTAGTATACCTTCTTTGACCAAACGGTCAAGTGACCGCCAAACATGCTGGTAACGCATTCCAAGGTTATCCGCAATTTCTTTTTGCGTCATTTCTGGATGTTCCAACACTGCCAAAAGAACCCTTGCGTTAACTGTCAGGATTCTCATCGTCATCATACGATATTGATTCAAGGACCGACAACGAAAGGTCTACTTCTCTTAATTTAGATTCAAGCATGTTAGCCTTTTCAAGGGCAACTTTTAATTTACCTGAAGTTTCCGCTAATGTCCCACATAGAAAAATTATTTTTTCTTCGGTGCTGCTAAGAGACGCTAGCTTATCATAAATATCTGTGTCAATAACACCATACGATTCAGCTTGTCTGGTTACCAGCGCTCTATAAGAAGTCAGACTTTCTTGGAACCTCTGATCTACTGTAGCAATCTCAACCAGCGTCGGCTCAAAGTTATCTCCGACGGAAATAACAGAACCTTCTCTAACCAAAATACCCGCTTCAACAAGTGGATCTACAGCACGATGGACCCAATTCTCATCTGTGCGAAACGTTCCTTCTTTAGCGATTATTAAATTTATAGCTCGGAGCAGAGAGTCATCGTCTCTGTTTATTTGATTAGCGCCCGCTTCCGTAACGTGCCATTCTTTGTTTTGATTTTGTTCCATAAAGGTATACTACCCCAATATGGTTACCTTGTCAAGGGTTATTTGCGAGAACCGCCATGATACTCAACACCATGACCAGAACTGATGATATCAACATTCAAACACGTCAACATCTCTATGTCCCCATAAATTGTGCCTAAGACTCTTCCGAACTTACCTTTAGCGTCTTTCTTTGTTTGAACAAAGACATGGTCGTGTTTTCCTAGCCAATTTGACACGAAGTCTTTAGCGGCTAAACCTAATGCTTTTTCCTCTAGATCTCTTGT
>CEVZ01052258.1_pt1 | contig 27910 bp, 35 predicted proteins | sample 361371 | NCBI WGS metagenome assembly CEVZ01 (sample SAMEA2620217, study PRJEB7988) | marine metagenome | isolation source: saline water (ENVO:00002010), including
TTTTGGCTCTTCTTTGTCCATAGATTTACTAATTGCTTTTCTCTTCTTATGAAGAAACTTATCTGAATCGTCAGTATCGCCATCATTGTCGATATCTTTATCTTTACGATCCTTAAACTTCTTTTTAGCCGCTTTTGGATCAGCTTTATCTAAGCCTTCACCATCGTCAGATTTATTGTTTGATGCATCTTCTTTTTTTGCTGGTGCATTAGTTGGTTGTTTACCACCTATGATTGATGCTACAGCATCTACTAAGCTTTGAGATAATCCAAATCTCTTAGCATCTGAATTTTCATTCAAGTTTTCATCAGACATTTGTTCTACTCCTTCTCTGATACCTAATTGTTTTGCGATAGCTAAAGTCTTCTTACCATAGCCAGCATAATTGTCTCTAATTCTTCCGTTAATCCATCTTGTAAAAATAGGACGTGCATCTTGTTTCGGATTATTATCAGATGCATCATCTAACATATCATACAATTCATCATCACCAAATGGTATTATATCTTTAGCTGGATAACCTTCTTTACCAACTATAAACTTTTTAGTTAAAGCTTTCTTAAACTTTGCAATCTCTCTTGCATCTGGATAATGCCACACACCCTCTTGAATATGTAAATCGAATTGCACTTCTTCACCAATAATATCTGGTATCATTCGAACAGCAGTACCCAAACCAGGGCCAGCTTTCTTTTTAAGTTTCTTTTCAGCCGCTTTTACATCTCTTTTAGCGACATAAACTTTACCATTTTTCCAATGATGATCGATACCCTTCTTATTCAATATCTTTGATACTTTAGCTTCGTAACCTTCATCTATATCATAACTTTCAGGCTTGTAACCATAAGCCTTCATAACATCATCATGATACTTAGTAGCTTTAGCTTTACTAATACCCATACCTTTCATTATACGTTGAATCCCATCTTCTCTGTGTTTTGCAGGACTCATGAGTTCTAGTGCTTTCTTTAGATCACCTTTCAAATGCTTTTCATCTAAATCATCAAAGTGTTCATCAAGAGCATCTTCTGTGATACCTTCTTTTTCGTGTTTGTGATGATCTTTACCACATTCAACACACGGAACTTTTCCACATTGACAATCACATTCAACACCCGGTGCTAAATCTTCATTTGTTATTGTTGTTTCCTGAACTTCAGTAGACAACACTTTTCGTATTATACTCTCTAAACTCATTTCTTTTCTCCCTGTTGCCTAGACTTTATAAATTCTTTGAAACTCTTTTTAATTTTACCACCAAAATCATCATCAACATTATAAGCCTCATCTGCTTGTTGCTTATGAGCATTTACCATACAAGCTTTTAATTCTTTTTGTGATAATGTTTTAATTTTCTTAGGCTTTTCTGCTGTTTGTCCTGGTGTATCACCTCTGTAAGTAGCATTAATCTCATCAGTACCAATCTCTAATGGTCCTCTTACTTTTTCTGCTAAGTCTTTATCGTGGATATTCCATGTGGCACCCGATTTAGTGATAAAAGAATTAACTCTAGCAAAACCCCATTGTTCTGGTGTACATTTAGGACTATCGTATTCGTGTGAATTAACACCTCTTTGATAAACTTCTTTGATAATTTCAATATCAATACCAGAAATTTCTGCTTTCTTCATAAGATTTACATCTTCTTTTTTATCACCATGTGCTTTTATCTTTTTAGCAAGTGTATCATTTCTATGTTTTCTTTTTACTGGTACTTTTAAGTTCTTCAACTTACTATCAGTTCGCATATATGTTTTTTCTTCTACTGATTCTGGCTTAGTTTTCTTATTAATATTTTTAGTATCTTGTACTCTAGCCGCATCTCTCATAGAATCATACTTAGCTTTATTCATTGCTTTATCTTGAGCAATGCTTTTATTTACTTTAGATAAATTAGAAGATTCTAATAAAGTTGGTGCTAATTGTCTCATCATATCTTCTTTAACTTCAACGGGGTTCATACCTAAAGCTTTTCTTACATCATTAAGTTGTTGTATTATTTCTTTTTGTTTATCAGAACCCGGCATAGCTTTTATAGCCATTTTTGTCAATCGATACAATTCAGCTTTATCTTCTTTGATAGTATCACCAACTTTTTTACTTGGTGCGTTCCAAACTTTACCACCCTCTTTTTTACTCTTACTCACCATGTCACGTTTAGAACCTTTTGCGATAACCTTACCATTTTTGACTAACGCATACATGGTGCTTTTAGGTATCATCTCGTCAAGTTCTACTTCTTCTTTGTACATATTCAATTCATATGGCTTTGAACCGCCTTTATTATATACTTGAATTTGTAGCATACCTTTATTTGTCTTTAATGAATATCTGTTAGTCTTACCAGCACCCGGCTTTCTAGGTCCAGTTGCAACTTTGTTATCTATCTCATCTTTGTCAACAGTTGCACCCCATTTCTTTTTTGCATAAGCATAGGCGTGTTGCATAGCACCACTAAAATCTTTATGAAACAAATCATACTTCTCTTCTAGTGGATTAAATTCAGCATTCTGTGGACCTTTTCTAGCTTTTGCTATCTTATCCATTGTAGCTTTTCTAACTTTAGGTAAAAGTTTTCTAGCTAATTTTGGTATCATAGCTTTCTTTCTTTGAACTTTCCTATCAATGTTCATTTTATCAGCAGGAGTTAAGTTCTTATAATTTGCACCCTTCTTACCAGCAATTTTCTTTCTTAAAAGTTTTATAGCGGCCTTTGATGCTAACTTCATCATCTTCTTAGCACCCTTCATCTTCTTTGAAGCAATCTTTCTCATACGTGCTAATTTGGGTGCTAATCTTTTCATAACTCTGGCTTTAGCTATTCTCTGTCTGATATCTAAAACTTCATTCACTTCATACAATTCACCGAGTTCTGCAAATAGAGCCTCTTCCTCTTCAGTAAGTTCTAACTCTTGAATTATCTCTTCTAGAATTAAATCATCTTGTTCTGTCCAGTCTTCCATGTCAGCCTCTTTTAAATTCTTTCTAACTGTGTTGAAAATTTTTGTTTTATCTGCATCTGATAGTTTAGATGCTAAACCACTTTTAAAAGTTTTTTCGTCACCATCTTTAGCGACTTGTCTTAACTTTGAGCCAGACATTCCAGCAACACCCTCAGCATCTGGATCTCTATCACCAGATGAAACAGTTGTTATCTTGTCAAAGTTATAATCTTTTCCGTTGTATTTTTTTAGAACCCTATTAAACTCGTTTATACGATCAGATCCAACAACCATGGTGATTTCTGAGAAACCTTCTTTTTCGATTTCTGGTAATATTTGGAAGATTTGTTTTGATTGAGATCGGTGGACGATGCCGAAGGCCTTCGTTGCAAAGCGATATTTGTCGTTGTAGGTGAGAGGGTCCTTCTTGGGGTTCTGAGTGTGGGAGAGATAGATCCTGGGAGTTGCATTTTGTTTTCTCGCTACTTCTTTTATTTTGTTAGCTAACTTCTCATGCCCTATTGTGGGTGGATTCATTCTACCAAATGTAAATACTAATTTCTTCATTGCGTGTTTTCCTTAGACTTAACGCCGTTAATCTTAGTATTATTTATAATATAGAAAATCTCTTCATGTCAAGTTAAAATTTCTGGTATGATATCAGTTATCTTTTCTTTACGAATAAAATCAAGTCGTTCACTTATTTTGAAAAATAGTTTACGAGCATTAGAATTTTGAGGTTTATTTAATTCTTGAATAACTTGATTAAACATTGGTTTTAGATTAATTTTATGTTTAATCATCATATCAAGAAAGAAATTATTTAGATGTTTAAGTGCTTGTTTTCTACGACTATCTGTTAGTATCGATACGTGATAAATACCAGGATTGAATAAATGATTTAAATGAAAATTCTGATAGGGAGGGAATTTTATACTTTCTCCATGAATTACACCTATATCAATAAATCTTTGTAATATTTCAGGAAGACGAAATACATTCATTGCACTTACTGTAATCTCTAACCCAAGATTAATGTTTTTTAGTTTAGATACTTCAATTAAATTATCTTCTACACGTTTCCAGTTTGTACCACTTCTTACAATCTCTGCTCTTTTATCTATTTCATCAATACTTGCCGCAATATCAATATTATGAAAATCTTTCCAATAATCAAAAATGTGTTTATTCTTTGATTTAAGTGTAGACATATTGGTATTATAAAAGATTTTAACATCAAATTTTTTCATTCTATGTAATTTTTCTATAATATACCAATGTTCGTCCATTAATAATGGTTCACCACCAGCAAAATATATTTTTTCTACATAGTCAATATGTTCATCAATAAAGTCAAATGTTTTCTTATTATCTACTAGATCAATCTTTACAACTTTATCTTTATTATCTTTAGCCATTAAATGAGATGTTTTTTTGAACTTTTCCCATTGTTTATCATATACCTCAGCATACTTTTTGTTAATTCCTAAGGGACCCAAGAAATCCATATTTCCAAGCTTACGTGCATCTTCTTTCCACAATGAACTATAAATTGGACCACAGGATCTACATTTCATATTACACAAGTTACTGAATCTAAAATCCCAATATCGTAATTTAAATTCTGTACACGTCCCATCTTCAAGAGTTATTTCTGGTATTTTTTTTAACATTTTTGAAAAAAAGTGATTATTATATTGTCTAGTTGAAATAATCCCTCCTTTTTCGTCATCAAAACATCTATTACATATACTAGGCTCTTCACCTTTCATAAACTGTTTTCTTAAAGATTTCATCTTATTGTTATTCCAAATATCTTCAAGACTTTCTTTTGAAACATCACCCATAACAGGATTAGGTGGTGTTATAGTGTGTCTATGATTAGATGTCATGCAACACGGTAAAACTTTTTTGTCGGGTTCTATATTTAAGTGAATCCATGGTATAACACACATCTTATCCATTAGAGAATCTCTTCATATCAAGTAGAAAATTATCTAAGTCAGAAAGTTCTAACATATTTGGCCCATCACACGGTGCATTATCTGGGTCCGAATGTATTTCTGCAAAGACAACCCTCGCTCGGCCTGCGAGGCCGCATCTCATCATAAGATTAACATATTCTCTATTTCCACCAGTACTAGTACCATCACTACCCGGCATTTGAACACTATGAGTAGCATCAATACAAACTGGATAATGAAATTGTGACATTATTGGTATTGAACGAAAATCTACGACTAGATTATTATATCCGAATGTTGTACCCCTTTCAGTTAATATCAGTTTATAACAACCGAAATGTTCCATCTTCTTAACTACATTACCCATTTCGTGTGGTGATAAAAACTGGCCCTTCTTAATATTAACTGGTAAATCTGATTCAGCACAAGCTTTAAGTAAATCAGTTTGACGGCATAAGAAAGCAGGTATCTGTAGCATATCAACAACTTTAGATACTCGTCTAACTTGAGTTGATTCGTGTACATCAGTTATTACTTCACAACCAAACTCTTCTTTAATTCTTGCCAGTCCAGCAAGTCCAGAAGCAAAGTCATATCCTTTACCACGAAAGCCATCTACACTTGATCGATTAGCTTTATCAAAAGAACATTTAAATATAAAATTAACGCCTAAATCACTAGTTCTTTTTACTAGTTTTTCGGCAATGGGAGCTATAATATCCCAACCTTCCCATACACAAGGACCAGCTATTAAATTAGTTGGATAATGTTCCCAATGTAATTTATCGTAAAAGGCCGACATTCTCTCTCACTATATCATTATGATTAAATTCTGCCCAGTATAATTCAAAAGCTACACCTGATTGTATACATTCGAATTGATGATATAGTCCTGGTTTTACTTTTGTATAATCACCAGCTTTAAGTGTTGTTTCATCAACTAGATCATAATCATTCTGCCATACTCTAACTATCATAGAACCAGATTCAACAAAGAAACCATTCCATTTAAATTCGTGAAGATGCTTACTGCAAACCCCACCCTTCTTCATTTCTATTCTGTGAAATTCTAATGCAGAATTGGCCTCTACTAACTCAGTTTTCCCCCATATTTTTCCAGCTTTCATAATATTCTTTCCTTTTCATTTCAATACAAACATAGCCTTGTTTGTCTTTAATAAACGTGGTTCTTCCTGAACCAGCCATCATACATCGAGGACGCCAACTAAAAACGTCAACATCTTTCGATATTATACCATCACTCGTAGCCGTTACTAATACTAATATCCATACACTTACTTCTGCCACCCTTTAAAAACCTTGTCTGAGAAATTAGCCCTACTAAACTCCATTCTATCTATTAACTTTACGGCATTCTTACCGACTTTATCAATAGCAACATATCCTTCTGGACTAGTGACTTCAAAGCCATCAGCAGTTGATAAAAAAGTTTTTAGTTTTGCAGTTTTGTTCATTTGACTAATTAAGATTTGCTTTACATCTACAAATGCATTCATAAGATGGAGAATGTTTTCTAAATTTCTTTTATTCGTATTAGAAAAATATTTCATCACTTCTTTCTTACGATCACTTACACCAGCTTTTCCTTTAGCTGACTTTCTTTTATCACTTTCAATTTTATAATAATCGTGAAAATAAGTTATCATCTCTGATACAACTTTACTTACATTGGTAACTCTTTTACCAGCACGTACTTTCTTATTAAGAAAAGTTTTCATTCTCATGAGTAATTCTTCATTATCAGAAATACCATTTAAACTATTAGCATCAAGTTTCTGAAAGATTTTACCAGCATCAGATAACATTTTTGTAACTTTAGCCGTTTCTTTTTCTGTCATTGTTGCAGTACCAGATGCATCATCATATTCAGCATCAACACTCCAAATTCTAGGATTTGGTTTTAATGTCTTAGCAATATTTTTACCAAACTCAGCAGACATTTTTTCAAAACTACTACCCTTGTAGCGAGTATGCCAAACAATACCAATTTCAGATTTATTAATTTCATTTGCTAATGGACCATATGGAACTGCATATACAATTGTATTAGGGTGAAAAGTTATATACTTTTGTCCATCTATGTATTGTGCTTTTAAATCTTTTTTAGAGAATAGAAAATCTCCTTGAATAACACCCTTAATACCCAAACTTGGTAATATTTCTAAAGCTTTAATAAGTTTGGAACTTAAATCGCCAGATGTATCTGCCGTAACTTCTTCTGGTGTTTTATATACTTTAGGGTTCGCATTAAAGATACCCTTCTTAGCAACAAAGAATTGTCCATCAGACGGATCAATTCCTGCAAAAATGGCTGGAGCGCCATCCCATTTAACTGAAATATTTACACTAGATTTAGATGTACCAGCTAACATATCTCTAATTGATCTTAGAAAGTTCATAGACTCTCTAGCACCATCTACACCACCATTTAATATATTATCTTCAATGTGTTCCATGTGAGTGTTCTTGGCTTCACCTAAAAATGTACTAAACTTTTTCATAATTTAATCCTCTATAGTTTATGTACTATTTATACGTTGGGTTAATATATCGTTCGGCTTCACGGACAGTTTCATCATATGTCTTTCGTGTCAAAAAAGCACATCTTTTCCACACACCACTTCTGTTATCTAATATATCTGCATGAAACATAGGTGGTTTAGCTGGAACAATTTCAGAACCCAATTGTTTGGATAATTGATAAGTTGCTGAGAATATTTTATATTTTTTCATCATAATTCCTATAAAAAAGGGGCAGACCCAGTATGTGCTGAACATCTGCCCCATAACCCGACAATGTAAATGTGTGAGAGAGAGGTGTCGGGTTTACCTAACTCTATTTCAAGTAGAGGGGACCAGTCCAACGTATGGCGTAATTACCATCTAGAACATTCCCTCGGGCGGCGTTAGTTGCAGGTTTATTCCATCCTGCGGCCATTAATAAATCGCCAGCACGAAATTTGCCACCATCATTTTTCACAACGAAAGCCCAAACAGAGCCACCATTATTACTCAATATCTTTATATATTTACTACCAGATTTCACACGGAAACCATTATTATAATCAGCAATCATTCGGTGATTAATATCTGTTAAAGTTTTATTACCACCGTGAGATGTCCAATTAAGATAATCTGCTTTAGCAGTATCTAAAAGGTTATCAATACCATCTAAAATGGTTTTTGCTGATTTTGAAACTATTGAATTGTTAGCTATCATAATTTTTTCTCTCTCTAATTATTAAAACGAATCACTTATACTATTATAGTAGCATATTTACAGGAAATGTCAACCCTTATTTTGTTTCATTTTGATATAAAGTTACAGCGGCACCACCAACTGCACCAGCTTTACAATCATCAAGAAAAACTGCACCAGCTAAACAACCAACAACAGAATTGCCAATTAATTTTTCACCATCTGAAGTAAGATACGTAGTCTTACACCCAACTAATAGCACACTTGCTACAATTAAAAATAGAAATTTTTTCATATTACTTCCTTATTAATTTACCGATTAATTCCCAATCGTAAGTTTTAGATAATTTATTCGCTAAAAGAGAAGCCATTCCAGATTCGATAAGTTTCTTTTTCTTTTTGCGATCCACTTCAAAAGACATTTCAAATCCAGTTACTTCTTCAAGATAAGCTACTGCATCTTCAATATCTTCAAATTCTTTTATTTCTTTATTACTATTTAGATAAGGTTTAGCCAAGTATGTCATTTGAGGCCTTTTTACAAATTTCTTTTATCTTATAAGTTTGATATAAGATAGCAGAAGTTGAACCAACTGATATAACTAAACAAGCTAAAACCATTAAAAATAATATGTCCATTTATGAACCTCCTTCTGGATAATTGTCCCAACGATCATTGATTAAAAAATTAATCATATCATCAAGAGCAGTTGAATAGGATCCCCCATATGGGGATTTTTCTAAAGCAGTTTGAAATTCGTCAACAGACATAGAAGTAACTTCTTCCATAATCTGTTCTTTAATTATATCATTTCCTTGGTGACTCATTGATATACCTCATCATCAATTTCTGATAAAACATCTAACATATCTACATTTTCTATCTTGCATATCTTAGAAATTCTATCTTCGATTTTGTCTAAGTCACCGATATCGTTACCAGCTAGAACCGCTTGATATTTGAGCCATAAATCTTTTACTGCAATTTTTCCACAATCTGTCATATTAACCTCTCTCTTGTTTACTATGAACTGTTTTATCTTGAAGATAAGCATCTAACATACTAGTTATATGATGGGCAGTTTCTTCGTGTTTATCAACTAACATTTCAGCTAGAGTTTCAAGTTGTTTACCAGACATACCTATTAGAATGTCTTTCACGTTTTTATAATCAAAAATGTCTTTCATATTATATTCTCTCACTTTCTATAGACAGTATAGCAGGTGATTCGTTTTTTGTCAACCATTTTTTAAGCTACTTGTAATGTTTTTCTACCAGCAGTAGCATAATCCATATTAATCTTAGTCTTAATAACATGACAACACTTGCATAAGGTTTGAATATTTTCTTTCACATTATTAGATGGATTACCATCTTTATGATCAGCATCTAATTGCCATTCTGGATCAATGATTGTAGTAGTACACTTAAAACCTAATCTACCATCAATATTTTCACAAAAAGTTTTTCTAAACTGTTTATAAATCCAACCACCAATACCGTAATTTTTAAAATGATGTTTACCACATACCCAACCATTCTCAACACCAAATTCTTCTCTTACCCATGATGCTTTCCGATATCTACCATGTCCGACATTGTGTGCTAACTTACCACAACCGGGAACTTCACATACTGGCCTATTCATTTATTTTCTCTCTCTGTTGTTAACGAATCACTTACACTTATATAATATCAAATCTGTAAATCTTGTCAACCATTATATTCCTAATGGACCAAGTTTTCGAAAACTCTTTACTGCACCTTCTACTATTGATGGATAACCCGATAAATGGGTACCAGCTTCTAATGAAGATTTAGACAAAAATGATTTATGTCTATGTTCTATGTTATCCCAATCATCTAAGATTATCTTAGCTACTGTATCAAAACAACCATCACTAGTGAATGGATCATCATCTATATAATAAGCATAAGCCATCATTAAATATAAAGGGACCGCCATATTTTTATTTTTTGCTATTTTTGATAAAACTAAACTATCTTTCAAGATCGAACTCCGTTAATAATCTTTCTTGCATTTCAAAGGCTTCTTTTTCAAACCATCTATCTAAGTAATCAACATCACCATAATCTAGAGCAAAAATATCATTGCCCTTTACATATTGTGCTATGTGTGTGAACTCATGGAAAATTGTTGTTAGTAAATCATCTTTGTCTTGACTCTTACGAACTTCCATGATAAAATGTCTTTTGTAATCACCATCAATAACATTACCATCAACATCAAGTTTCTTCTTGAGGTTGATTTCTATATCTAAGTTCTTGTGTCTAGGAAGTAATTTACTTTTTGCGAACCAAAGAGCCTCAGTAATTAAAGTCTCTTCTGTCTTATTTGCATTATTAATCTCAATGAACATAAGATTAATATAGCAGATTGGCCTAGGTTGTCAACCCCTTTGTTAAGTGCTTGTTTTCATTGAAGAAATTTGGTATATCTCCTTGAAATCCTGAGCCATTATTCAATTTTTTACAAACTGATTCGTTTTCTTCTTTACTCTTTGTATACCAAACAATTGATTTAACTCTCTTGTCATATACACCAAACTTTGTACCAATCTTTCTAGTTGAATATCTGTTTTTGAAATCTATCATACCTTTAAACCACTAAAATCCTTTCTGCCCAATTTCTTTGTTGCCCATTTCATTTTATCTTCTTCATCGGCTCTTTCGCCAAATTCAGAATTATCAAAAGCTGGACTATCCATAACATCTTCTTGTGCTGATTGCTCAACATCATAAAGTCTCATTTTTGCTCTATCAACTCCTAGAACAAATCTTTTATAAGATGTTGGATCGTTATACCTGTTTTTCAATTGCTTTACAAGTATTTGGCCCAGTTCTTCTAATTCGTCAGTAGATATAATAGCAAACATAAAATCAGCAGTAGCTGGTAGTCCAAAGGATTCTGAAGTATCTTCTAATCCTATATCGGAACTGGTAAAACCACTTCTTGTTGTTTGTGTCGCACTCATAATAGGTACGTTTTTTTCTACCGATAAACCTCTAAGTTCTTCTGCTATCGATTTGATCAAAGTGTACGAATTTACATTTGATCCAGTTCTTATTCTACTAGACATACATATGTTCAAATAATCAACATATACAATATCTGGTATAAATTGTTTCTTTAGTCTTAGTTCATTAAATAAATGTCTAAAGTGTCCAACGTGTGCAGATGCAGTTGGATATTCTTTAACAATCAATTTACCACTTGTCTTACCTTTAACTCTAGCTATTTTCTTATCATACATTTCTTTAGATAAGTTTCCTAAATCATCTAGTGTAACATTAAGTAAGTTCGCATCAATTCTTTCAGCTATCTTTTCTTCAGCCATCTCCATAGTGATATACAGAACATTCTTTCCGTCTATCAGATTAGCAGAAGCCATATGACACATTGCTAACGATTTGCCAACGCCAGTCCCAGCCAAGATAATGTTGAGTGACTTCTTCGGTAAACCACCTTTAGTAATTTTGTTAAGATAATCCAAGTCAAACGGAATACGTTCTTCAACCCTATGATAAAAATCCCACCGATTATCACTATCGTCCAGAAAATCGTGGCCAACTGAAGGATCAAAAGAGACAGCAAGAGCATCGGAAAGGAGTTCTGGTATATTACCTTTATCTTGTTTCTCCTTGCCATCGATGATAGATATGGACTCCATGATTGCATTGTATATCGCTTTCTCTTGACAAAACTTTTCAGTTTTTTCTATTAACCATTCTTTATCTGTATTAACATCAGAATTTAATTCGGATATAATTCCAGAACATTTATTAAAATTCTCGTCAGATACTTTTGAATTATTATCTAATTCTATAAGTAAAGCTTCTTTAGTAGGAAGAGCATTATATTGTGACAAGTATTTATCTATTTCTTGGTATATAAATTTTTCTTGTGTATCTGCAAAGTATTCTGATTTTAAATATGGTAAACTACGTCTAGCATATCCTTCGTCATTAAGTAGATGCTTGAGTATTACTAGTTCTATCCTGCTTGTCTCGTTCAACGAAATATCCCTCTATTAATTCTGTTAGTATATCGCCTATTATAACTTTAAATTTGTCTGTAGTCAAGTCTAAACTGTTCAAATTTTCAACTGTTATAAAACTAAAATTTAATTTACCATTTGCCATATCTTCATCGGATATATTAATGACATCATATTGATATATCACACCTTCATATTCACCTTCAAGAATTTCGATACACCACATATCATCGTGGAAACTTTTCTCATTATCAACTGTGTGGTATTTAACTGTCATTATCTAGCTTTGCCTTGCCCTCTATATCTTTTAAAGGATCTTCTTTTATGTTTATTCATTTTAGTAAGAGAAAGAAATCCTCTACCAATAGATGTTTTGCATTTTCTTGGTTCGTGTACTGATACACTAAAGCCTCTACTTTTAGCCACTTTGTAATCCTCTCAATTGATTTTCTAATTCATGTTGCAACTCTTCTACTCTTTCTTCTAAAACACTAATAGCAGTACGAATGTGTCCTGTATCGTGTGGTTGTAATTTAGTTTTTAAAATTGCAATCTCTTCCATTAATACCATTATTCGTTCCACTTCAGAACTTCTTCCACGTTTAACCGACATTTATAGCCTCCTGAACTTTATCTTTAATTTCATTATTAATCAATCTTGGTGTTTTTATACCCATATGATCTTTATCTTCAACCATAAACCAAATTTCACAAGCTTTATCACCATACATATCTTTTTGTATCTTCTTGGCGTGTTTAGTTACGTATAGTGGCTCATATTTAGGTAATATTTTGTTTGCTATATCAACAGAAAAATAATCATAATATTCTCTCTGCATTGCTATAGTTAAAGTCCAAGCAATATCATTTCCAAATATAACACCACTTCTTGTGTTATTTAAACAGAAATTCTTACTTAAACTAAAAGCTACACAATCAATAGCATCATGATTTACATCTATAGTTTCGAAACTTGTACCATAATATGCACCATCAAAAAATATTTTACTATTAGTTCTTTCACATTGTTTTAATAAATCGTTCCAATTTTCTGGAATACAACCCCTCGTATTTGGCACACTAACAAGAATGTAACTATTATCTTGTATCTTATCTATTTGATCCCACGTAATAGTTTCACTATTGTATGGATATAAAAACTCTAAGTAAAATTTATAGTCATCTTTGAATGAAAAGAATTTCTTAACAGTTTTAGAACGATATGCAATTTGATTTAATATAGCATCATGTATACCATGTGTAATAGCCCACTTATTAAATCTATCTACACTCTCAAATCTATTTGTCCATTGCAACCAGTTATGCTTACATTCTTCTAAAACATCTCTACTTAATCTGTGATGATATGCTCTTATCATATCAAAACTAAGTAAATCATTTTCTATAGCCCTGGGTATAAAAAATCCTCTATATTTAATAGGTATATGCATTACGATCTATTATTATCTTTAGCCATCATTTTTTTAATAGTCCATTTATCTTCAGGTTCTAATCTATCACCACATTCACATATTTGATCTTCATCTAACTCAATTATAAACTTACCATATGGACATTTATGTTTCCACATAATAACATTTTTATCTGTAATGTATGCAGTTTTATTCGGATCCGACGGATAATCCGTCTTCGTTTCCTTCTGATTCGCCATATTCGAACTCCTTTTTAGCCGCAACTTCTAATCTTCCCATAATATCTGCCGTGAAATATTTTTCGGGATCTTCATTTATATTTTTACCGAAAAGTTTGGTACCATCAGGCATTTCATATCGTGTTGAAACTTTCTTAATGATATCATACTTCTCAGCTAAATCTAATAAGCCATAATATCTATCTAACCCAGTTTTGTAAGATAGTTTAACTTCAACTTTCTTATTCTCTTGAGTAAATCTAGATTTAGCCATCTGTACTTTAATAATATTACCAATAACATCAGTACCATCTTTATCTTTTTTCTTAGATAACATTGCTATAGATGAACTTGCATATTTAAGTCCAGCTCCTCCACTCATCTCCTTCATAGGGATATAAGAACCTACAACGTCATATACGTGATTAGTAACTAACAATGGTACTTTTGCTTTTGCTAGTTTTAAAGATAATACTCTGAAAGTACCACGTAATAATTGTGCTTTAGTCATATCTCTTGCTGGTTTACCAGACTCAACATCTTCTAATTCTTTAGCAGAAGATAATTGTCCTAGTGAGTCTAGTACCATCATCATTGGTGGAGCATCTTTGTGTTCCATATAGTTAGTCAACATCTTTACTGCACTTGTGCGAAAGTCTTCGATTGACTCTGGCTCTGCTATTGATACTCTTGCTACATCAATACCTCTAGATGCCATCATATCTTTAGTTACGGCAGCCTCAGTATCGAAATAGATAACACCACCAGTTTCGTTATCATCTAAGAATTGTTTGATAACGCCGAGAACGAAAAAGGTTTTCCCTGTTGCCGATTCCCCGGCAAAGGCTGTGATTTTATTATTTGGTACACCACCATATAAACTACCACTTAATACTGCATTCATAATATACGAACCAGTATCTATTGTTCCTGTAAATTCAGATGAGTTTCCACCATCTGCTAATATATTTGTATTCTCAATTCCACTTATTACATTTTTTAAAAAATCAGCCATTATATACCTTATCTAGTTTATCCGAAAATTCTTCTATCTTTGACATTCTTACTTTACCAGGCCAATAGATATAATCCTTCTCTGGATTCTTCGCTAAATTATTCAGCAAAGGTTTCATCATATTATATAGAGTATCGCATTTTTTTTGCGTTTTGTCAAGTCCTGATTTATTAAGAACTGCTTCATCTTGGGCTAGTTGTACTACTTCTAATTCTTGTTCTGTGACGGCTGTAAAGCCAAAATCAAAATCTAAATCACTCATGAAAAAAAGTCCTCCAATGTTGCTCGTTTTTCTACACTCCAACCAATCTTCTCTAGTATAAGTTGAAGAGGTTCTGAAAACGATTTGTTAAATTGTGTTTCATAATCTATATACTTCTCAACACCAAACTCTGTTGGTAAAACATTAAGAATAGATAAAACATTTTGCTTCATACTATTTGGTTCTTTCATATAACAAAACTTTATCTTCTCACCATCTTTTACAGTTTGGTATTTTTTCTCAAGTTTGTGTTCTCTAATCAAATGATTGTATACTAAAGCACCACGTACATGAATAGGTGTACTTTTTACTAACTCAAGTTTATCTCTTTCACCACTATCGTATTTATTTAACTCTGATACACTTCTAGGAAATGCTACATCTTCAAAAGATAAGTTAAAAAACTCTTTCTTAAAATCAGCTATAAATTTCTGAACAACTTCTTGATCACCACTCATAATAAGTTTAAAACATTTCTTCATAGCATCTCTACAAGCTTGAGGGGTACTAGATTTAATGGCTTCAATGCCCATCATTTTTAATTTGGGTTCATCATAACGAACACCTTCATTATCATAGACATTAAGCATATATCTTTTCTTAGCAGTCCAAATACCAATATCAGCTATTGCTTCTCTCTTCATATACATTTTTTGATCATATGCATTCATAAGATCGGCAAGTTGTTGATAAGCTTTATCAATAAACGGTTCAATTCTTTGTTGTGCTACTTGATCTAAAAAATCTATGGGATTTTTAGGTTTAAATTTTTCTATAAGTTTATCTAATACAATATACAAAGAATCTGTATCTGATGCCAGAACATAATCTACTTTATCAGTTTCTAATAACTTATTTAAATATTCGTTGATACGGGCTTCTATCCATTTGATAGAGAGTTGTCCAGATTTAGTGATAGCTAAAGCTTGTCTAATATCATAGAATCTAAACCATTGATTACCCAATGCACCATATGCCGAGTTTAGCTGAACTTTCTTCGCTAACTGCATATTTGAAAACTTAGCGATATCTTTTTCTAGTTGTGCTTTACGTCTTAGTAATTCACTTTTCGTCATTCATAATCTTTTCTAATATGTTATAAGTTTGTACATAATTATTAACATAATACAACTTATCCACTTTCATGTCAAGTCTTTCTGCAATAGGAAAATCATTACCACCTGCACTACATCTATCTCCGAAAAATACTATACGACTATATCCGTAATTGTTTTTTAGATAGTCATAGATTTGTGATTTATCTTTTCCTTTTTCCACGATATCTATTCCAGTCTCACCTGCTACCCTGAAGTCATATTGAGGGTACATTAAGTCTAGTATATCAGCAAACTCTTGTCTTTCACTTGAAAACTTATCATACTTAATATACTCATCTCTTTCTTCTCTGTTAGCATTTCTACCCACAGTTGAAAAGTTTATAAGTCCTTGTCTCTCGTCAATATGATTACCAGTTTTAATTGGTGTCTTCGTGGTATTAAGAAAACCTTTTAGTGTCTCTTTCAACTCGTCTGAAAATACTATATCATTATCATATATTCTTTTTACATTTTCATCTTCATCAATTATCAAATGTTCATTACCACCAGATGCAAATATACCTTCACATTGTTTCACTACTTTAAATGTAAGTTGATCTTTCATCTTTAAATAATCTGAACCTGAACAAATCCAAACATCACGTTCTTCCATAAACCTTAATAGAATGTTTCTTTGAAAGTTTAGAATAACTTGTGACGATTCTGTTAATGTACCATCAGTATCAAATAAGTATGCAGTTTGTCTATTCATGGAGTAACCTCTTAACTTCTTCCAATTCTTTTTGGGCTTCAATCATTTTCTTTTTATAGATAACTCTATCTTCATACATAGATTCCATCATCTCTGTCAGAAAGCCTTTCTTATCTTTTCTAAAGTATTGTCCATTAGCGGCTAACACTTTATCTTTCTGAGTAGTTATATTTAGGTTTACAATATCTTCTATATCTACATCTTGAGTATTACCACTCATTAATGTATCTGGTGATATATTATATTGCATAATAAGATGTGGGTACAATGAGTTTAAGTCAAAAGACATAACCCACTTATGTAAACCAACTTGTGGATCTTTTACATAAGCACCCTCATAAGTAGAATCTTTTCTAGTTCTTTTGTTTTGTGGTATGACAATGTTTTTATCCATTAGATAATTATGTATAAGGACATCCCACATACGAACTTGAGTATATACATCTTCATAGTTCACTTTGGCATCATAAGCCAATGCCATAGCCATCTCTATCAGTTTCATCTTAGCATCTATCTTTTCTACTAGTTCAACGTCTTTGATATTATACTCAATGAATTTTTGATAGTCTAATTTATATAATTGATGTAAGCTTGAAAACTCTGAATAGTCCAGCTTCTTCTCGTCAACAGTAACACTTGCTATATGATCTAATCTATAACTTTCTTGATTTGCATACGTAAACTTCTTAAACAATTCTAGATAATCTAATTGTGCTATACCCTTAATCTCAAATGCTTGTAATGTTCTCTGCATTTGATTTATTTTTCTTTCTTGTATAAAACCCCATGGCGAAAGTTCATTCGCTTTATATTCACCAAATATTTTTGTGATACGATTTACAAGATAGGGTATATCAAAAAATCTGGTATTCCAACCAGTTATGATATCTGGATCAAGTTTCTTCCAAGTTTTAAGAAATATATCGATAAGTTTATGTTCAGTTTTACAATTGATATAATGAACATCTTTTCTATCATTTTCAAAATCATCAATACCCATAACATAACATATACCATTTTGCTTTATAGTTATTGCAGTTATTGGTTGATTAGCATCTTCTGGTTCTGGAAAGCCATCTTCTGAACCAACTTCGATATCGATATTAGCTACACGTATATGATCCATATCATAATCATTATCAAACTTATCATTGATAAATGTATATGCATGGAGAGTTGAGCCGTAAAAATTAAATCCATCTACATCTTCAAACTTGCTTACATATTCTTTACAAGCTTTAATGCTTTCAAACTGTTTAGGTTTAACAGTATGTCCATCTATTGTTTTGAATTTTGTTGGCCCTCTAGCAGGTTCGTAGAGGGTTGGTTTGTAAAAGACTTTCTCATTAAATCTTTTACCGTTATTATATCCGCGAATAAACACATAATTACCGCGTACAAAAGTGTTTGTATAAAATCTCATAGCACCAATATAACAGATGCTATGAGAAATGTCAAGTCTTTTAGAAAGATAATGTCATTGAGAGAGTGATATCCTCTCTTGCCCAATTTGTATCAATACCAGTATTCATTTCTAATACTAAGTTATCAGATACATCATAGTCTAATCCAATGTCAATACCTTGATATAAATCAGAAGTACTTGATGAACCAAGTGCAGTTAAATCAAAATCAGCATCTACAGTTAAGTCCATCATCATTAATGGAACTGTAATACCTGATTGTGCAGTTATTGTTGTTGCAGGTGTGTCTAGATTGTGTGTCGCTTTAAGTTCATTACTTATGTCCCAAGCGCCTGCAGGAAAGGCAAATACTATCGCAGTTGCCAAAGCTAAAAAATATTTTTTCATAGAGGATCCTATTCTTTGAAAATGTTAATGAAAAAGTGTGAGAAACTCACACCACTATTTAGAAATTAACCAATCTTCATTAACATCTGGCCAATTCTCCCAACAAAAGGAAGTAATGCAAGTGCCATTATTAGATTCATTCCAGTATGAGCCATTGCTATTCGTAATGTATCACCTTTTGGCATTCCATCAGATACAAAGATTCCAGCTAACCATATTGTACCTGTTGTCCCGATATTTGCACCGAGAACACAAGCGACAGCCGCAGGTAAAGGTAATGCTCCCGAGGCGACTAAGGCTATAATTGCTGTAGTAGATAAACTTGACGATTGCCAAGCGAGTGTCATTATAATTCCACCTAGGAACATATATATCGGATTACCTAAAAACCAATTTAGGTGCTCCATATTTCCCATAGCTTTCATACCACCTGAAAATGTTTTAAGTCCGATATAAAAAATCACCAACCCAACAAGAGCGGTGATTACGGGATTACCTAAGTCCATTTGTGCCACCTTTTTCCATAATCTTTTATGTTTATTTTTCATAATATAATTTATATCACTTTTTATGCAGTTATGTCAAGACTTCTTTGTACTCTCATTTGATCTATAAGATTCCACATACTGTTCTTTGCGAAAAACTGCATCATCATTATGTACGCCATCCACTGATACTGTCTTTTCTCTTGCTCTCTCTGATATTGCATTTTGTTATAATCAGAAAGTTCATCAACAACTCTTTGTGCTTGTTGTTGATTAGCTACTTGTGTACCTTCATTAATGTAAGTATTAATGTATTGATTAGTTACGTGTCCTATTTGCATATTAATTTCCTTAAAAAAGTTCTGTCGTAGGTACTGCAAAGTTTTTAGTGTATAATGCTTGAGCATTATTAACTCTGAAATTAGATATATATCCGTCCCAGCCTCTACCAGTAAAATTACCAGTTCCACCTATCGCAAAAATTTCAGATGAATCATTAACAGTTCCAGTAGCACTTGTATTTTCATGTACTATTGTACCATTTAAGAATAAATACCAATTATTTGAATTTCTAACAACTGCTACGTGATGCCATTTATTTAAATCCATAGCAACTGGAGAAGTTAAAATTGTGGATAATGAACCTCCTATATTTGCAGAAACATATAATACTCTTGAATTGTTTGCAATTAAATTTATAGAGGTTGAACTTGAAGCACCTCCAGAATTATAATCACCCCAAATATAATTCTGAGTTGAATGAGGGTAAGAATTAGCATAAATCCAACATTCAACAGTAAAAGTTGAACCCCAAGTTTTCCATGTACCATCTGGTATAGTTAATTTTTCATTGGAAGCGGCAACAAATAATGCAGATTTCATTGGAGATAGTGGTCCAAAATTGCTACTAGCTACAGTATTAACATTTGTGATAGTATGATTTGTTGAACTAATATCTTGAGTTACAGTACCAGTTGTTAATGCAAGTAATTTAACATTTGATGCAGTACACGTTATTCCATTTTGAGCCGAAGATTGAGTAGTAAGTGTTTCTTTTAATGGTATAAAAGGATATCTACTTAAACCTTTTGTAATTCTAATATCTTCTAAATGGCCATCCCAATTACCAGAAGAAGAGTTGCTATGAAAACCACCTATTTTAAATGATCCAGCACAATCAAAAGTATCTGAACCAACATCTACAGTACTTCCTGTTTGAGTACCATCAACATAGAAAGATATCTTTCTATTAGCATGGATCCATGCAAAATGATGCCAAGCACCTGTATTAATACCAGTGTTAACACCTGATCCTGCTCCACCTATCAATTTATCGTCAAAGCCTCCCACTCTCCAATTTCCCTGATAAATGTTGATACCATAGTGAGATGTGCTGTTGCTAAATGTTCCACCCTGGGCACTAATAATGTAATGATCTCCGTTAGTAGCATCAGCCCTATACCAACCTTCCATTGTAAAATCTTCACTTCCAAAATCTAATAGAGGTTGACTATCATCAGTTAGCTTAACAACATCACCAGTACCATCAAATAACATAGATGAAGCGGAATATTTCTTTTGAGCAGTTGAAGATTTAGCATTGCCTTCTAATTCTAAACGAGTGTGTGAAGCTGAAAAATCATATATACCAGGATTAGATCCAGTTGCCATTAAATATTGAGTACCAGAAGTTGCAGTTAATTTTGCTGTAGGTGGTGTAAAATCATTTGTATATAAAGCTGTATTATGTATTCTAAAATCTGATATATATCCATTAACACATCTATTTGCATGGCTTGGATCATATGATTGTGCGCCTATATATGCTCTACCAGTCGGGGCCGCGGGCATTGAACCCGTCAATGAAGTCGGACCAGCTTTCTTTACTCCGTTTACATATATACTGGCTTGATTGCTTGCCCTAACAAAGGCAAGATGATGCCATTGATTTAATACTATATCATCAGCAGAACCTTCAACAGATGGTGTGTTATTATTACTCTTATTTGAAAACATAACTGTTTTACCAACAGAATCCCAACCATAATATATAAACTCTGAAGCTAGACTGGAAGCATTTCCTTGGCTATACATTGGATTGGCCCAAGGATTGAAAGATCCACCCGTAGGATAAACCCAACCTTCCATTGTAAAATCTGCCCGCCCAGACATACCAATATCATTATGATTGAGATAATCGCCGCCGTCACCATTCATGGCCAGAGAAAATCCATGATCAGAAACATTCCACTCTGCATAGTCTCCAAAATCCTTAGGCTGTTTTCTATGATGCTCAAGGCCTTGCCCAGTTTGAGTAAGCTTATGGCCAGCTGAAGAACCATCTCTCGGAATCGGACTTAAAGTCATTAATAGTTTTGTATTTGTTATATTAGTTAAAGGTCCTGAAGGTGCAAATTCCGCAGTATAAACTGCTGTACCAACTACAAGACGTAACGAATGTACATATCCTTTAAAGTCTCCACTACCACCACCATAAGCACCAATTCTAGGCCTTGGTTGAGAACTATTCTGTGTACCTATTGCCACATTATAAGTTCCTGTTTTACTTAATTTTCCATCAACATATGATGTCAGAGTCGTACCATTTCTAACAAATGCAAGATGATGCCATTCCCCATCATCAATAGCTATTGTTCCTTGTAAATCTAAGTCACCAGAATTGGACCACATATCAGCAGAACCCGTTGATGGATTTATAGCAACTTGAAAATTACCAGCCGCATTTCCAGTGGGTCCATCATGGCTGTATAATCGTCTATAATAAGTATCTGTATTTTTCTGCTCACAAATTACCCAAGCTTCAAGAGTAAATGCACCAGTTCCTATTAAAAAATTACCAGATGCAGGAGCATCTATATGATTTGTACTAGCACCATCAAAGTATGCACTATATCCAGCAGGGTGAAATGGACAGAAAGATGAAATACGAGCATCACCATTTGATGTTACTGTATGATTACTTCCTCCACCATCTGTAAATGAAGAATTTGTCTTATTATTTCCATCAGCTTTAATTACAATATCTGCATATCTTGAATTTAAAGCCAGATATGCAGTATTAATTGTTATAGTACCAGTGCCAATATTTACACCATCAGTTACCGATAAAGTTACAGTTGCGCCACTATATACTGTACTACCATCGAATACCAGTCTTACATGATTATTACTTGTTGTATGTGTTATAGCAACATTACCTACAGTTGCAATACCAGAGTTAGCTAGAGTAACAGTTACTGGTGTACCCTCTGGTTCTGTAGTAGTATATGTATAATCTAATGTAAGAGATGTTTGAGTGGGTGTAGCAACAGTTGAACTTAAAGTTATTGTAGGAGCTTCGTTAACTGTAGTTATTTTATACCAACCCGAACCATTAGATAAAAACAAAGTATTATTTGCAGTAGAGTATGCTAACGAACCCGCGGAAGATACGGGAGACATTGGTAAAACAGAATTATTAGCATATGTACTAACAGATGTAGCCCCTACTATACCAGAACCGGGCAAAACAGTAGAAGTATTTGCGTGGCGATCTTTTACAATTAATTTACCACTATCTGCTCCTAATATAACTCTACTGTTACCTGCTCCTAATACTACACTATTAGCTGTGAATGAAAGTTTTTGTACCATACGTAATCTCTTTTCTTTATCCTATTTATATTCCAGGCATTAGTGCTGTTGCTGGAGTGAAAGCTTCTTTATATAGACATTGTCCTTTTACAAATCTAACATTAGAAATATATCCATAAATACCTGTACTACCATTTCCACCTATTCTAAATCTATCATTTGCAATGTTAGTTGAATGAGTTGCTCTGTAAATACAATTACCATCAACGAAAGCATATATCTTACTAGCATCTCTACTTATCGCTATATGTCTCCAATGAGGCTTTTGAGAACCACCATAATCGTATGTCGCTCCACCATAATCTTGCCAATGACTTTTCATTCTAAAATCAGTTTCAGTATTACTAGAACCACCAAACGATACACCAGAACCAGTACCTTCTAAACTATAATAGCTGTGATTATATTTTAATTGTAAATTAGCAGAAGAAGAACTTTCCATAGCACTTATTATTGGAGACGAAACATTAGAAAATCCCGAACCAGCAAGTACAATACAAACCCAACATTCTAAAGTAAACTGTCCTGTACCTATCTGATAGTTTGATGTGCTTGAAGGTGTATCTACAGTCTTTTGGGCATCTGAGGTTGCCCCACTAGCATTTCCAAGTAAAGAATACATATCACCTCGTGGTGCAAAAGTAGAAGCAGTCATTGAGTTATTGACTGAAAGAGTTGCTCCCACACCACTAGCATCATGTGTTGGATCATTTGTAGTTGCCGCTAAGAGTTTTACATTTGATGCATTACAAGTAATACCTTGTTGAAATGAAGTAGTAGTTGTAAGAGTTTCTTTTTTCGGCTCAAATGGATATCTACCTAATCCTTTTGTCCATCTCCATTGAGATAGATAACCCAACCAAGGGCCACTCCATTTATAACCACCACTCGTTTCATATCCTGCACTTCCTAAATATTTGTAACCCCAACCACCAATCTCACCTTGATGTTTCGCATATCCACTTGGCTCACCATCTATGTAAATTTTAACCATATCACCTTGTTTTCTAACAAGTGCAATATGATGCCAAGTTTGTCCAGTAAATGCACTACCACCATGATCTAAAGTCCAAGCACTACCACCTGAATTAGAAGCATCTGCTCCTGAAGCCTTACCACCATGATAATAAGATATTTTATTACCTCTACTGTGATCAATATACAGTTTATCGTGATTTACGTTAGTGGTACCACCCGCGGCACCTAAATTGAAAAAACCTCTATCAAATCCATTTGCATCGGCGGCAACTGTAGCATTATCGTGATAAGCCCAACCCTCAATTGTTATATCTTCTCTCCAGTGGGCTCCTGACATTACTTTTGCAAGATAACCATTAGCAAAGTCTATTGCTTCATCTGTACCATTAAACTTTACAGATGGTGTTGAAAACTTTTGTTGTGTTGTGCTAGTAACGGGTCCCATACCAACTGAATTACTAGGTTCTTCTCCCCACATAGGTATACCACCAGAAGCATCATACCATTTATAGTTATTCCAATTTAATAAAAGTTTTGTATGACTTGCAGTTATATTATTGTTAGCGGCACTTGCCGAGCCATTATTTGGACGTTTAGTTGTTTTATATGTACCACCAGTTTTAGTGAGAGGACCATTAGGCACTTGAAAAACATTTCTATATACTGGATCACCTTTAACTATTCTTACTTGGCCAAGTCCAGTAGAACCTCCATGGCCACCTCCGTCATGACGATGGTTTAATGTAATAGGACCAGTACCACCATGCCAAAGGACAGTAGTAGAAGAAGCTCTAGAATTACCATTTACATATAAATTCCAAGTTCCAGCGGCATTGACAGTAACAGCAACGTGTGTCCATTGGCCATTAACCATTGGATTAGAGTCACTCAGAAAGTCTGTAACAGAAGTCGAGCCGTATGCTCCATATGATACATAAAGTTTACTGTCACTTTTTCTATGTATAACTATACCTTGGGCACCACTTGGACTATTACTTGAAGTATTACGAGTATCTAATAAAGTAAATGCTACGTGTGAAGGAGAATCTTGCCAATACCATAATTCTATACATATTGGTTGAGTTGTACTACCACCACCTAAATAGCCAAAATTAAAGTCACTTGATGCGGGTATTTGGTATTTACCACCATTTCCACTACTACCAACTTGTGCATCTTTATCATGAGGTGCTGTGTGTTGATATGGCGAAAAAGGTAAAAAATTTGCATTAGAACCCACTAGAATATCTGTTGCATTAGTTCCATCACCATCTGAAAGTCCAATAGCATAAGGCTTATTACAAGTTAACATTGCAGTATTTGCCGTAGCTGTAAGTGCCTCTGTTGGTGGTGTAAATTTACCTTTATATATTGCTTGTTTTCTTGTAAATCTCATATCACTTACTAAACCAGTCCAAGCTTGTGTAGTTGCTCCTCTGTTATAACCAATAACCATAGGATTACTAGAAGATGCAGATATATCTATTTCGTAACTAGTTGTATGACTATCTACAGGTGAACCATTTACATAAAGTGTTGTAGTTGTACCATATCTTTCTACTGCAAGATGATACCATTTATGTGGTTGAGCCTGCTCAAGATTTGTTAAATAAGTAGTACCATAAAGTCCACCTATATAAGATGTAAATTGTCCACTTCCATCTTGATATAAAACTGGAGCATTATTATTATTACTATCACCTCTCATATCAATAATATATCGATTTGATCCATCATTTTGAGACATTCTTGTAGTATAAACCCAACATTCCATTGTCCAGTCGTTTGCATTTCCACTTGGTGTTCCAGTAGAAAATCTTATATTGTTTGTTGATGTTGGTGGCCAATAATCAGAACTCCATTTTATAAGTTGTGGCATTCTTGCATAAAAATCTGTAGTACCATCACCATAATTATAAGAAGTATTTGGAGAACCATACGTACCATTTCTAGTTGTATTTTTATAACCTTTGTAAAGACTTTGGCCACCAAAAGAAGCACTCCAGCCACCTGTACTATAAGGACTCATGGCTTGCATTTGACTTCCAAATTGAACCCCTACTAAATTGACTGTATGTCCTGAATCTGAACTGTCAGTTGGTGACCAGTTTTGTAAATTATTACCAACTGCTTTCAATGTCATAATTGTGTTTTCAGATTCAGCAATAAGTGTACTATATGAAGTACTAATTGTCATAGTACCAACACCAGTACTAATACCATCTGAAACTGTTAATGTTATTGTAACATCAGATAATTCAGTAGTACCATCGAATACTGCTCTTACGTGATTGTTTGATGTTGTATGAGTAATTGTACATACATCAGTAGTAGCAATACCAGAATTTGCTAAAGTAACAGTAGGTGTCATACCATCTGGATCAACTTTAGTATAAGTAAAATCTAAAGTTAAATTATCTCCTGTTATTGTTGCAGTAGATGAAGATAATGTTATAGAAGGAGCTTGATTAACTGTTGCTATCTTATACCAACCACTTCCAGATTTCAAAAACAAGGCATTATTAGCAGAAGCAAAATACAAAGCCCCATTAGTAACACCACTTACAGGAAATGGTAAAACTGAAGTGTTTGCAACAATTTGAACACCACCATCTCCGACTATACCAGCACCGGGCTGAATAAGTGTTGATTCACCACCAGAAGTTAATTTAAGTTTTCCTGAGTCAGCACCTAAATGCACTTTCCCAGCCGTTGTGCCAACATTTATACCATTAGCAAAAGTTTTAAGCGAATAAACCATTTACACCATTTCTAAAGCTGTTTCGTTTGTTTCTGTAACTCTTCTTGTCCAACCTTTTCCAAAAGTATCAAAGTGTTTTAATCTTTCGTAATAAGCTTGTCTATTTTTATTATACTCTTCGATTGCGTGTTTAACACCATGCTCATCTAGATATGCATTTACACTTCTCATAGTGGCAGGACCAATCGCTCCATCGGCAGTTGCCCCAACTAATTTTTGTAAATACTTGGCCGCACGGCCTGTTCCTGCATTAACGGCAAAATCAAAGACACACAAATCTAATCCTGATGGAAGTTCATCACACTTAGTTCTGTCCCAATAATTTTTTTCATAGATAGGTTCAACATCTTCTTGTGTCAAATCTTTCATATCTTTTGTGCCACCCCACTCTTCATATACTCTCTTAGTGACACCTAAATTTGTCTCACCACCTGGATCTTTTGGGTGATTAACATAACCACCTTCGTGATGAAGTATAATTTTTAAACATTTTGATAAATTGGCTTGCATTTCATATTCCTTATATTGCAATAAAAAAAGGGTAGAATTTTACTTCTACCCCTATTTATAAGTTTACTAAAGCTTATTATTTGATTTTAATAACCCTTGGCTTTTTCTCTTCAGGAATAATCCTTTCAAGTTTTATTTCAAGTAAGCCGTTTTCAAGAGAAGCCTCTTTGACTTCTATATCATCAGCGATAGTAAATTTACGTGTAAATTTTTTGTGAGAAATCCCACGATGCAATACTTCAGCATTTTCAACTTTTTCGTCCCATACTGATTTAACAGTAATAACGCCCTCAGCGACAACAACTTCAATGTCATCTTTTGAGAGTCCAGCGAGAGCCATTTCTATCGAAAATTCGGCATCATCATGCTTTACTATATTGTAAGGTGGAAACCCAGTTGAAGTAGCCATATTGTGGCTATGATTAATAAGATGATCGAATACACGATCAAATCCAACTGCGTAGGGGGTAAATCGATTAATATCGAATGTGGTTAGTCCAGTCATTTTAATTCTCCTTTGTTAAGCTAGAATTTACACATTTAATGAGAGCCTCATCATAAGCACTCTCTATAGTATATATAAGCACTTTATGTCTTATTTTCAACTATTTCTAAAATTTTTTTATTTCTTTTCTTTTCATATGGAGCCCATACAAATTTTGCAAGACTAGGTGCATAATAATTTGGGCCCTTTAATACTTTTCCGTCTTCACGATATATTGGTTTGCCATCTTCACCCAATTTAGACATATTACTATGATGAACATTATTAAATGGCTCATCTAAATCTATACCGAATGCATGGCCAGCCCCATATGTTACATATAA
>CEVZ01051037.1_pt1 | contig 27547 bp, 32 predicted proteins | sample 361371 | NCBI WGS metagenome assembly CEVZ01 (sample SAMEA2620217, study PRJEB7988) | marine metagenome | isolation source: saline water (ENVO:00002010), including
GAAGAAACCCGCTGATCTGGGTTCAAATCCCAGTGCCCCCACCAAAACATGCTCACTCCAGTGACCACAATGGGCCGCCTTGTTAAAATCATAGAGCTGTAGTCCGAGGGTCATGGTTCGGTTCTCCGACCGCTCAAAGAGCATCCGTCCAACGGGAGTTAGGAGGATGTTCGATATGGCCGGTGACGATGCGGTCCAGTTCGGATTGGGCGAGCCGGACTTCCAACCACCCGACTCAGCAATCGAGGCCTTCACTCGAGCTATGAGGGAAGGGAGGAACAAGTATACCACAACTGCCGGACTTCCAGAACTTAGGAGAAAGATCGCCGAAATGTGGCACCACCTAGTTCCATCTCTGGACGAATCAAACGTTTGCATCACGATGAGCGGGACTAATGCCCTGTTGGACATCTTCCTGGCGATCGTCAATCCTGGCGACAAGGTCTTGATTCCCGAGCCATACTTCCCACTATATCCTCCTGACGTAGTGATTTGTGGGGGCGAGCCCTCCCTGTATCCATGTAAGTTCGAGAATGGCTTCGTCCCTACCATTTCTGATCTGGAAGAGAGGGTAGATGAACAGACAGTGGCCATACTCTACAACTTCCCAAGCAATCCTACTGGGGGAAACGTGAACGAGCAGCAGAGGGACGAACTCGTTGAGTTCGCGAGAGCCAACGATCTGTGGCTGATCACTGATGAGGTGTATGACAGGATAGTCTATGATTCAGAGCATGTTTCATTTCTGGGTGCAGGTTACGACAAGCTGGTAATGGTCCAGTCATTCTCGAAGACATTCGCTATGACTGGTTGGAGAATAGGATATCTCCTATCGCCGGATGAGGAACTAATGAACGAGCTTACCAAGATGCAGTACTACGTCACAGCCTGCTCCAATGATGCCATGCAGTACGCCGTCCTTGAAGCCTTGGAGAAAACTCCCGACTACCCCGAAGAGATGTGTGCCGAATTCAAGTCTAGGAGGGATCTTATTTGCGAGAGGCTGAACTCCATGCCGGGGGTTTCCTGCCATGTTCCCACTGGGGCATTCTATGTATTTCCCAAGGTAGATGTGCCCGGGATGAACAGCGAAGAAATAGCAATCAAACTCCTTGAGGGTGGGGTCCTATGCTCTCCAGGAACCGCATTTGGAGATGCGGGCGAGGGCCACCTCAGGTTTGCGTACACAATCGGCAGGGATGACATCTCAAAGGGAATGGATAGAGTGGAGAAGGTCATCAGAGAGCTTCGAGGATGACTCACCCATCCTCATCTCCGAATATATCGAAAGGCAAGTCAATCATCCTGCTTTCACCCTCGAGGCCATTTGACACTCCTTCCTGACTGACGTGGGAATTTTCACTCCCCACATCTTCTACCAATTTGTTCTCCTCTTCTGCAAGATTCTCCTCCAATTCCTTGACTCTTAGAGACTTGAGAGAACTTTCCTGTCCGAACATCCATTCGGGCATTTTCTGGGACCCGCCTAACACCGATATGGTGGTGAATGTAGCCATAGGGAGTACAGAAATGGCAACAATGAAGTCAAGAATTGCTGTATCCGGAATTACCGCATCGGGAGCAATTATTTGCAAGATAATCTTCTCCAACTGCATCTCATGCCATTGGGAATAGTTCACATTTAGTAGATCTAGGGAGAATAATAGGACCAATCTAGCCACCAGCCAATAAAGAAAAATTGGCAGTATCCATGAAAGTCTTGAAACCCTCCAAACAACATTCCTGAACATAGCAGCAATCCCAACTAAGTGTATAGAAATCACAGGATGGACCCTGACTGCAACCCAAAGCGCAACCACATATCCTGCCATTCCTAGATCGAAAGCCCTGCTAGGCCTAATCAGAGATTCTGGAACTCCTTCCATAATTGCTAGGGGGACTGCTATCAGGATCACTTGCATAGGAACGGCAAGAAGTTGGAGTCCACCATGTACCGACATTATGTCGAATTCCCCCTCCTCGGTTTTCTCACTAACTAGCCTCGACATCTTCCCATATGGGGAGTTCTGTAGGTAAAGCCTAGCCCTGTCTACAAGCTCCGGATCCCCCCTCCTGGGACTTAATCTTAGGAAAGCAAGAACGCCACCTTGGTTGGCTACGAAGAACGGCCTGAACCCACCAACAAGCAATGCAAGAGCTATCGATACCACCCCATAGGATAGTCCAGCAATTACTACCCAGTGAATCAATTCAGTCCTCAGCGCGATCTGGGCTCCTTCGTAATTGATGTCTAGAAGGTATGTTAGAGAGAAAAGAAGTATTGGTGCCATTGTGATTTGTACAATTACAATTAGCCCCAGAAGAAGCTGCTTCAATATGATCGTTCTGTCGACCATCCAGCTCTTCGCGATAGCCTAGAAACATAAGCACTTCATTCGCGTAAAGCCCTGTGTAGCACTTTAGAACATGCCAGTGGGAATCCCGACCCCTTTCTTTTGGGCGAACCGAACTCCCCAACCTTCTTACAGGAAAGAACTCCGCAAATTGATGCCATGACTCATTTTCGGAGCATAATGCTATCTTCGATTTTAGTCGCAGTGAGCCTATCAAACGTGGCCTTTCTAGACCTAGAAGGGAGTATCGATCCTTCATCAATTGGGGCTAGGAACAACCCAGTAGACTTCGAGGTTACTGGAATCGAGATGGGAAACGATACCCTATCCCCTAGGGTCTGGACTCAGCCCGACTCTGACTCCCTTGAGTACATGACAAAGGGGGAGACTATCCAAATCAATGTCACCTTCCAGCAAAAGGGAGTCGACCCAACACCCACCTATGCGGATGCCAAGCTGGAGATCTGGCACCCCATCGGTATAATGATCGCAGAATGGGATTTCAACATCACACTAATCGCGGGTTCTTCCGAGAGAGTCTCATTCGTCTGGACTCCTTCGATAGCCCATAGCAGCCTGAGCGATGATGGCTGGCTAACGGGGGGGGTCATATTGCGCGGGACCGTAGATGCTGGAATCGGGATCGACGGAGACGAAACAAACAATCTTCTCGATAGGGAGGTCCCAGTAGCATTCTGGTATGACCCTATGGAAAACGGATTCTGTGACGACGAGGCTAATGAAGGAAAGTTCTGCACAAACAGCCCAGTGGGATATGGTGTTCCAACTTGGTACGCAGCTGGATACGTTGACGGTTACAACCCGGACACGAATAACTTCCCCACAGGGACATGGAGGATGGATAACGAATCAAGCCCGACTGGAGAATGGCACTGGAAAGTTTCGGGTGACAACAACAACTACGCTTCGAATAGGTACGACAGGCTCACTTGGGCTTGGCAGAGAATAAATTCCCAAGATGGGTGTGCAGATGGTGTGGCAAACCCAGATTATAGTCATGGCTTGGGTTATGGTCAGCATGACCCTACATTGTCATCCATCCATATTGCAAACCTATGCTTGGTGAAGATAGATAGCCCAGCATTGTACTCGATTCAGATAGTCACAGACGCGTGGGGGGAAATGGGTGCCGGAGACTCGATCGTGATGGAGACCGATTCGGGTGCCGGGGGAAATACCGAGTTCCTGAATTACTCTTCGATGAACCTCTCGTCAGTAGAAGGAGACTGGAAGAGGGTTGTATGGAACGCATCGGGCTTACACCAGAATGAGGGATTCACAGTCTCACTCTTATTTCGATCGAACTCATCTTTCTCGGACGCTGGGGTCCATATAGACTCGTTCATCATTTTCGCTATTGAGGAGGGGGAAGAATACACATTGGACGCAGAATGCAGCTTTCCAGACAACTTCGGAGGAAATATGGTTTACGATCCAGAGTCAGAGGGGGGGAATACAATTCTTGTTGAAGCCGCCGATCCCGACCCTCCATCATTACATTGCATTATATTCAACAAAGGGTACGTGGACACAAAGCTAAATTTATTCACGGAGGTCTCCAACCGGTCATGGATGTCTCAATTCCCTCTCAGAATCGATTCGAACAATTTCAACGATAATGATAACTTTGTTCAAACAAGAGTTATCAAGGCAAGGACATACACTCAGGTTTGGATCAACCTATCAATTCCAGATGGAACTCCAGTCCAGGATCTAGTATGGTACACTTGGATCAATGACGGGATTCAAAATCAGAGCAACAAGTACTACGTAGAACTTCCCGTCAGTGTCATGCCAACATATAGGATGATTATGAAACAAGAGACTCTGGCTAATCCTGCAGCAACAATTCTGCCCGGCGGAAAGGCAAACATCTCTATGGAAATGAAGAATACAGGTAATCAGTATTCTTCATGGGCTCTCGGCGGATCATTCTCAGACTCTGAAATCGATGATGAAAACCTAAAGTGGTACGAGCCAGGGGGCGATGAAGTTACAACTCTAAACCTGACTCCCATCGAAGACATCCTGCTCTACGCCGAGGTATCGATACCAGAGGGGACTGGTCCGGGGGTTTACGAGATCGACTTGGAAGCAACACCTCGGCTGCCCAATAATTTCCAAGCGTCATCAAGAATTTACATCGAGGTGCCGGTATTCCATGACCTAGCCATCGCACCTGTGAAGGACAGGATGGTTGCACCAGCCGACGGCACTCTGCAGTCAGTCCAGATATTTATGTTCAATAATGGAAATACCGAGGAAACTTTCGACTTAAGGATCGATACTGACGAGTGGAGGCTTGGAGCATACCTTTCCAAAAATGACACTACTCTGGAAGCTAATGGAGGCCAGACAACAATATCTCTAAAACTTCCAATGCCAAATGGTGTGAAGAATGGGACATACAGAATCTCAATAATTGGCACAAGCCAGCAAAATCAGCAGTACCAAGCACAATCCAACTTCTATTTGACAGTTACAAAAACTTATGTTGTTGGCGTCGAGGATAGGGATCTTTCAGACGAGGTATTCGCAGCTGGAACCGATCCAAGGACTCTGAAGTGGGAGATTTGGAACCACGGGAATGAGGACGACTCTTTCGAAATCGAACTCTCATTCCCATCAGACGTTTCAGCTATGGTTTCAGGAACCTCCGACGGCAAGACCCCGTACATCCCTCCCGGGTCATCATACAATCTCAGCTTGAGCTACTCATTCGACTCCGGAGTAAATGGCCCTAGGATTATTGAGCTCAGAGCAACAAGCGTCGAATCCGGGGAATTCACTGAGGCCGAGGCTAGGTTCGAGGTTGGAACTGTGGGTTTTCTCCTGGTACTTTCCCCTTCTTCCCAATCAAACTCAGCCGAAATCATCGAACCCGGTGACGACTACATCATCGTCTTCCCCATTCGAAGTGCTCACCCAGAAATTGCTCAGCAGATTAGGGCAGACGTGGAACTTGACAACCTTTGGACAATTTACGACGCTAGAGTGCACGAAGATGATAGAAACTTTGTTTTGTCACCGGGAGAAAGTAGGAACGTAACTATACATCTCGATATCAGGGATGAGAATCTCCAGAATCTCCCCGAGAACATCGTCGAATTCAACATCTCTCTTGTCTTAATTAGTGAATTAGATACCACGGTAAGGACTTCCCAAATCACGTTAGTCAAGCCCGAACCAATTCCAGAGGGACCTGATGTGGAGCAAGTCGGCTGGATGGCCGCAAACTACCTCCTAATAATCATCGGCGTCTCATTCATGGGGGGCATTCTGTTCGCTTCATTCAGGGTTTTCAGGGACGCAAGTGCACCTCTGGAGGAACACTCCTCACTAAGTGACTACAGTATGACCGTTGACGGATGGGACGGCCAGAAGATTTCGGGAGGAGACTTGCCCTCAGCAGACGAAATTGCAAACTCAATGTACGGGGGTGCAAAGGAGCTCTTCGAGCAACCCCCTCCCCCTTCAATTCCTGACAATCTACCTCGAAAAATTCCGGAAGGAAACTCGCCACCCCCAATTCCAGATGAGGGCCTACCGGAGGGTTGGACCACTGAGCAGTGGAATTTCTATGGCCAGAAGTGGTTGGACTCTCAGAGGGAAGAATAGCTCGAAAACCCCCTCGAACAATTAAGCGAGCCCTTATGACCCCCCCTCCGATGGCCCGCTCGTCAGACAAAGGCGCGTGAATGCATGTATAACGGTCAACAGCCAATTTTCATCCTGAAGGAGGGGACAACTAGGACAAGCGGGAAGGGCGCTCAGAGCAACAACATTGCAGCAGCAAAGGCTGTGGCCGATGCAGTTAGGTCGACTCTCGGGCCAAAGGGAATGGACAAGATGCTAGTAGACTCCATGGGCGATGTTGTCATCACAAACGACGGAGCAACAATTCTCAAGGAGATGGAGATTGAGCATCCAGCTGCAAAGATGATCATCGAGATCGCAAAGACACAGGAACAGCATTGCTTCGACGGGACTACTAGTGCAGTAGTTATCGCAGGCGAACTTCTCAAGAGGAGCGAGGAACTTGTTGAGCAGAATGTGCATCCAACGGTAATATGCGAGGGCTTCAGACTGGCCTCGGAAAAAGCAGTAGAGCTGATCGATACCCACAGTTCTGGAGTTGACGATAAGATGCTTTCCGAAGTAGCAAAGACTGCTCTAACTGGCAAGAGCACTGGTGCAGTTAAGGAATTCCTATCGGGCATCAGTGTTAAGGCGGTACTTTCGGTTTCCCAGGAAGAAGAAGACGGATTCATTGTAGACTTAGACGATATCAAGGTCCAGAAGAAGCAAGGCGGCTCCATCAGAGACAGTACTCTGGTAGATGGCATAATCCTAGACAAGGAGAGAGTCCATAGCGGGATGCCAAGATCTGTAACTGCAGCAAAGATTGCCCTAGTAAATTCAGCAATCGAGGTCAAGAAAACCGAGGTAGATGCAAAAATCCAGATTACCGATCCAAACATGCTTTCGCAATTCCTGGACGAAGAGGAGCAGTTCCTCAAGTCACTAGTCGAGAAGATTCAGAATAGCGGAGCAAACACAGTGATTTGTCAGAAGGGAATCGATGATCTTGCACAACATTACATGGCAAAGGAGGGGATTTTTGCCATTAGGAGGGCAAAGAAGAGCGACATGGAGGCCCTTTCAAAAGCAACAGGAGGGAGGATTGTCACAAACCTCGATGACCTAAGCAATTCAGATCTAGGATCCGCTTCAAAGGTCGAGGAGCGAAAGATAGGAGACTCCGACATGGTATTCGTTGAAGGATGCCCAGAAGCAAAGAGCGTCTCAGTCCTACTTAGGGGCGGTACCGAACACGTTGTTGACGAAGTTAAGAGGGCCTTTGAGGACGCAATTGGGGTGGTCGCAGTAGCTCACGAGGATGGTGCAGTACTGACTGGCGGCGGCTCTGTGATCGCTGCCTTGAGTAGGGATCTTAGATCATATGCTGAGGGAATTGGGGGGAGGGAGCAGATGGCAATTGAAGCCTTCTCGAGCGCCCTAGAGGTTATCCCCAGGACACTGGCTGAGAACGCCGGATTGGATCCGGTTAACACGATTATCGACTTGCGCAAGGCCCACTCAGAGGGAAAATCATCCCATGGCGTAAATGTGTACAAAGGAGGGGTGGTCGACATGTCCAAGGCAAAGGTCTTCGAGCCTAGCAGGGTAGTCGAGCAGGCAATCCAGAGTGCATCAGAGACAGCAGTAATGATTCTCCGCATAGACGACGTCATCTCTAGCAAGGCTTCCGGACCAACCGAACAAGACTTCGAAGCAATGGATATGTGAGTAAAAACTAGCTTATTGAAACTCTACAGAATTATCAGGAATTAATCCTCAACTTAGTAATTCACGAGTGCCGATAATGCACATGTTCAATAATCGGAAACGAGGCGTAATGATCGGGGAACTCCGGGAGATAGGAATGTATGTCCGACAAACCTCTTCTAATCCTATTCGGCTCTCAGTCAGGTAATGCGGAGGATCTTTCCGAAAAGGCTGCAAAGCTAGCAAGCTCATTCGGACTCTCGCCTACCGTCAAGGGGATGGACGAGATTAAGATTGGAGAACTAACAGAAGCAAAGAGAGTGCTAATTTTCTGTAGCACTTGGGGGGAAGGGGAGCAACCAGACAACGCGGAAGACTTGTGGGTAGCAGCAAACGAGGAAGGTGCCCCCCAGCTAAACCAATGCCACTTCGCAGTATGTGCCTTGGGAGACACCAGCTACGAGTTCTTCTGCGAATCAGGAAAGGAGTGGGACGAGTGGTTCGAGAAACAGGGCGGAAACCGGATTCTCGACCGCATAGACTGTGACGTAGAGTACGACGACCCGGCCGCAGAATTCACTTCTCAAGCATTGTCCTTGTTCTCAGCCGTTTCCTCAGAAGGTGTGTTTGAACCCGATAAGGTAGGTCAGGCAACTGAGGCGGAAGCCCCCGAGGAGGAGCAAAGCCCTACTCCTGATGGCTCCGATACGGATTCACAAATTGGCGAAGGAATCGAACAATTTCTTTCCTCCGGGGATAGGACACTGGACATTCTTTTCGGCTCCCAGTCTGGAAATTCAGAGGGATTGGCATCTAAGATGGCAAAGATGGCTAAGGCATACGGTCTCGATGGAATTGTCCATGACATGGACGGTTTCGATTTCAATTCTCTAGCGAACAAGAAGCGAGTAATCATTGTCTGCTCTACTTGGGGCGAGGGGGAACAGCCAGACAACGCCGAGGAACTATGGAAGTTCGGAAACTCCGACTCTGCATCAAGATTGGACGGCGTCCATTTCGCTGTATGCGCCCTAGGGGATACAAGCTACGAGTTCTTCTGCGAGTCTGGAAAAGAATGGGACGGGCTATTCGAGAAACTAGGTGCCACTAGGTTGGTTGATAGGATAGATTGCGATGTGGATTACGACTCACCAGCCGCTGAGTGGGCACTGGAGGCAATACCAGCTCTAGCCGCAGTGGATGGCACGGGGCTTTTCCACGAAGAAATGCTCGATTCTATCAAGCAGTACGTCGATGGATCGGGGGAGGGCGGTGCAGATGGAGAAGATGGCTTTTCCATACCCTCAATATCTGCAGACTCAATTCAGGTGGAAGCTTCTGTTTTCAGGTATGACCCCATTAGCGCAAGCAATGGTTATGACACCTGGTTATGTTCTGTTCCTGGACACTTGTCGGTAATCGAACTCTTGAGGGAGTTGAAGTCAACCCAAGACGGCTCACTAACTTTCAGAGACGGTCCTTCCGATGACCCAAATACCGCAATCTCAGTCAATGGTAGGCTAGTAATGCCAGGCCTAACTAGGTTAGACAAGATAGCTCCAAACAGAGAGGGGAACGTCTCTATCAGAATTGAACCCCTTCCAGCTTTCGATGTAATTCGGGATTTAGCAATCGACCCCTGGTCATTCGAAAGGAAGAGGGAATCTGCCGATCCTTGGATGGTGGCTGCAACTAGGGAGGGGATTCGGACACCTCAGGGTAATATCGGGGCCATGGATCCCGCAATTGCATCTAAGATACACTCAATATTTGATTTCCAGAGTCACAATATCCTCCATTCCAGCTCCGACTCAATTCCTCACGCAAACGGATACCTCGGCCCAGCAGTAATTTCCAGGCTATGGGGGAGGAGGAAAGACCCTCGCTCATCAGAAAAGAAGAAGCAATCTATCGACGCCATCCTGTCCTCCTCCAATGGGATAAAGGCGGAAACAGACTTCGCTTCCATCAAACGACAGCCATCTGTCCCCGATGCCGTCTCTGTTGCTCTCCTAGAGGCTAAGAATTCGGTTCTAACAGAAGAAGGATTCAACGGCAAGCATGGAAAGCATGTTTGGTGGTATGCTTGGACTGTAAAGAGCAGCGGAAGAGTGAATGATACTGTAATCTATAGGCAGGCACTAGGGCCATTTGCCCTATTGGGGAACCTCTTTTCCGGGGTAACTGCAAGAATGGTGCTAGGGTTCACCAGAACAGGGGGGAACATGTTCAATGGAATGTTGGGCATGGTCGCACCTCCTGCAGGAATAGGAAAGATGCCAAAGCAGTTCAACAGTACGGTGGAAAAACACCATGAGATTGTGGCAATATTCAATGAATTGGACGGTAGATTCTGATGGCCAGCAAGTACGCTTACCACCCTGGAAACATTGCACACAGCAGCGCCACTGAAGTTGACCAGACCATGGTCCCATCAGCAAGATCCCTAGGAATAGAACTCCTTCCCATGGACGGAGCTACTAGCTGCGGGGCAGGGATTATCAGGCAGGCTAACGACATCCTCCAAGTCACTCTTAACGCGAGGAATTTCGCAATCGCTGAGTCGATGGGGGTCGACATACTAACTCCCTGTGCCGCCACTGCTGGAAACTTGCACGAGGATCTGACTAGACTCAAGCAGGACCCACTCCTTCTAGCAAAGACCAACGAAGTTCTTCAGAGGACAACGGGTCTTACTCTGAAGGGCGATGTCAGTGTCCACCATCTATTACATGTCATTGTGGAGGATATTGGCCTAGAAAAGGTCAGCAACAAGGTCAGAAATCGAATAGGTTTCAAAGTTGCAGGCTATTATGGCCCGAATATCCAACAGGAGGGTGCATGCGGGGATGACGACGTCTTCGATCCACAGTACTTGGAGATGCTAATCGACTCTCTGGGAGGCTCTCCCGTTCAATGGGGCAGCAGGACCCAGAGCGTCGGCGTTCCCGGACTCTTCTCAGAGGAGCCCACAGTTTTGAGGCAGATCGCTTCAGTGATTGACGATGCAAAATCGGAGGGGGCCGATTTAATCGTTAGCGCATGCACACTTTCCCATACTGCATTGGACATCTACCAGGGCAAGGCCAGCAGATCCACTGGAATTTCTACAAATATACCGGTAATTCACCTCACGGAGATGTTAGCATTTGCCTTCGGCCACTACAACAACAGGCTGGCCCAGCTAAAGACTAGAATAGCTGTAATTGGCGACTAGAACTGGTCTAGTCCCGTCTGACTAGAAGGCCTGAAGCTCATTGGATCCAGTGCATCTTTAGGTGACCTCGCTTCTTTTTCCAGAGGCGTTGAGTCGCTTTCGGAAAGCTCAACTCTGTGGCTTTCTTCAGCTTCTAGAACGAATTTCTCTGCTGAAACATCGCCTTCGGAAGTCCTCACCATGAAACCACCTAGGTTAGAGTGCACTCTGTGCCTCGTTCCGGGGAGGGATCTCGAGACTCTCCTAACCGCCTTTTGCATGAACTCCTCTTTCCTCTTTGATGCTTCTTTGGCACCCTCGTCTCTTGTCCCCTGGGCAATTAGCACAACTACCTCTCCACCCCTGCTCCTGCCAGTCCTGCCTCTTCTCTGAATCGTTCTAATCTCGCTAGATACTGGTTCATAGAAAATTACCAAGTCCGCGCTAGGGATGTCAAGCCCCTCCTCCCCAACAGAGGTTGCAACCAACACGTTCGCACTCCCTGAACGGAAATCATCCAGTCTAGAGATCTGCTGCTTTGGCGAAAGGCCATGAGACCCCCCTCTGCTAGATTGCCCAATGAACTGGACCGATTTAATCCCCTCCAAATCGGATAGAGCACCATCTAGGGCTTCTACAGTATCTCGATAGTTTGCGAAAACAATAATCCTTGAGTTGGAATCTCGACGAACACGCTCCCTTACTAGCCTCCTAACTGCGCCAACCTTCGTGTGAACTTCTGCCATTCTAGATAGCCTTTCAGAAAGACCCCTCACTCTGCTGTCTCTAAGGAAGTCCTTGGACGACTTACTCTTTTCCCCCTCCAAATCCATCCTCTCTAGGAATTGTCTAGATGCGGCAATCCCTTGACAGAGAAGATGGTTAATCAGATGATGCAGCCTCATTGCAGTCGCTATTTGCGAAGATGAACGATATCCGCTAGAATCGCCCCTTTGTATGGCGGACTGTGCTCTTTCCATAGCATTGGAAAGGCCTGCTTGAGTGATTCCTCCGGGCATAACATACCTCCCCCTCCTCCTTTCTATGTCCACAATCCCTTCTTGCCAAATTCTGAAAGGCTCAGTTAGAATTCTAATTTCATCAGGCACCTCTACTGAAACCTCCTCAATTTCTAGCTCCGAGAGGAATTCTACTATCATCGGGTCAAGAGGACCTCTTTGGTGGATTTTCTTTATCTCCAGCCTCCTGCAAATCTCCTCTACCTGTTGACGTCTAGAACCAGGGCTCGCCGTGGCTCCAAGGATAAGTGGGGTCTTAGCTTGAGAGATGTAGATTTCTGCTACTTCAGCCATAGCGTGATCTCCCGTACAATGGTGTGCCTCGTCTAACACTAGAATCGAACACTCTTCCAGATTTAGGATGCCACTTGCAGTATCATTTCTGACTACCTGCGGAGTGGCAAATACCAATTTAGAACTCCCCCACAGACCTGCTCTCTTCTCAGGTGCTTGTTGACCGCTAAGCGAAAAAACACGCCATTCCTGGAATTTTGAGATTATGGATCTAGCACTCTCCAAATGCTGGTTTGACAGTGCCACCGTTGGGGAAATAAACAACCCCCAACCTCCATTTTCCCGTATTCTCTCTACTATGGACATCCATGCAACCGCCGTCTTTCCAGCAGCAGTAGGGAGGACCAAGAGGGTCGAACCGGACAATGCATCATCAACTGCCTGTAGCTGGTATGCCCTAGCCTCAACCTTGTCTGGAACTAATGCAGGGTGCACGATCCGAGGCTGCATGGGCCGGGACCTCTACAGTCAGGGTTCAAAATCGTTCCATCAGTGAAAAGGCCAATTCTCACCCCGTAGGGGTGGTCAGGGGACTTCCCGATTCGTTCAAATAGGGTATGTTTGTCGCAAGGCCGCTCACTGCGTGAGGTACCAGACACCATAGGGCTCTGCTTAGCATCCCGAAAACCAGATCCGTATTCGCGGATCGGGTCCGGTGTCACGGTGCCTCCCCTACGCGGTTGGCCCGGCATAGGCCGCTAGCGGCCGATTCCGGTTATTACGGAGGAATTGCGATGGCAGACCGACATAGACCCCGCCGAGGTAGCATGGGCTATAGCCCTAGGAAAAGAGCAGTAAGGCAATTCGCAAGAATAAATTCCTGGCCCGATTCAGATTCAGACGAGGTCAGGATCCAAGGCTTCGCCGGATGGAAAGCTGGCATGACTCATATTATGCTGAGGGACAACAACCCGAAATCAACCTCTGCGGGCCAAGAGGTCAGGAAGGCAGTCACTGTCGTCGAGGCTCCGCCGATGGATGTTCTCGCAGTTAGGGGGTACAGGATGACCCCTTATGGGAAGCAGACAGCTGGCGAGGTATGGGCCGACATCTCAGACGAATCCCCTACAAACCTATTCCCCCGATTCGCTAACCAGACTAGGGGGGAAAGGGATGTTGAAGAGGGGAGAAAGCCAGCAACTAGGGGGGGAAGAATACCCAAGAGAGGCTCAAAATCCACTGAAGAATCACTAAAATCCCTTAGTGAGCAGGATCTTACAGAAGTTCGGATCATCGTCAGCACTCAACCAGAGATGGTCAGAAGCATCCCTTCAAAGACTCCAGAGATTATGGAAATTGCACTTGTAGGCGGAGACAATCAGGCAAAGTTAGACTGGGCCATGGAAAGGCTAGGTGGCAAAGTCGGCTTAGAAGACGTATACGAAGTCGGCCAGGAGATCGACGTAGTGGGCGTAACCAAGGGCAAGGGTTGGCAAGGCTCAATCAAGAGGTTCGGACTTAAGCTCCTAAGCCACAAGAACAGCAAGAGGAGGCGCCAGGGGGGAAATATGGGAGACTTCGGAACTGGGTATGTCAGGAAGACTATTCGTCAGGCTGGCCAAGTTGGATATCATAAGAGAACCGAACTCAACAAGAAGATCCTGAGGATTTCCAATCCCGAGGAGTCAGAAATCACTCCTGCTGGCGGTTTCCTAAACTACGGTGAAGTGAGGAATCCATACATGATTATCCAAGGCAGCCTACCGGGGCCAGCGAAGAGGCTACTTCGCTTCAGGGATGCTACTCGACCCAGGAAGAGCGTGGGAGAAGTGGAAGTAACTTACGTCAGTACATCAAGCAAACAGGGAGTCTGATTCCATGAAGACAAAGGCATATGATATCCTCAATTCCGTCGAGCAAGAGGAGATGGATGCAGGCCTACTTGCAGAGACATTCGTTGTAACTGTCAAGGACGGTAAGGCAGTCAGCCTACCTTCAGCATTTTCTTCGGAAATCAGGGAGGACATGGTCCGCTCTGCTGTTCATGCCTCTAGGGCAAACAGGAGACAGTCGTACGGCCACAGGGAGCACGATGGAAAACGCTCCCCGCAACCAGGGATGAAGCACTCGGTAGAGTGGTGGGGCAAGGGAAGAGGCGTCTCCCGGATCATGAGGAAGGCGGGTCAGAGGACTGGGGCACAGAACCCCCACACAAGGGGTGGAAGGAGAGCCCATGGTCCAAAGGTAGACAAGATTTGGTCACAAAAGATGAACTCCAAGGAGAGGAGGATCGCTCGAGACTCAGCAATCGCAGCAACTACCAATCCAGAAATGGTCTCTTCAAGAGGTCACAAATTCGACGAATCTCTCAGATTCCCCATAGTAATAGACGATTACATCGAATCTAGGGGTAAGAAAGAAGAAAAGTACGATTTAGAGTCGATACCTAGTCAATATTCAACGAGGAAGTTTGTCGCTATGATGGAAGGCCTCGGGCTATCCGAAGACATAGCTAGATCCAAGCGTGGCAGGTCTATTAGGGCCGGAAAGGGCACCATGAGGGGGAGGAAGTATAGGACCCCAAAGAGCGTCCTGCTAGTAGTCGCCCAAAAATCCGGTCTGGAGAGGGCCGCAAGAAACATTCCCGGTGTCGACGTTGTTTCTGCAAAGGATCTGTGTGCAGAGGATCTAGCTCCCGGAGGGGATTTAGGCCGACTTACGGTTTGGACAAAAGCCGCAGTAGAGGCTCTGGAGTGATTCTAAATGGACCCATATGATGTGATAATTATGCCTTGGATCACCGAAAAGACCCTAGAAGCTAGGAGAATATCCGATCCAGAGGGGGGTCATCTCGAGAACAACAATAGGATCGAGTTTCTCGTAAGAAGAGAAGCAACAAAGAAGGACATCAAGATCGCGATTGAGGAATTACTTGGCGTCAAAGTTTCGAAAGTAAATGTAAGGATCAACAGGACAGGGAAACATGCGAGCATCCGCTTGGCAGAAGGCTACGATGCCGAAGAGGCAGCCCTCAAACTAGGAGCATTCTGAGGTGGTAAGATGGGTAAGAGAACAAGGTCACAGCGCAAGGGTTCCAGCCCCAAGAACCGCGTTTCGAGCCATAGATTCCCTGCAGCAAATAGATTGCCAAGAGTTAGGGGCGAGATCGCCGAAGTAGTGGATTTGGTCCACAGCGCAGCTCACACAGCTCCATTAGCGAAAATCAAGTTTGAGGATGGGGGCATTGCGCATTTAGGCGCACCAGAAGGGATGGCAGTTGGACAGACTGTCGCCTTTGGGGACAAGGTTTCACTCAGACCAGGGAATGTTACTACTCTCGATCAGATCCCCGAGGGAACACAAATCTGCAATGTAGAGATGAGGCCCGGCGATGGGGGCAAGATTGCTCGTTCAGGGGGCAACTCCGCAATGATCGACACCAGGATGGGGGACTACGTGAGGATTCAACTCCCTAGCGGGAGAACGAAGGATCTGCCAGCAAAGTGCAGGGCAACAATCGGTGTTCTAGGAGGTCACGGTAGAACGGAGAAGCCCCTACTAAAGGCTGGAGCTGCCCACCACAGGGCCAAAGCAAGGGGCAAGCTTTACCCGACAGTAAGCGGAGTGGCGATGAACCCGGTCGACCACCCTCATGGAGGGGGCAATCATCAGGCAGTCCATGGCCCCAGCTCAGTTAGTAGGAATGCCCCTCCCGGGCAGAAGGTTGGAAATATCGCACCACGGAGGACTGGACGTGGCAGATCAAAGAAGGAGCAGTGAGTGAATGGCCAGGAAGAGGAGAGTTTTCAGATCCGCAAAGATGGCCAGACGCCAGGCCAGGAAGAGGAGGTCAAAGATCTCCGAGAGGAGAAAGAAGGAATTCAAGTGGAGGGGATACACAATGGATGAGCTGAAGGACATCCCACTCTACCCTCCAGAAGAAGACCCGGACGCAGTCTCAATAGCCACTCTGATGCCTTCCAGGGTCAAAAGAACCCTAGCAAGAGGGCTCAGCCCAGAATGCGAGAAACTCCTAGAAAGGGTAAGGAATAGCAATGGAAAGACCATCAGGACCCATTGCAGGGGGATGTACATCCTTCCCGAAATGGTCGGCTCCACTATTGGTGTCCATGACGGGCAGAAGTTCGTCAATCTTGAGATAATCCCCCCAATGATAGGACACTCTTTGGGCGAATTCGCCAAGACAAGAAAGTCAGTAACTCATACTGGCCCTGGTGTTGGTGCGACTAGGTCTTCTCAGCACGTGGCATTGAAGTAAGGTGATTGGAATGAGTAGGAGACAGGGCAAGTCACAAAGCGGATACTCCCAGCTACTCGAGGGCTCTAACCTAGTAACCGCTAGGGCCGTGAATCTCGATTGCCACCATAAGCACTGCTACCACATCGCCAAAGCAATTCGGGGCATGAATGCCGAGGAAGCTAGGGATTACTTGGATGACGTCGTCCAGAAGAAGAGGGCAATACCCTACAGGAGGAGATCAAGGAAGGGCAGGGGCGGCAACACAATGGCAGGCCACAGAAAGGGAAAGATGGGGCCAGGAAAGTTCCCCAACAAGGCTTCTCGAGAATTCATCAAGCTAATCAGCAGTGCCATGGATAATGCGAGACAGAGATTTGACGACATTGACGCGGAGGACATGGTGATCACTCATGTTGCGGCCCATAGGGGGCAGGTAGCAACTAACATGAGACCACGTGCAAGAGGAAGGGCCACTCCTCACAACCACTACCAGGTGAATCTTGAGATATTTTTGGAGTACTTCGAATCCGATGACGACCTTGATTCCGGAGAGGACGAATTCTGAGGTGATCTAATGAAGGAGAATACAATTCACAAGATTATCAATCGAAACGTCGAAAGACAACTGGTTAGGGAATATCTTCTGAAGGAAACCGAGAGAGCAGGATTCGGAGGACTAACTTTTAACAGAACTCCAGAAGGGACCAAGGTTACCCTTAGGGCTGAACAAGTAGGAAGGGTAATCGGAAGAAGGGGGAAGGTAATTCACGATCTCCAGAGGAGGCTCCAAGAGGACTTCAACCTAACTAACCCCCAACTAGAGGTTGAAGAGATCGAAGAGTCGCGGATCAATGCCCAAGTTATGGCCAGTAGGCTTGCTAGCTCCTTGGAAAGGGGCTGGTTCTTCAGAAGGGCCGGCCACAGCACGGTCCAGAACATCATGGATGCTGGAGCAAGGGGGTGCATTGTAATCCTCAGTGGAAAAATCACAGGGGCCAGGCACAGAGTTGAGAAATTCCAAAAGGGCCATATCAAGTATTGCGGAGAGACAGCACTGCAACTAATGGATGTCGGCTTCTCAACAGCTGTGAAGAAGCTAGGTACGGTGGGATGCACAGTCAGAATTATGCGCCCAGGGACGAAGCTACCACATGAAATTTCAATCCAGGAAAGGAGTGAATCCGGCCTCCCAGAATTGGCGGAGGCAACAGGTTTCGTCCCCCTAGATCTCGAGGAAGCCCTAGAAAGAAGGGCATCAATGGAGGAGGAGTGAAATGTCACATATAAGCTCAAAGGAGATAGACGAAATGAGTTCTGAGCAGCGAACCATCGCGCTCCAGGAACTCAGAGACGAGATGCTCCAACTAAGATCGCAACAGGCACTGGGGGGATCGGCCTCCAACGCAGGCGCTTACAAACAGACTAGAAGGAGCATTGCAAGGCTCCTAACAAAGATGAAGCAAAAGGAGGAGTGATTTGGCGGGGATATGCAACATGTGTGCACTTCCAGAGGACCTCTGCATATGTCAGGAGATAGCCAAGGAACAACAGAAGGCGGTGATTTCGGTGGTAAGGAGAAGGTATGGGAAGATGGTAACTATGGTGGAGGGAATCGAGGACACTGCCATAGATATCGGACAACTAGCCAAGATTCTCAAGGGCGCCTGTGCCAGTGGGGGCACCGTAAAGGGCCGCACAATAGAACTCCAAGGAGATCACAAGAAGAAGGCCGCCAAGGTTCTGGAACAGAACGGCTACCAAGTTGAGGTGAGGTGATGGGGGGGATGATGAACATGCCATGGCTTTCCAAGGATGTCGAGGTAATCGAATCCACAGATCCTTCACTTGTGGGCGTGTTTGGAAAAGTGGTGGACGAAACCAAGGGCACAATCAGGATTTCAAACTCCTCAGGAATCATAACAATGGCGAAGAACACAATTAGATTCAGAATCGGTGATGAGGAAATAGAAGGCTCCCGAGTCCGTCAGAGGCCAGAGGAAAGGATCGGAAAGAGATACAGGAGGCAGTGAAATGAGGGACATAGGGGTCGACGTAAAGGAACCAGTTGGGGAGTGGGATGGTAATGATAACTGTCCGTTCTACGGTTCCCTTAGGCTCAGAGGCCAGATAATCAACGGAGTAGTGTCTTCCGTAGGAATGAAGGACACCGTTGTCGTAGAGAGGCAAACCAGCAGATACATGAAGAAGTTCGAGAGATACGAGAAGAGAACTAGAAGGTACCCAGCCCACCTTCCTAGCTGTATTGACGGCGTCTCACCAGGGGACAACGTCCGAATCATGGAGTGCAGGCCACTTTCCAAGACTGTCAAGTTCTGCGTGATTGAGAAGGAGGTGGCAGAATGAAGGGGATACCCGGCCGAGTAACCTCTGGACTACCTACTCAGGCTAGGCTGGATTGCGTAGACAACACTGGTGCCAAGGTAGTCCAACTAATCACCGTCCTGAAGAAGGGAGGGGTAGCGAGAAGGTATCCCTCTGCCGGGGTTGGCGACATGATAAGAGTCACAGTCAGGAGGGGCACTCCTGAGACAAGAAGGCAGATATTTAATGCGGTAATTGTAAGGCAGGCAAGGCCATTCCGAAGGGTGGATGGCACCTGGGTCCAATTTGAGGACAACGCCTGCGTCATCACAAATGAGAGGGGCGACGTTCAGGGATCTGACATCAAGGGGCCCGTAAGTAGGGAAGCCGCAGAAAGATGGCCAAGAATAGCGGCTACGGCAAAACAGATAGTATGAGGTGATGGGAGATGGTGAGCAAGAAAGCAGGCAAGCAGAGAATTTCACAGAGGGATGCCCCAATACACGTCCTGAGGAAGAGGATCAGAGCTAGGCTGATTACCGATGATCCAGAGCTGAAGAACATCCGCTCAGTCACAGTAAGAGTCGGAGATGAGGTTGAGGTTACCAGGGGGGACTTCAGCCACCCCAACAGCATAAAGGCAGATTCCAGAGGGAAGAGGCTTGGTCAACCTAGGGGTAGGGCCGGAGTCAAGGCTAAGGTCGCCTCAATCGACACAAAGAACGGTTTCATATTCATCGATGGGCTCACCCAGTCAACTGCAGACGGAAAGGAGGAAGCAGTACCAGTCAACCCATCAAACGTAGTGGTTACTAAGCTGTACGAAGGCGATCCCGTCAGAATTCAGAGCATAATCGAGAAATCTTCCGGAGGTGCCTCCGAATGAGCAGAAGTCACCACAAGAGGCTAGTGATGCCAAGAACTTGGCCTCTAACTAGGAAGACCAATATTTGGGTGCAGAAGCCCAACCCGAGCGGCCACCAGATAGAGATGTGTATGCCACTGGGGATCATTCTGAGAGATGTAATTGGAGTCGCCCACAACATGAGGGAAGCGAAGAGGATACTGTATTCCAGGAAGGTGCTAGTTGATGGAAGAGTCGAGACCGACAGAGCCCGGGGCGTAGGTCTGATGGACGTACTTACGGTCGGGGATGAAAACTTCCGATGCGTCCTAGATAAGAACGGGAAGCTGAGGTATAGGCCTATCGCCAAGAAGGAAGCAAAAAGCAAGATCTGCAGAGTGATGGGCAAGACCACAATCAAGGGAGGGGCAACCCAGATCCATCTTCACGACGGCAGGAACATGATTCTAGAGGACCCATCTACCTACAAAACCGGCGACTCTCTGGTGATATCCCTTCCTGACCAGAAGATCTCGTCCCATATTGAGATGAAGCCAGGTTCCCTAGCATACCTGACAGGTGGAAGCCACATTGGCGAAACAGCGGAGATAAAGGAGCAGGAGGTAAAGAGGTCCTCTAAGCCAAATGAAACCTCATTCGCCGATTTCGGCACCATTACCGATTACGTGTTCGTAATTTCGAAAGAGTCAGATCTGCCACTGGAGGCCGAGTCATGAGTGAAACAGTAAACCCGATGCTTTCACCTTCCATCACGAAGGTCACGGTAAACATAGGCGTCGGTGAGGGGGGGAAGAGGCTTCAGCTTGCCGAGAAGGTTCTGGAGGTGCTGACCGGAATGAAACCATCTCGGACCTTATCGACGAAGACTAACAGGGACTTAGGGACAAGGAAGGGTGCTCCAATAGGGTGCAAGGTTACAATTAGAGGCCAAGAGAAGATATCCTCATTCCTTAAGGACGCGTTCTGGGTTAGGGACAGCACCCTCCCTTCGTATAATTTCGACTCACAGGGCAATCTTTCTTTCGGAATTTCCGACTATACTGACTTCCCCGACCAGAAATACGACCCAGACATCGGCATATTCGGGATGGATGTGAACGTGGTTCTGGAAAGGCCCGGACATAGAATTTCCAGGAGAAGGAGAAGGAAGTCTAGAGTTTCTAAGGACCATAGAATAAGCCGAGAAGAATCCAAGGAATGGTTCTCTAGCAATTTCGAACTAAACATAGTGGAGGAGTAGTAGAATGGCGCGTGATCACGGGGAGAGGATTGGTAGAAGCCTAGGATGCAGGCGATGTGGCCGCAAGAGAGGCATGATCAGAAGGCACGGTCTAAGACTTTGTAGGCAGTGCTTCCGCGATGTTGCTCCAGATATAGGATTCAAGAAATACTCATGAGGTGAAAAATATGCAGTTTGACCCAATAAATGACGCCTTTACAACAATCTACAATGCAGAGAGCGCAGGCAAGTACGAAGTTACAGTTAGTCCAGCTAGCAAGCTACTGGGAAGCATGCTCTCAATTATGAAATCATCAGGATACCTAGGTGAGTTCGAGAAGCTAGACGATGGCCGCGGGGGCTCCTATAGGATTTCACTGATTGGGGCCATCAATAGATGTGGGGTTATCAAGCCTAGGCACTCAGTGAAGAGGTCAGATTTCGACAAGTGGGAGTCTAGGTATCTACCTGCGAGGGATTTCGGACTCCTAATTCTTACAACAAATCAAGGAGTCATGGATCACTTCGAAGCAAAGAAGGAGAGAGTCGGCGGAAGGCTTCTCGCATACGTATTCTAAGGAGGAAGGGAGATGCCAAGAGTAGCTAATGTTTCACACGAAATACCTCTCCCCGAGGGTATCGGAGCCACCATAGAGGGGGGCTTAGTCACTTTGAATAAAGAAGGAAATTCACTTTCTAGAAATTTCACCCACAACAGAGTCTCAATTGTGGAAGCCGAGGGTGGGATAAAAGTTCACTGCTCTTTGCCTAGGAGGTCTGAGAAAGCAATAGCCGGAACATGGGCGGCACATCTCAGGAACATGGTCAAGGGCTTAGATGAAGGATTCGAGTATAGGCTAAAGGCAGTATTCAGCCACTTCCCGATGACCCTGAAGGTTGAAGGAAATCGATTCATCATCACCAATATGCTGGGGGAGAAGGTTCCTAGGGTAGCAAAGCTCCCGTGGACCCCATCTGAAGTCGAAGTTAGAATCGAAAATAAAACTGACATCATGGTTTCAGGTGCAGACCGTGAGAAGGTAGGCCAGACTGCTGCTAATATAGAGAAGGCTTGCAAAGTAAAGAAGAGAGACCCAAGAGTCTTCCAGGACGGCGTCTACATCACTTCCAAGGGGGCATAATTTTGGCTTACGAAGACATGACGGTTGCAGAGCTCAAGGTCTTACTCAAAGAGAGGGGGCTTCCAGTTTCCGGGAAGAAGGCAGACCTGATATCTAGACTATCCGAAGAGGAACCTGTTGAGGAGGTTGAATACGCCGAATCCGATATGGAATCCGATGAACAGGCTCCAGATGAAGACGTAGATGAGGGGGATGAAGACTCAGAAGAAGGGAACTACGAGGAAGAGGGGGATTTCGAAGAGTGGGACGACTTCCATACTGCTAGGCAGAAACCCATCCTTGATGATCCTACAAAGGCCGCTCTTGAAAAGAGGGCCAAGCAGTCAAAGAAGCAGCCGAAGTTCAGGAGGCAGGAATGGTTCAGGTATCGAAGACTTTCCAAAACAGGTTATAGGAAGCCGAAGGGCAAGGACTCCAAGATGCGAAAGAACAAGAAGTACAGGTCCCCAATGGCCAGGATAGGATATGGCAAGATATCCGTAGCCAGAGGGCTGCACCCATCAGGGTTCGAGGAAGTAATGGTCCACAAGGCCGACCAACTAGATGGGCTCGATCCAGAGAGGCAGGCAGTAAGAATAGGCTCAACGGTCGGAAACAGGAAGAGGTCCTCGATTCACGACCGAGCAGACGAACTCGGCCTGAGGATCCTGAATAGGCGGCAGATTGAGAGGAAGGGGGACGTCTGATGATTATCACGAACCAGAAGAGGATGGCGGCGGAGATCTTCTCCAAGAAGGAGGGTAGAGCCGTCGGAATACACAGGATATGGGTAAATCCCGACTACCTAAGCGAGGTATCTGATGCAGTCCAGAAGGACGACGTCCGAATCTTGATCGATGACGGAATCATTAGGGCCAAACCAATCAAGGGCACAAGCAGGTCTAGGGCAAGGAAGGCTTCAATCCAGAAGTCGAAGGGGAGGAGAAAGGGCCAAGGATCAAGAAGCGGTAGTGCAAACTCCCGGACCCCTAGAAAGAAGAAATGGATGTCAAGAATAAGGGCCCAAAGAAGAACACTCAAGGAACTCAGGGAAGATGGAGAAATCTCCCCCTCCCAATACAGGCACCATTACATGAAAGCAAAAGGGGGGTCTTACAGGTCGGTTTCCCACCTGAAGAGCAACATTTCTGGGGACAAAACCACGGAGAGTGATGAATGATGGCAAAGGGCAGGAACCAGAGATTGAGATTCAAGAGGCGTAGAACCGCAGAAACGGACTATCACAGGAGATCGAGGATGCTCAGAGGGGGGTTGCCGAGAGCTGTTGTTAGACTCTCTAATACACAAGTAACATGCCAATTGGTATCCTATGAAAATGCTGGAGACAAAGTAATATCCACAATTACCGGGAAAACACTGGTCGACAAACACAAGTGGCCCGGAGACGCATCCAGAAAGTCAGTCCCCGCATGCTACCTCGCGGGGTTCGCATTAGCCAGGGAGGCCATCTCCATCGGGCACAATGAAGCAATCTTGGACATTGGTCTAGCGGCATCCTCACGAGGAAACAGAGCGTACTCAGCGCTGAAGGGAATGGTCGACGCAGGCCTCGAGATTCCTCACTCGGAGGAAGTCCTCCCTTCGGACGATAGAATAAACGGGGAGCACATCAGCGATTCAATCTCCAAGGCAGTGCAGGTAACAAAGAAGTCGATAGAGGGTGGTAATTGATGTCAGAGGAGGAGCCAAAGATGGAGGAAAAAGTTGAGATCGCACCTGGGTTAGCAATCGCCCTCTCCCCAGATGAAGGAACCGATGATGGTCCGAGGAGAAGGGGCCCAGACCCGCTCGCTGCACTCAGGTCTTGGCAACCCAGGACTCGCTTAGGACGAATGGTCATGAATGGAGAAATTGTGACTTACGAGCAGGCACTGGCATCAGGATACCCAATCAGGGAGGTGGAGATAGTAGATGCCCTTCTCCCAGAGATAGAGGATGACGTTCTTAGCGTGAACATGATCCAAAGAATGACTGACTCCGGTAGACGTGTAAGGTTCAACGTTCTTTGCGCAGTAGGAAATGGAGATGGGTATGTCGGACTCTCAGTTTGCAAGGGCAAAGAGGTCGCTAGCACAATTCAGAAGGCAATCACTCAAGCAAAGTTGAGCCTAATCCCCGTCTTCAGAGGAAACGGCTCTTGGGAGTCTGCCGAAGGGCCAGGCAACAGTATCCCGTTCAAGTCTACTGGTAGGTCGGGCTCAACCAGGGTTACCCTCCTTCCGGCCCCATCAGGCAAGGGACTCGTCATAGGAGATTACGGAAGGAGGGTTCTGACCCTCGCAGGCGTCTCTGACGTCTGGTCTCGATCATCCGGCCAGACCAGATCCACAATCAATTTCGCAAGGGCTACTTTCAATGCTCTGGAAGAGCTAAGCATGGCCAAGGTATCCGACGACGTCAAGGACAGGCTCCATATTACCATCGGGAGGCGAAACATTTGACATACCTAGTTATCAGAGTCCGAAGCGACAGAGGGGTTACGAAGAAGATTAGAGACACCATGGGCATGCTAAATCTGACTAGGGTAAACCACGCTGTTCTGGTTCCAAAGACTCCACCATACGAGGGGATGCTTCAGAAGGCCAAGGACTACGTAACTTGGGGCGAGGTCGATGCAGAGACTATTTCCTCACTGATCAAGGAGAGGGGCAGGATGGCGGGTGACAAACCTGTGACCGACACAGAAGTTAAGTCAAACAGCGAACACTCTTCTATCGATTCACTCTCAAAATCCATCGCATCAGGCGATGCCACTACCAAGGAAGTCGATGGAATGAAGCCTGTATTCAGGCTCCATCCTCCTAGGGGGTCAAAGGGCTGGGGGGGCATCAAGAGGCCATACTCGGTAGGAGGCGCCCTCGGCTTCAGAGTGGATGGTATTGGAAAACTCGCTGAGAGGATGTTCTGAGGTGATTACATGGTTTCTAGGACAAATAAATTCAGAGGACGGAGCAGATACCACGGTCGAGGAAAGAAGGCAGGAAGGGGTGCTGGAAAGAGAGGCGGCAGAGGAAACGCTGGGCTGAACAAGCACAAGGTGATGACTAGGCTGAAGTACATGCCAGGTCATTGGGGCATGCACGGCTTCAACCGCCATCCAGGACTCAGAGTAGTAAATGCCTCAATCAACCTAGGCAAGGTCGCCGAAATTGCCGAAGGAGACTCAATCAACCTAACTGAAATTGGATTCGACAAACTTCTTGGGCGAGGGACCATTTCTCGTCCGTTGGTTATTACTGTGAAGGAAGCCAGCTCAAGGGCCATAGAGAAGGTCGAAGCCGCTGGTGGTAAAGTGGAAACCGAAGATGACGAGGATTGGGGAGAGTGGGAAGAGGAGTAGGCTTCCCTAAAATGGAGGCTATAAAATGGTGAAGAGGGACCCAAACTGGTTCGGCGTAGCCGCGATGAGCGCCATCTACTGGGGGGCCCTGTATTACTGGCAGAGGGACGAGATCTCAGCTGGCGGAGATGAACAGAGCAAGGCAATCATCCTACTAGCCACTTCGATTCCCTACGTCGCATTCGTGATGTGGGGGACCATGACCGATCTCCCGGAGGGAGTAGGGGAAATCCCATTCTTTGGAAAGTACGCCAAGGCATACTCATGGCTAGCCATTGTCTTGGCACTGGCATACTGGGGATGGATCGACAAGGCGTCTTTCGGATTCCTAATGGTTGGGGTGGCCCTTTTCGGACTTGGAGCCGGGCTTGCTCTGTCTTGTCTTCTATACACGGGTGATGAGGGAAGCAGGCTTTATGGACTCAAGAGGCTCGTTGATGTCTATCCCAGTATTTCAAAGCCCGAGGGCCACGTAAGGTTTAACCAGAAGCTTTGGACGACCACTCTAGTTCTGATCATCTACTTCATGATGACAAATGTCATGATTTACGGACTTTCTGACACGACCCTTGACGTCTTCTCCTCTTTCAGAGCAATAATGGCTGGAGCTTCGGGTTCCATAATGCATTTGGGAATTGGGCCAATCGTGACAGGTTCAATTATCATGCAACTGTTTTCGGGAGCGAAGATTATCCAGCTGGACTTGCAAGACTCCGCGGATAAGCAGCTATACCAAGGGGTCCAGAAGATTCTGGTTCTGATAATGATTCCAATAGAATCAATACCTCAGGTTTATGGCTTTCTAGACCCATCTACTACTCTGATTCTGAACTATGGCGAGGGGTGGGCAGGAGCCATCATCGTGTTTCAGCTATTCCTAGGTTCGCTTCTAGTTTTCCTTCTAGACGAGCTAGTAAGCAAGTGGGGTATTGGAAGTGGGATTTCTCTCTTCATCGCCGCGGGCGTAGCACAGTCAACTTTCGTCGGAACACTATCCCCACTACCCTCGGTGGAGGGCTCCCCTATGTCTTTCGAAAACCCGCCATCAGGAACCCTTCCTATGATATTCTACACACTTAGGACCGCAAGCAACCAGCAGCTTGTCTCGGAGAACGGTTTCGAGATGATGCTGCTAGAGCATGCGAACCCTATCGTCGCACTAATATCGTCGATCATAGTTTTCCTCGTGGTGGCCTACGCCGAGTCCAGTAAGCTAGAGCTGCCCCTGACTCATGGAAAAGTTCGGGGCCACCGGGGACAGTACCCAATCAGGCTCGTTTATGCAAGCAACATCCCAGTCATCCTGATGGCGGCGCTTCTGGCAAACATCAACATGTTCACGCTCCTCTTCCATAGCCACCCAACCCTCTCTACAGTCCCTGTTCTAGGCTCTAACGGACTCTGGAGTAGATCAGAGTGGTTCGGATCTTACTATGAAGGAGCCACCACGCCACACGACGGTTTCGCATGGTACAGCTCCATGGTGAATGGCGTCGGAGACTGGTTGATACCCCTGCTAAACCAGTCAGGTGATGCCCACGGGCACTCATTAGGGCAGATAATGACGCATGTCTTTGTATATGTTTTCTTCATGACAGCCGGCTCCACAGTGTTCGCAAAGTTCTGGATCGAGACTACCAACATGGGGGCAAAGGACGTCGCAAAGCAGATAGAGAGGACTGGGATGCAGATTCCAGGGTTCAGGAAGAACCCAGTCGTACTGGAAAGGATATTGGAAAGATACATCCCGCCTGTCACTCTTTTCTCAGGTGCTTTCGTCGGACTGTTAGCCGCTGGTGCCGACCTCTTAGGTACGGTGGGCAATGCCACGGGAACAGGGCTCCTACTTGCTGTGGGGATCATCCTCAGAACATATGAGCAGATCCAGAAGGAGCAAGCAATGGAGATGCATCCAGTGCTACGTGAGTTCTTCGGCGCAGAGTAGGACACTGCGCCCAATAGAATCGTTAACCTCTCGTCACGTTCTTATACCGCATGAAGGTCGGCGGGATGCTGCGTTTAGCTGGCGTTGGGGACCGAGCACACTGTGCAATGACGTTCTCCATCAGGCTGGGCGCTGCCGAGGAAGTGCGGCCACGAGGCTTTTCGTGGTTTAGGAGGTTAACCACAATTATGACTTGGCCCCCTATAGGGGGTGCAAGAAATGCAGGGAATTTCATTCTTTAAAATGAAGTGCACCTGCGCCATTATTTTCCAATAAGTAACATCTTGTGACACACTTGACTCCGAGAGGATCGTGATTCCGCTCACGCGAAATCCGGTTG
>CEVZ01015903.1_pt1 | contig 27541 bp, 26 predicted proteins | sample 361371 | NCBI WGS metagenome assembly CEVZ01 (sample SAMEA2620217, study PRJEB7988) | marine metagenome | isolation source: saline water (ENVO:00002010), including
CCAGCAAGCCGCGTCCATGAGGAAAATGCTTGTTGCCGTTGCTAAAGACCTAAGAGTGTTGATCATAAAACTTGGAGACCGATTACATAATATGAGAACCGTTGCTTCTCTCCCACAATGGAAACAGCACCGAATAGCAACCGAAACTTTAGATATTTATGCACCACTCGCTCACCGCCTGGGCATGCAAGAACTAAAAAATGAACTAGAGGATCTAGCGTTCGCTACGATCCACCCGAAAAGGTACGCAGAGATAGATCAGATGGTTGCGGCTAGAGCCCCTGAGCGCGATATCTACCTCTCTCAAGTTCTATCTGATGTGCAATCCAGACTAGATGAACTACATATAGGTGCCGAAGTTCGTGGTCGACCAAAACATCTTTGGAGTATCTATGAAAAAATGGTTCTGAAAGGGAGAGAATTCGATGAGATTTATGACCTTGTCGGAATCCGCGTAATTGTTGATTCAGTAAAGGACTGCTACGGCGCTTTAGGATCGATCCACGCTACCTGGCATCCCGTGCAAGGCAGATTCAAAGACTATATTGCGATGCCGAAATTTAATCTGTACCAGTCATTGCATACGACCGTCATCGGACCACAAGGTAAACCTCTTGAGGTTCAAATCCGAACTAAAGAAATGCATCATCGGGCTGAACACGGCGTCGCAGCGCATTTCAACTACAAAGGGGACCAGCATAATGAAATGGCTTGGTTTACTCGGATAGTGGATTGGCAACAGGAAACGGAAGACCCAAGCGAATTCATGTCTAATCTCAAACTTGACTTAGACCATGATGAGGTATTCGTTTTTACCCCGAACGGTGAGGTAGTAACCCTCGAAGCCCAAGCAACTCCCGTAGACTTTGCCTATACGATTCATACTGAAGTAGGGCATTCTTGCCGTGGGGCCCGAGTCAACAACCGCCTCGTGCCCTTGGATACAGTTCTCGAATCCGGAGATACAGTTGAAATCCTTACAAGCAAAGCTGAGGGAGCGGGCCCATCGCAAGACTGGATAAGGTTCGTTAAAACACATCGGGCAGCTGCAAAGATCAAACAATGGTTCTCGAGAGAGCGTAGGGAAGACGCTATCGATAATGGACGAGAAGCGCTCGTTAAAGCACTCCGAAAAGAAGGACTGCCAGCAAATAAACTCCTCAATAGCACGTCAGTTAACGACATATGCGAATTGCTCAACTATCAGGATGTCGACTCACTGTTCGCAGCAATAGGAGAACAACATGTAAGCGCAAAAAGTGTTGTCGGTAGATTGCTAAATCATTTTGAAGAGTCAGATGAGACCGAAGATTTAGCTGCAACGCTACCAACTCACCGAGAAAGACAAGTCGGAAGGGCTAAACGCCGCAAAGAGAACAAAGTGGGGGTCATCGTCGAAGGAGTAGACGACATAATGGTTCGCTTGGCGAAATGCTGCACGCCTGTTCCTCCAGATGAGATAATGGGCTTCGTAACTCGAGGAAGAGGCGTCTCTATTCACCGAAGTGATTGCGCCAACGCTGTCTCATTATCTATGGGGCATGCCAATCGCCTGATAGATGTAGAATGGGATGACGATAGTGACGGAACTTTTGTTGCTTCCATAGAAGTGAAAGCCTTCGATCGAACGAGATTATTGGGGGATGTCTCCAATGTTCTTTCCGAAGCGAGAGTAAATATTCTGCGATGTACGACCCGAACAGGAGCTGACCGCATTAGCGTTATGAATTTCGAATTTGAGATTGGGGATAGCCGGCATCTTGACTGGCTTTTAAACCTCATTCGTCAAATTGATGGAGTTTATGATGCATATAGGATTATGTCTGGCCACCATGGCCAAATGTAGGGTCATAGAATTGAGAAATAATGGGAACTGATTGTGATCTTCCAATTTTTTCCTTGAAGGTTTGTGGATGAAATTAAGTAAAAATCAGAGCGAAAAGTTCAGAAAAGTTACTTCAGGGGGATACAGAATCGCCGAAGTGGATAGGTTCTTGAAGACGGCGGCTACACGAATTGATAAAGGAGAAAAAGATCGTCTTTCTAATGAACTAGATTCTGCCCAATTTACAATAACAAAGAGAGCCGGATACGATCCCAAGGAAGTAGATGACCATCTCGACTCTCTTGTTCAAAGATATGGATTACCCTCACCAATATCGCAAACCTCCGAGCAGTCTTCTCAGCGTTCGTCTTTCTCTCGTCGGGATAATGAACCCCAGAAGGAACAACAAACGGGTCTTGTTATTGATAGCAAGAAATTAAGAACTTTAACACCGCCGATTGCAGATGGAGTTGGATATGCCCAGGATGAAGTAGACCACTTCCTGGCTACAGTCGCAGACTCGCTAGAACGTTTCGAAAATGTTCAAGGAAAAGAGCTAGACGCGCTTCGGTCAGATCAATACATTGTTCATCCAGAACAGAAGCCCCTCTTAGCTGGAGATCAGGTTAGATATGCTCTCTTTAGTGTTTCCGAAAATGGCGGATACGACATGTTGGGTGTAGATGCTGCAGTAAATCGTCTGGCCGAAGCGCTTGATTATCATTGGAGAAGAACGTCTTGAGAGTCCAAAAACCCCTTCGAGAAGAGCAGACGTTTGCCAATATCACATTCGACCCTAGATAGCTCCTGTATTCTTTTCGCATGAGCAAATCTCATTATCAATCCCCTCGAGGAACACGAGACATACTTCCTGAAGAAGCTGAAAAATGGAGGTGGACCCTTAACTCTTTTGCCGAACTTGCTCAGAGGTTCGGTTATGGACAGGTAATTTCTCCAATGTTTGAAGATCTCGGTGTTTTCTTGAGACTTGGCGAGGATACTGAAGTCGTCTCCAAAGAGATGTTTACTTTTCAGGACAAAGATCCTAAGGCGCCACAAGACCTAGCTCTGCGCCCTGAGTTAACGGCGAGTATCTGTAGGGCATTTGCTCAGCATCGTCCAACAACCCCATGGAAAGTATGGTACGAAGGCCCGCAATTCCGATATGAAAAACCTCAAGCGGGACGTTATAGGCAATTTGTCCAAGTTGGTGCTGAAATTATAGGGGAGGAAGACCCTGCGGCTGATATAGAAATAATCACACTAGCTTGGAGATTCTATGAGTCGCTTGGGCTTGAACATATTACCCTTCTAATCAATTCGCTTGGAAATAGGGAGACGAGAGGGACGTATAATCGAGAACTTTCCGCCTACCTCTCAGCAGCATCCGAAAGCCTCAGCGCACAATCCAGAGAGACATTGGCGAAAAACCCTCTCCGAGTTTTGGACTCTAAAAGGGAGGAAGACCTTGAAGTAATAAGTGCTGCACCAACAATACAAGATTTTCTTTCGCCTGAAGATGGAAACCATTTTGAATCTGTATGCGATGGGCTTACTTCTGTAGGCATACCGTTCGTTATATCGCCGCGGCTGGTTCGCGGACTTGACTATTACACACGAACGACCTTTGAGTTCGCAGCGGACAAATTGCAAACAGCTCAAAATGCAGTTGGCGGCGGCGGGCGATACGACGGCCTTATAGAGGAGCTTGGGGGCCCTCCCACACAGGGCATTGGCTTCGCACTTGGTGTAGATCGAATCCTGCTTGCCTGCGAAGCTGAGGGGCTGCAGCTAGGAGATAGCAAACCCCTCGATGTATTCGTCGTAGATCTAACCGGTGGCTCTCAAGCCACTCAAATCACTAATGAAATTAGAGCTCATGGATTCGGCGCAGATCGTAGCTTTGGTGACCGATCGATCAAAGCGCAGATGAAAGTTGCTGACAGATCAGGAGCTTTGTTTGCAATTATTGTTGGAGATGATGAACTTGAGAAAAATGAAGTTACCCTTCGAGACTTACGAGGAGATGGCTCCCAAGAACGTGTATCAAGAAGTAACTTGGTAAATGCTCTGGCTGCGAGTCTTAAAGAGAGGTACTCCCAATGACAATGCGAACTCATTACTGTGGCGAACTGCGTTCAGGTGATGTTGGCTCAGAAGTAACAGTTTGTGGGTGGGTGGACACGCGCCGAGTTCATAGTGAGCATTTGGCTTTCATCGACTTACGTGATCACACAGGAATAGTCCAATGTGTTGTCGATGAGAAGCTCGATCTGCGATCTGAATACGTAGTCGCTATTACTGGCACGGTCCGGACAAGATTTGAAGGTAAAAGCAACGAAAAACTTCAAACTGGAGAAATTGAAATAGGGGACTGTGAAGTACAGGTGCTATCCGTAGCTGAACCCCCACCATTTCCAATGCACGAGAGGACAGATGTTGATGAGAATATTCGACTTCGTCATCGCTACGTAGATCTGCGAAAGCCTCGAATGCAGAAAAATCTTCGAATTCGGGCAAAAGTTAATAGTGCAATTCGCTCTGCAATGGAAAAGCAAGGGTTCGTTGAGATTGAAACTCCAATGCTTATCGCTTCGACCCCTGAAGGAGCAAGGGATTTTGTCGTACCCTCTCGACTGCACCCAACAAATTTTTACGCTCTTCCGCAAAGCCCCCAAATCTTTAAACAACTCTGCATGGTTGGCGGAATTGATCGGTACTACCAAATAGCAAGATGCCTACGAGATGAGGATCTAAGGGCTGATAGGCAGTTCGAATTCATGCAATTAGATATGGAAGCAAGCTTCGCAAATCAAGAAGACATCATTAACTTTGTTTCTGAAGCTATTAAGGACTCGACCGAAGCGATTACAGGGCTTCGGCCTGATGAAATACCCCACATGACGTGGAATGAAGCCATGGAAAGATTCGGGTCTGATAAACCCGATACACGATTTGGAATGGAATTGGTCGACCTAACTGAAATATTTGAAGGGACAGATGCAAACGTATTTAAAGTTGACTGTGTCAAAGGGATCTTATACGAGGGCGGATCTGATGCTTTAGCTCGAAATGCTATTGATGCCTTAACAGAGAAATGTCAAAGTTGGGGGGCGAAGGGCCTTGCCTGGTTCAGGGTAGGTGATGAAGGAAATCTTGATGGGGCGCTAACAAAATTTATGTCTGATGATGAGATAGAAGGAATTCATTCCAGCCTTTCGGCACAACCCGGAGACATGATTCTCATTATTGCTGATAAACGAAGGACCGTTAACCATGTGCTTGGTCTTCTCCGCTTAGAAATAGGCAGGCCACCAGTTAATTCTGGTGAGCTGAAATATCTATGGATCACTGAGTTCCCACTCTTCGAGTCAGTTGGAGACCATGGACGTCCTATTCCAGCCCACCACCCATTTACCATGCCGCACCTAGAAGATTTAGAGAAGCTTAATTCAGCTCAGGGTGAGGAATACTTGGAGATACGATCTCAGGCCTATGACCTTGTGCTAAACGGGTGGGAATTAGGATCAGGAAGTGTAAGGATTCATACTCCTGAAATTCAGTCTAAAATTTTTGAAATCTTAGGCATCGGGGAGGTTGAAGCAAATGAGAAATTTGGTTTCTTGCTAGATGCATTCCGCTATGGGGCTCCGCCACATGCAGGTTTCGCTTTTGGTATAGACCGGTTGGCGGCGATTCTTTCCGGCGAGGAAAATATACGAGAAATCATTGCTTTTCCAAAGACCCAATCTGGGGCTGATCCTCTGACAAACGCACCTACCCAATTGGAAAATAACCACCTAGAGGAGCTGGGACTTCGCCTGATCCCTCCAAGTACTTAGATACAAAAAAGAAGACGATTATTCTTCAGGGCTGAAAGAGGAGGGGCCAGCCATTCCTGCGGGGGTTAAAAGATAAATGCCCTCAGCTACTTTCTCGAAACTCCCATCTGTTCCGTATGCTAAGCCAGAAAAGAAATCAACAATTCTCCTACCCGTATCTTTGTCTTCAGGATTGAGATGAATAATCGTCGCCGTGCCGGATTTGTAACTCGATGCAGGTCCCATTACGTCTTCGAAACTCGAAACCTCATGTCGACTGGGTTCGCTTGAGCTCATATTCAGATTCTAGTCTCAAATGCTTCTCCTTCTGCAAATGATCATTAGATAGATGAAATCTTCGTTTCCCCACCTATAAGAAAATTTTCAAGTAGTTTCTAAACGTGGGCGATCAAGAGAACTTATTTACTTCTTCCATGAAAGAGCGTCTAAGCAACCAAACACCTCTAGCGAATAGGTTACGCCCAGTTCGGCTTGAGGACGTTGTAGGGCAAGAACATCTTTTGGGGACCAACAGTCCTCTGAGGGCGTTGATAGAAGCAGATAAGGTTTCGTCGGTAGTCTTTTGGGGGCCGCCGGGAACAGGTAAGACATCTATTGCGCGATTAATAGCGCAGTTCACTGAAAAGGCGTTTGTGCAGCTCTCTGCAGTTTCAGCAACAGTTAAGGATGTAAGGGAAGTCATATCTCAGGCTGAAAAAATGCTCGGTGAGTATGGAAAGGGAACCATTCTTTTTTTGGATGAGGTTCATCGATTTAACAAAGCACAGCAAGACACATTGTTATCAGCAGTCGAAACAGGACTAATAGTATTGATCGGCGCAACGACCGAAAACCCATATTTTGAAGTAAATGCTCCCTTATTGAGCAGAAGTACACTTTTCCGCCTGAATCCCTTAAGTCATGCAAATCTATTGAATTTGCTCTCTAAAGCCCTCACTCATGAAGATACTGAAGCGACTAGTGAAGCTCTCGAGCATATAGCAAATTCATCAGAAGGCGATGGGCGGCAATGTCTGACAAGTCTAGAAGTCGCCATTGCCTTAGCGCGTGCACGAAATGATGAAGCCAGTCATGTGGTTGGGCTTGAAGATGCCGAAGCGGCAATCGGAGTTCAAGCATTACAATATGGCCGAGACGAACATTACGACACGATTTCAGCGTTTATTAAGAGTATCCGCGGCTCGGATGTGGACGCAGGTCTCTATTGGCTTTCACGCATGATCGATGCTGGGGAAGACCCTCGATTCATAGCGCGGCGTTTGGTTATTCTCGCTTCTGAAGATATTGGCATGGCCGACTCACGAGCTTTGTTAATAGCGGATGCAGCTGCAAGAGCAGTTGAGTTCGTCGGATTCCCAGAAGCGCAACTAAACCTTGCCCACGCAGTTATTTATCTTGCAAAAGCACCTAAATCTAATAGTGTCACAAAAGCCATATTTTCAGCTCTTGAAGATGCTAGAGCATACAGAGGAGACGTTCCTAAACACCTAAGAGATAGTCATTATTCGGGAGCAAAAGGGCTCGGTCATGGAGACGGATACAAATACCCGCATGACTTTCCTGAAGGTTGGGTCGACCAGCAATATCGACCTGACAAATTCAATTCTCATAGATATTATGAACCATCAACCCATGGGGAAGAAGACACGAGTGAAAAATAAAAGACAATATTTCCACGATTCTCCACAGACTGGATGGAAAGTATGACTGCTTGGGAGCTTGTAACAGTTCTAGTGGCTATTGCTGCCCTTGGAGTGGTGATAGCTCTATCGCATCTAGTTATTAAGCTACGCCAGACGATAGAAGACCTCACAGAACTTACTACCAAGATTCAAAATACCGTCGAGCTAGCTGCTGGTAGGTTAGAAGAACAAGCACATGGGATAGAAAGGGAGTACCACCGAGTTGACGGTTTAATCGATACTGCTGAAAAAATAACATCAAGAGCGAATTTCGTATCTGGCCTTACGTACAGCATCTTTACCAAGCCAATAACACAAGTTGCATCAATGTTAAAAGGTGGCATCCGACTTGCCAAAGTCTTAGCTCTCCGACTTTTCCGAAGCCAAATAAAAACATAAGAACCATATTGGAATTTATATAAGAAACAAGCGATGAGCTTCCGCAGGGTAGAATCGTAATAATGAAAGCACAACAGCTCCGGAAGGTATTTACAGAGTTTTTTGAAGATAGCGGACACACGCTAGTTTCATCTTCAAGCTTGATCCCTCATGATGAGAGCTTGCTGTTCACAAATTCTGGAATGGTGCCGTTCAAGAGTTACTTTCTAGGAAATGAACCCCCGCCGTATAAGCGAGCAACTACTGTCCAAAAGTGTGTTCGCGCTGGAGGTAAGCATAATGACTTGGAAGAAGTGGGGCGAACTACCAGACATCTGACGTTCTTCGAAATGCTGGGAAACTTTAGCTTTGGGGATTATTTTAAAAACGAAGCAATACCAATGGCTTGGGAGTTCTTTACTGAAGTACTGAACCTGGATAAAGACCGGCTTTGGGTGACAGTTCATGAGACGGATGATGAGGCTGCAGAGATTTGGCTAAATGAAGTCGGTGTGCCATCTGAGAGGATCCAGCGTTTAGATGACGATAACTGGTGGAGAATGGCAGATACAGGGCCAAATGGGCCATGTTCAGAGATCTTTTGGGATATGGGCGCTCAGTATGGCCCCGACGGAGGTCCTGCGAACCCTGATGCTCAGGATAGATTTATAGAAATTTGGAATCTCGTATTTATGCAATACGACCAGCAAAAAGATGGAACCCAAGTTCCATTACCGAATCCCTCAATTGATACAGGGGCTGGCTTAGAAAGAGTACTTTCTGTCCTCCAAGGAGTGGATTCCGTTTGGGAAACGGATGAATTCCAAGCTCTTCTTTCAACCGTTTCGAAAGTTTGTAACAAAAAGACCAGATCTGAAGAAAACATTGTTTCTCTTCAGATCCTCGCTGATCATGCTCGATCAACCACGTTTTTGGTTAATGATGGGGTCATTCCAAGTAACGAAGACAGGGGGTATGTGTTGCGAAGGATCATCCGAAGAGCTGTTCGTCATGCACGCCTACTGGACGTTCAGGAGCCAATCATGGGGGATCTTGCCGATGCCGTGATAGATCAAATGGAAGACGCATATCAAGAGTTAGGCCAGAATCGAACTCAGATTAAAAAAGTCCTAGAGCGAGAGGAAATGGGATTTCGCCAGACCTTAGATACGGGAATTTCCATTCTTGAGAAACACCTTTCCAAACTGGAGAAGGGAAAGGACCTTAGCGGCGAAGTTGCTTTCCAATTACACGACACATATGGATTCCCAATTGAGTTAACTCAAGAGATTACCAATGAACGAGGGATCGAAGTTGATCTAGAGGGCTTTTCTGTTTTCATGGCGGAACAACGCGACAGAGGGCGTCGGGACCTCAGTCAAAAAGACGATACACAGACATCAAACGCTAATTATCAGAGGATCTTTGAGAAACATGGGCCCACTAATTTCGAAGGATACGAGTCGAGTGAAGTTTCAGCAGAAGTCCTCTATAGCGACGAAGACTCAATTATCTTAGACCGATCTCCCTTCTACGCTGAAGCAGGTGGCCAAGTTGGTGACCGGGGAACCATAAAAGGAGAAAACGGTTCTGTCTACATCGAAAGTACGATTTATGGGGCTGCAGGCCAGCATAGACATATTTTTAGCTCTATTTCGGGGGAGCTTAAAGCCGGAGACAAGGTGGTAGGAGCTATAGATATACCCCACCGATTAGCTGTCCAGAGGCATCATACTGGAACACATATCCTACATTGGGCGCTTCGAGAAGTTCTAGGGGAGCACGTTAAACAGCAAGGTTCATGGGTAGGGCCAGAAAGGCTACGCTTTGATTTCAGCCATTTCGAACCGCTAACGAAGGATCAGATAGAGCGCATCGAAGATGTGGCTAACGCAGAGATATTTTCAGATGGAAAGATGGAAATTATTGAAACCAGCATGCAGGAAGCAAAAACAATGGGAGCCATCGCGTTTTTCGGAGATAAATATGGTGATCAAGTTCGTGTTCTTAAAGCAGGAGATAACTCCATTGAGCTTTGCGGAGGAACTCACGTAAATCACCTAAGTGATGTCGGTCCAATCAAGATTCTGTCAGAGGGTTCAATAGGCTCAAACATCAGGCGCATAGAAGCTGTTGCAGGGACTGCCTCGGTGAATTTACTTCGTGATCAGGACCTAGTAATTGAAGAGTCAGCCACGCTCATTGGGGTTCCTCCAGCGAATCTCATCGAAGGCCTAGAGAAAAAGCTCCGCGAAATAGAGGACCTGCAAAATGAGGTTGAGGGTTTGAGATCGCTAGCGGCGCGTCAGAATATTCAAGATTTGAAAGAGACAGCCATCAATGGAGTCGTAGTCCAGCAGCTTGATGGGATTAGGAGAGATGAATTGCGAGAACTTGTTATGGGTTTGCAGGCTCTACCAGAAATTGAGATCGCAGTTGTTGGCTCAGCGACAGAAAATGGGGGAGTCTCTGTAGCTGCGGCAATTTCAGAAAACAGTACTATCGAAGCAGGGGATTTACTTTCTGAAGCAGCGAAGATAATCAAGGGCGGAGGAGGCAAAGGAGAGAAATTTGCAATGATTGGCGGGAAAGAATCCAAAGCGCTACCAAAGGCGCTGGACACTATCCGTGGCCTCGTAGAGAAAAAATAGGGACTGTTTTGAGGGTTCTCGGAATTGATATCGGATCAAAGAAGGTCGGTATAGCAATCAGTAATCAGGAAATGACAGTAGCCACCCCGCTTTCCGTACTTCATCGAACTGCTCAAATGAGAAAAGATCACGAAGCCATTAAAGAGATTGCTGAGGAGTGGGAAGTCGAGCTTCTTGTTGTTGGCCTGCCTAAATCTCTTGATGGAAGCTTAGGCCCCGCAGCACAGAATATTCTCGAAGAAACTAAGCTTTTGGAGGAAAACACTGGAATTCCTGCTGAGACATATGACGAAAGGTTCACCACGACCACAGCGAAACAAGTCCTGCGAGATCAAGGAATTTCAGAGAAAGAGCAGAAGGCCATAGTTGATCAGGTAGCTGCATCTATAATCCTACAAGCATGGCTTGATCACAGGATAGGTACGGGCTCCTCCCCCAGAGAAGCGGTAAACGACTAATGGATGAGACCGGTAGAGAATCTGAAGAAGCCAGTAGCGAAGAAAATGACATTACTAGTGATTCTGACGATGCATTATCTATGTACCCAACAATTCCAGATGGACAAGAGGGAGAAATAGATTACGGCGACTTTGACTCCCGTGAAGATACAACTCCCACTAGCTTTCAGGATCCATACGCAGCCGAATACCCCGCATTACCAGTAGAAGCACCAACAGGACCTGATCGACCTATCCAACCTCGTGATCTTCCTCCCTGGTATGAAGACGAATATTATGATGACCGAGAGTGGGAGCGACTTCCACCCCGCTTTAATACAGCTCTTCGGTTTGCGATTTTCGCCTCAATTATTATCATCATTGGGTTTCTCACATATAACTTTGTTCGCGGGTGGCTTGACGATCAACTCGACCCGCCTGGAGAACCAGGGGCAGAGCTTGTGATTGAAATTCCGCAAGGGGCTACAACGGATGACATCGCTAGGATCCTAGCTGAGAACGACGTGGTCGCTAATAGTACAGTTTTCCGGTACTACCTCCGTTTTAAAAATGCATCAGACTTCCAAGCCGGAGAATACACATTCCAGATAAATAGTGCTGTATGGGACGCTAGAGAAAGCCTAGAAAGAGGGCCAGCGGAGGTGATAGAAGAACGATTTTTTGTCACGATTCCAGAAGGTCTGACACTTGATGAAATGAAGGATGTCCTGTTGCAGCAAGTACCTTCTTTCGATCCCAGTGAACTTGATTTAGCCATTGCTACGTCTCAGACTCCTAGAGTATTTGGAGATGATTGGCTGGGACTCATTCGCGAGGGAATATATTTCCCAGAGACTTATGATGTAGCTGAGGCAGCATTGCAAGATGAACAGTCATTTCTCAACAGAATGGTTGCCCAATTCGATGTTGTAGCTAATGAAGTATCACTTGCTGAGCTATCACCTGCATTAGGTCTTAGCCCTTATCAAATTCTAATTGTTGCTTCTTTGATAGAGGAAGAAGCACAAATTGACCCTGATCGGGGAAAGATAGCGCGCGTAATTTATAACAGGCTCGAAGTGGGGATGAATCTCGGCATCGATGCAACGATAGTTTATGCACTTGAAGGTGATAGAGATCTCTCTCAAAGCGACCTCGAAGTTGACTCACCTTACAACACAAGAATCTATGCAGGTTTACCTCCGAGCCCAATCGCTGCTCCTGGAAAGCAATCTTTGGACGCAGCGCTAAATCCTGCATCAGGTGATTGGCTCTATTATGTGCGGACTGATGAATTTGGGCCTGGCTCTCACACATTTGCGACCACGAATCAGGAATTTCAACAAGCCAAACTTATTTGTATAGAAAGAGATCTTGGCTGTGGCTAGATTCCCTATCCCTTCTCAAGGTGAAACGGTTGCAGCAGTGATCGGAGACCCAGTTCTCCACTCTTTGTCTCCAACGATTTACAATGCTGCCTTTAAGCATGATCAAGTTAATTGGAGTTACTCTGCCGTAAATATAGCAACAGAACATGTCGGCGATCTCCTTGAGGAGATGCGCCAACAACATGTAGGTGGGATTTCCGTCACCATGCCTCATAAAGCAACTGTCGCCAAATTGGTCGATGGCATGACTCGCCATGCAGAAAAATTAGGAGCAGTTAATTGTGTTTCGAAAGATGGAGGGACCCTTGTAGGTCACAACACAGATGGGGAAGGACTCCTTCGAGCATTAGAAACAGAAACAAAGGAGACAGTTGAAGGAAAGTCCTACCTGATTATTGGCGCCGGAGGAGCAGCAAAAGCTGTTGCTTTAGCTCTCGGAGAAGCTGGCGCTTCAGAAGTAACCGTTACAAGCCGGAACGTATCAAAATCGGAAAGAGCTGCAGCGTTAGCAGGCCATGTGGGCAGAGTCGGATCTATAACTGAGAGTGATCGAGCGGATGTGATAATCAATGCAACGCCGATAGGGATGCAGGGAACTGGGAATGAAGGAAATACTCCTTTACCCATCGACAGTATTCACAGACGCCAGACAATAGTTGACCTGATCTATCACCCCCTTGAAACAGAGCTTTTAAAAAATGCAAGCAGTATTGGTGCGCGTACGATTAACGGAATAGGTATGCTCGTCCACCAAGCCGCCTTACAATATACGCTTTGGACGCAGAAAGACGCACCTTTGGAGATTATGCAGAGTGCAGTAATCCAAAAAATTTCTGAATAATTACTACGGATTAGAAATAACTCCGCACAGAAGCCCTCTGTAATGGCTACTCTCAAGTTGTGGAGATGAACCAGATACAAGTCGATTTAGGAGAAAGAACATATCCAGTTCTTATTGGAACGGAATGTCTTGAGGAGGGACTTGACTCCCTTTTGCCTGATCGTGTTCAAAAAGTCGCACTAGTTACCCAGTCAAATATAGGTATCATTCCGTCCATAAATGTAGAGCACGAAATATTTCACATCGACAACGGTGAGATAGCAAAAACCCTAAAGACAGTTGAAGATTTGTGCAGCAGATGGGCTCAATGGGGACTGACTCGAACTGACGTCGTAGTTGCTATTGGGGGAGGCCTTGTCACTGATATAGCGGGATTTGCTGCCGCTGTCTACCATCGCGGGGTTGATGTTATTCATGTTCCAACGACTCTTTTGGGAATGGTAGATGCCGCGATCGGTGGAAAGACCGCTGTGAACCTTCCAGAAGGAAAGAATCTTGTAGGGTCCTTCTGGCAGCCAGTAGGAGTTGTCTGCGATATATCGACTTTGTCGTCTTTACCAGAGCGCGAATGGAGATGCGGATATGGGGAAGTTGCAAAGTATCACTTTCTAGGGGCACAAGATCTTGACCAACAGGATTTAGCTGGAAAGATTATGAAATGTATTCAGTTGAAAGCGGAGATTGTTCGAGAAGACGAACGAGAAACAGGTCGCAGGGCCATCTTGAATTATGGACACACTCTCGCCCATGCTCTTGAAATGGAAAAAGATTTCTCTCTTGCCCATGGTGAAGCAGTTGCTATCGGCATCCGCTATGCGGCAGAAATAGCGAAAATACTAGGGAGAATCGACCAAAAGCGTGTCGACGAGCATGAAACAGTTTTAGAGCACTATGGCCTCTCATATAAGCTTCCATCTTCATATGATTGGGGCCAGCTTGTTTCTCTGTTCCAAAGAGACAAGAAGGCAGTAGATGGTATTTCTTTTGTTCTTGATGGCCCAGAAGGAATCGAAGTAGTAAAAATTGAAGATCAAGAAATTCTTATACAAGCAATGGAGGCCTTGCAGTGACACGCATCCTACTAATATCCGGCCCGAATCTTAATTTACTTGGACAGCGAGAGCCAGAAGTCTATGGCGAATCGACTCTTGAAGACTATGTCAGTCGCGCTGAATCAGTAGCTACAGAATATGGCTTTCAGCTCGCTCACCGGCAATATAACGATGAAGGAAGCATCGTCGAAGAGATACAGTCAGCTCGACACACATATCAAGGGATCATCATTAACCCCGGAGCGCTCACCCACTATGGGTGGTCTATACATGACGCTCTAGCAGCCTTCGAAGGCCCCATAGTTGAACTCCACATTTCAAACCCTAATGCTCGCGAACCGTGGCGCCACACTTCAGTTGTAGCACCAGTAGCTACAGGATCAATTATGGGTTTCGGAGGGTATGGCTATGAACTGGCAGTGCATGCTCTAGCTGACTGCCTGAAATGAAATCCTCGTCTGCAGAGCATTCCTTCAGCCCATTAGACCTTTCTGCACGGCCAGATAAAGTTCGCTCTATGCTTTTCGAGAGTCAATCGCTAGTTGTTACAGACCCTTCGAACGTTCAATGGCTCACAGGCTTTACTGGGAGCAACGCAATTGTCTATTTAGATCATGAAAGATTCGTTCTTCTCACTGATCAGAGATACCAAGAACAGGGACCTCTAGAAATACGAGAAGCCCAGTCACCTGCTGAAATTTCTATATCGACAAACCTTATCGAGGACGTCTCGAAGCTCGCTAGAACTAAAATCATTAACCTCGACGCTAATTTAGTGAGTTGGGAAACTGTAAACCAGCTTAAGGAGCGCACCGGAACCGAACTGATTTCCTCCAGTCCTTTAAAAACATTACGAGCGCAAAAAGATCAATTCGAAATTGAACGAATTTCACTCGCGGCAAAGATCGCTGATGAAGCTCTCACCGCTACCGTTCCTCTTTTCTCTGAAAATGTCTCAGAAATGGACGTAGCCGCATTTCTTGATAACAAAATACGAGAGCACGGCGCAGCAGGGAATGCTTATAAGACAATAGTTGCATCTGGAGTGAACAGTTCCAAACCCCATGCACTACCGACTACAAGGCGAATTGTTCAAGGCGACTTGCTTATAGTCGACGTAGGAGCAGTCGTTGATGGATATCGATCGGATATGACAAGAACATTTGTGATAGGCGAACCCAGCAAAATTCAACAAGAATATTTGACCACCGTTCTCGAAGCGCAAGAAGAGGCAGTAAAGAGCCTTGAACCAGATATGCCATGTGCCGAATTAGATCGACGGTGTCGTTCAAAAATCGAAGAAGCAGGATGGGGAGAATCTTTTATCCATGGGACAGGACATGGTGTAGGGCTCGATATCCACGAATCCCCTGCGATCAACGGCAGAAGTAAGGAAAAATTAATCCCCGGAATGGTGGTAACCATTGAACCAGGTATTTACTTTACAGATACTTGTGGGGTCCGGTGGGAAGATCTTTACGAAATCACAGAAACAGGGGCAAGGCGGTTAACTCTTAGCGCAAAGTCGCCACAAGCCTAACTCTATCCGGTTAGAGTGGAACCCTAATACTGTGAGACTCTAGGAGCATAATGGTAGCTATCTCTACTAACGAACTAAAGAATGGCTGGACGTTAGTGCTCGAGGGAAACCTCATGCAAGTGATTGAATTCCAGCATGTCAAACCCGGCAAGGGGCCCGCGTTCGTTAGAAGCAAACTCAAAAATATTCGAACGGGCGCAGTGATTGAGAAAACTTTCCGAGCTGGTGAAACAGTCGAAAGAGCCAATATCGACAAACGCGAAATGCAGTATCTCTATCGGGACGGAGAAGGGTTTGTATTTATGGATAATGAAACTTACGAACAACTCAATGTCGATATGGAGACTCTTGGCGAGACAGCCAATTATGTGGTCGAAGGATCCTCGGCTGTGCTACTTATGTATGGAGACGAAATCGTAAGTACAGAACTAACTGCATCGGTGGAACTCGTAATTACGGAAACTGAACCAGGGATGCAAGGAGATCGAGTCTCAGGTGCTACAAAACCTGCAACATTAGAGACTGGCTTGACAATACAGGTTCCCTTATTTCTTGAAATAGGAGAAGCCGTCAAAGTCGATACCAGAACAGGAAGTTACATTAGTAGAGCATGAGCATTCTCTTCTGAGGAAGGAGGAGCAAATGGGTTCAACAGCTACAAACGAGCTACCTGAAGGAACTCCCGAATATATCGCAAAGCGCCGTGAAGGCAGAGAAACCATTCTGAATTTGCTATATGAAGCTGAGCTAAAACAGGTAGATCTGCAAAATATTGTGGAATCTCGCCCTTTAGCTCTTGACGGCTATGCACTGTCTATATTTGACCAGCTAGTTAGTCACATCGAAAGAGTTGATGCGGAAATATCTGGGATAAGCCAGAAATGGGAGCTAGAGAGGATGGCTGCTGTTGATTTATCGATCCTTCGAATGGCTATGTGCGAGATTATTTCAAGCCCCAATATTCCTGCACCAGTTATTGTTAGTGAAGCAGTAGAGCTAGCAGCTAAATATTCTACAGATTCGTCCGGCCCATTTATCAACGGTGTTTTAGCGGAAGCCTGTCTGAGGCACCGTCCTGAGGAACCTATATAGAAGCATAGAAGAAACGAAAAAAATAAAGAAAGCGCGCGCAAATCCATACTGGGGTGATACCGTGACAAAGACCGTAAATCGAGTCCCGTGAGGCTCGAACGGTGAAAGGTGCCGAGATGGCTATAGACGAAGACGGATTAACGCCCCATGCGAGGGGCGTTTTTGTTTCCCGATCGGAAGTCATGGACGCAGATGATGTCCGTCGAGCATTATGGCGTATGGCACATGAAATCCTCGAGCATAACCAGGGTGTGTCGGACGTAGCCCTCATCGGGCTGCAAACCGGGGGAGTCCCACTAGCGAGAAAATTAGCGGCGAACCTTGCTGAGATTGAAGGGTCAAATATTCCAGTCGGCTACCTTGATGTTGCTTTCTATAGAGACGATATTGGACTACGACCAGTCTCTCCTCGGGAACCAACAGAAATCCCTTTCGATTTGAGCGCTAAGACAGTTGTACTCGTAGATGATGTTCTATTTACTGGAAGAACTATTCGAGCAGCTTTGGATGCTGTCACAGATTTTGGCCGGCCATCTTCTGTGCAACTTGCGGTGATGGTTGACCGAGGGCATCGGGAGCTTCCGATTCGCCCGGACTTTGTGGGAAAAAATATTCCTACTCGAAGAGATGAACTTGTTGACGTCCGAGAAGATAGTGTCCAAATTGGAGAATACAAGGAGTCCGACCAATGACTCCAGCCAAACATGTCAGAGGCGTTGAAGATCTTGGAAAAGATGGGATCCTAGAAATTCTAGAACTAAGCAACCACTTTCTCGAGGTAAGCAATCGCAGAATACCAAAAGTTCCTGCCCTCAGAGGTAAAACAGTCGCAAACCTATTTTTTGAAGACTCAACTCGAACTCGCCTCAGCTTTGAAAAAGCAGCCAAGCGACTATCGGCTGACGTCATGAACTTTAGTGTTTCCTCTTCTTCTGTGAAAAAAGGGGAAAGTCTTCGAGACACTGTCGAAACAATCTCTGCGATGGGTGTTGAAGCCATTGTGGTCCGCCACAAATCTGTAGGGGTTCCATGGATGTTGACCCAATGGACGGATGCTTCGATCATCAATGCTGGTGATGGAGCTCATGAACACCCTACGCAGTCACTAGCTGATTGTTATACCATCACACAGCAACTCGGAAGTTTAGCTGGAAAGCGAATTGTCATTGTTGGCGATATAAAGCACTCCCGAGTTGCGCGTTCGAATGTGAAGGCGTTTAGCGCGCTTGGCGCCAGCGTTGCTCTTGTCGCCCCACCTACTCTCTTACCCCCGTCAATTGAAAATTGGCCAGTTGATATCATCCCTGATTTGGATGTAGCTATCAAGGAAGCTGATGTGATTTATCTCCTTCGTATGCAGCTTGAACGTCAAGAAGAGTCGCTAGTTCCCTCGCTTCGTGAATATACAAATCTGTATGGACTAACCTTCGATCGGTCTAAACAATTGCAGAAAACCGCATTAGTGATGCACCCTGGGCCGATGAATCGGGGCGTCGAAATTTCAGGCAACGTCCCTAATCTTCCAAACGCGGTGATCACAAACCAAGTGGGTAATGGCGTAATTGTGAGAATGGCAGTTCTTTATCACATTCTTGGTTCGGGAATAGCTCTCGCCGGACTCAATAGCGAGGATGAAGACAATGACTGAGGTTGTTATCAAAGGCGGAACAGTCCTTGACAAAACAGGTTCTAAAAAAGCAGATATTGCTATAGGCGCCGATGGAAATATCGCACAGATCGGTGATGATCTAGCTGGGGGAAAAGTAATCGATGCAACCGGTTGCATCGTCACTTCAGGGTTGGTTGATTTAAATTCACATTTCTGTCAACCTGGAGATGAAGAGATCGAAACTATTTCGTCCGGAACGAGAAGCGCAGTTCTTGGAGGGTATACAGCCGTTATGCTTATGCCGCATACTTCTCCAACAATAGACTCTGCTGCAGCGGTAAAAGAGATGCAAAGTCTCCGCAGCGAAGCTCTCTGTCATATCGAATTCTCAGGTTCACTAACTGCGGATGGCTTGGGTGAGGCATTATCGCCCATCGGCGAAATGGTTAGCTTGGGTATTCGCTTTTTTGTTCATGCTAATTTCTCCAGCTTGAACGCCTCTCTACTCCGACGGGCAATGGAATATGGCACTAAATTTGATGCCACCATAGGCCTTACACCGTTTATTGATGGAACAGGCCATATGCATGAGGGGATAGTTTCGTCAGACCTAGGCATTCAAGGAATTGCCATCGAAGAGGAAGAAATCCTTACATACCAATTCGTGAGAATGGCTCAACTGACCGGCGCAAGATTACATCTTCAGCAGATTTCATCTCCTAAAGCTATTGAGATAATTTCTGCGGCTAAGGCAGACGGTGTTTCAATTACATGTGAAGTCTCCCCACACCACTTCGCATTGACGGATGAGGAAGTAAGAAGTTATAGGACGGTATACAAGGTTGCTCCACCATTGAGAACAAAGAAAGAAACAGAGAGAATTAAAGAGTTGATATTAAGTGGTCAGGTAGATGCAATAGCCACATCACACTCTCCTCAACCTCAGCATCTCATTGATCTTCCTTTTGAAGAAGCACCTTACGGAACGATCGGACTCGAAACAGCATTTGCTGTATCAGCAACCGAATTAAATGCACCACTTAGTGAAATCCTCTCTGCTATGTCGTGGGTTCCGGCGGAGATAGCAGGCCTCGAGGCAACTCATGGAGGAGTACTTTCGGAAGGACGGCCAGGAAACCTAATTGTGGTCGATGAAAACAAACAATGGAGTCCGAGTGTTTCTGAAATTGCTATCAAAAACATGGATAGCCCTTTCGACGGGTGTCAACTGACTGGAAAGATAAAGGACACCTTGGTTAATGGAAATGTAGTTGTTTCGAATGGTGAAGTACAAATATAGCGAAGGGAATCAATGGCAGAGATAAAACAAGCGGCACTCGTTCTACAGGACGGGACGCTCTTTGAAGGGGAGTTAATTGGATATGAACCAGAACTGGGGTATGCGAGCGGAGAGGTTGTCTTTAATACAGCTTTAACTGGATACCAAGAGGTAATTACCGATCCATCTTACGCAGGTCAGATTATTACTTTCACATATCCTCATATCGGGAATTACGGAATAAATGCTGAAGATTTCGAAAGTGATAAACCTTATTGCAGGGGAATAATCATTAAAGATTTAGCAAGGCGATATAGTAACTGGCGATCAGATACAAGCCTCAATACGTTTCTAACTAGGTCAAAAGTCTCAGGAATATGTGGAGTCGACACGAGACGGTTAACAAGGCACATCCGCGAAGCTGGGGCTATGCCTGGAGCTTTTGGAACTGCCGATGAGAAAACTTTGCACGCAGCCGCCCAAAAAGAGCCAGGGACTAGCAACACTGATCTTGTTGCCGAAGTTACATGCTCAGAGCCATATTTTGTTCCTGCAGTGAAGCAAAGCGCAACAAATAACAAAAAAATAGTTGCATTAGATTTTGGGATAAAGAGAACAATAATCAAGCATCTCTCGATGATCGGAGATGTGCAGGTCGTTCCAGCATCGACCTCAGCGGAAGACGTGCTTTCCTATAAGCCGGATGGGGTTTTTCTCTCTAACGGACCTGGGGATCCTGCTTCTGTTAAGAACGCTCCTGAGACGATTGCGAATTTACTAGGGAAGGTACCAATTTTTGGAATTTGCCTTGGGCATCAACTTTTGGGCAGGGCTATTGGTGCGAGCACAGTAAAAATGCCATTTGGACACCATGGAGCAAACCATCCTGTAAAAAATATGGTCTCTGGAGAAATCGAAATAACCAGCCAAAATCACAATTTCGCTGTGGACGCTGACTCCCTTAACGGGAAAGCCTCAGTAACCCATGTGAATCTCAATGATGGTGTATGCCAGGGATTATCTATCTACGAAGCGAATGCCTTTAGTGTTCAGCACCACCCAGAAGCAGGACCGGGGCCTCATGACAGCGCTTATTTATTTTCAGAATTCGATCAATTGATGGACAAGGTAAACGGTGGTCAAAATGCCTAAGAGAACTGATATAGAGAAAATCCTTCTTATAGGATCCGGGCCTATCGTAATTGGGCAAGCATGCGAGTTTGATTATTCGGGAACCCAAGCGTGCCGTGTCCTTCGCGAAGAAGGCTACACAGTCGTACTCGCGAATTCGAACCCTGCAACGATCATGACCGACCCAGACTTCGCAGACGCAACTTATATAGAGCCGTTAACGGCAGAAGTATTGACAAAGATTATTGAAGAGGAAAAGCCTGATGCCCTCCTGCCGACTCTTGGTGGGCAGACAGCTCTTAATCTAGCCATGGAACTAGTTGAACTTGGAGTTTTAGAGGCAAATGGAGTTGAACTTATCGGGGCAGATGCTGAAGCTATTGCCACAGCAGAAGACAGGGCCAGATTTAAAGATGCCATGATAGAAATCGGCCTTCCAGTTCCACACAGTGGAGTAGCGCATTCCATGGATGATGCGGAAAATATCATAGAAGAAATCGGCCTTCCAGTGATTGTGAGGCCCGCCTATATTCTCGGGGGCAAAGGAACAGGTATTGCCGAAACTCTCGAAGAGTTCACTAAATTAGCGTCCAATGGTCTTGCAGCTAGCCCTATTCATGAGATTCTCATAGAGCAGTCCATTAAAGGATGGAAAGAGTATGAGCTTGAAGTAATGAGAGACAAGGCAGACAATTGTGTGGTCGTCTGTTCTATAGAGAACCTAGATCCAATGGGTGTTCACACTGGAGATTCGATAACAGTCGCCCCAACCCAAACATTATCGGATGTTGAATACCAAATTCTCCGAAACGCCGCCTTTGCGTGTATGAGAAGGGTTGGTGTCGAAACGGGTGGTTCAAATGTCCAATTTGCTGTCGATCCTGCTAGCGGTGATTTCGTTATAATTGAAATGAATCCCCGAGTCAGTAGGTCCTCCGCCTTAGCATCTAAGGCTACTGGATTTCCCATAGCAAAGATCGCAACAAAGCTGGCTATTGGATACACGCTTGACGAGATACCTAACGACATAACCAAAAAGACACCTGCAAGTTTCGAACCGACGATTGACTATGTCGTAACAAAAATACCTAGGTGGGCTTTTGAGAAATTTCCTGGTACGCCAGCTGTTCTAGGGACACAAATGCAATCAGTAGGTGAAGTAATGTCCATAGGAAGAACATTCCCTGAGTCGCTTCAGAAAGCAATTCGTTCACTGGAACTCGGAAGATATGGCCTAAATGCCGATAGTGGTGAAGAAAACTTCAAAGACGTGAACGACGAGGAGCTACTCAAAAGAGTTGCAGTTGGGACACCAACAAGAATATTTGAAGTGGGAGAGTTGCTCTATAGGGGTATTTCAATTGAAACGATTCATGATGTAACAGGAATAGATCCTTGGTTTCTGGACCAGATGCTTATTGTCATAGAAGAGCGATTGTCCCTTGAAGAGCAAAGTTTAGAGAGCATCACTGGTCTATCAATGCGCCGAGCCAAACGTCTGGGATATAGCGATCATCAATTAGCCTACTTATGGAATGAAGAAGAGGAGGCGGTTAGGAACAAACGTATCGAACTTGAGGTACTCCCAGTCTTCAAAACAGTTGATACGTGTAGCGCAGAGTTTGAAGCTGAAACTCCCTATCACTATTCAACCTATGATGATGATAATGAGGTTGCTGCCTCCGACAAGCCAAAAGTCATTATCCTCGGTTCTGGGCCAAATCGAATCGGGCAAGGAATCGAATTTGATTACTGTTGTGTTCATGCAAGCTTTGCCCTGAGAGAAATAGGCTATGAAACCATCATGGTTAACTGTAATCCTGAAACAGTTTCGACAGATTACGATACTAGCGACCGATTGTTTTTTGAACCATTAACCGAAGAGGACGTTAGAAATATTCTCGAAGTAGAAACGGAGTCAGCAAGACGAGCGAATGGCCCCGGAATAGCTGGAGTGATCGTTGGTCTTGGAGGACAAACCCCTCTGAAACTTGCTAACACGTTACCTTCGGACATAATTGCAGGCACCTCTCCGGACTCAATAGATTTAGCGGAAGATCGTGAACGTTGGAATGCCGTCTGTTCACAGCTGGAGATTCCACAGCCACCCGGAGGAACAGCTGTAAGTTTGGAAGAAGCCCTATCAATAGTTGAGCGCGTCGGGTATCCAGTGCTTATTCGCCCTTCATATGTCCTTGGAGGTCGGGCTATGAGCATTGTGTATGACGATGAACAACTCAATGAGGCTATGAAAGAACTAACTCAACAGGGGAGCTTAGGGCGTGAAGGTGGATTGTCTGCGGAGCGCCCCGTACTCATAGATCGATTCTTGGAAGATGCTACAGAAGTTGATGTAGATGCGATTCGAGATAAAGAAGGGCAGATATTCATCGGTGGAATAATGGAGCATGTCGAAGAAGCCGGTGTCCACTCTGGTGACAGCGCTTGCATGCTCCCTCCCCAAAATCTCAGTGTTACGACACTTGCGACTTTAGAAGAGTACACGAATCGAATTGCGGAAAGGTTAGATGTCATTGGTCTAATAAATATCCAATACGTTGTGAAAAAAGTAGGAGAATCAGAAACGGTTTTTGTCATTGAGGCGAATCCGAGGGCATCGAGAACTGTCCCCTTCGTTTCTAAGGCCATCGGAGTGCCTTTAGTTAAAGTTGCTTCAAGAGTAATGCTGGGAGAATCACTTGCGGATCTTAGAGAAAATGGCGGATTAGAAGCTAAAGCTATAGGTGATCATATATCGGTGAAGGAAGCGGTTTTGCCGTTCAACAGGTTCCCAGAAACTGATGCAATTCTTGGGCCTGAGATGCGTTCAACAGGAGAAGTAATGGGGATAGATATAACTCCCGGTTTGGCATTTGCAAAAAGTCAGATAGCTGCCGGCATGGCTCTTCCTGAGACGGGAACAGTCTTTCTATCCTTAGCTGATAGAGATAAAGACATAGGTATTGAAACTGCTTCGATCCTCAGCAAGCTCGGTTTCAGTATCGCGGCTACTCGTGGCACAGCAGCTGCATTAAGCGCAGCGAGTATTGAAGTAGTCGATGTTATTGCCAAAATTGGTGAGAAGGAAGGGACAACAGCCGTAGAGTTGATCGAGTCAGGGAAGATTCGTCTAGTAATAAATTCCCCGCGCGGTAGGGGTCCTCGCGCAGATGGAGATCATATTCGCAAAGCTGCTGCAGAACAAGGAATTCCTCTCCTGACTACAGCATCTGCAGGTCTGGCGTTAGCAAAGGGCCTTGTCGATTGGCGAAGTTATGCGCTAGGAGTACGACCTCTTCAATATTTTCATAAAAATGCTGCAGCGCAGCAGCAATTGGAAATCTAAATATGCTTTCTCGTTCCCATGGCCCACCACTAGAAACAAGAGTCGGTGACTTGTGTCTGAAAAATCCCGTGATGCTCGCTTCGGGAACAGCGGGGTATGGGTCTGAATTCAATTCATTTTTCGATGTGAGCGAGCTGGGTGCGGTGGTTGTTAAAAGTCTTGCTACTTTCCCATGGGAAGGTAATGCTGCTCCGCGTGTTCATCAGACTCCTGCAGGAATGATAAATAGTGTTGGGTTGCAAGGGCCAGGTTTGGAAAATTGGGCAGCGAATGAGCTTCCCTCTTTGATTGAATCAGGAGCAGCCATAATAGTTAGCATCTGGGGTAGAACTACTCAAGACTACAAAGATGCAGCAGAATTCTGTAGGGGCCTACCGGATGAAGTCATTGCAGTTGAAGTCAATGTTTCATGCCCTAACGTTGAAGACCGTGGAGAAATCTTTTCTCATTCGTCAAGCATGACAAAGGGTGTTATGGAAGCGACGAACAACGTGGGTCGTCCGAGATGGGCAAAATTAAGCCCAAATACCTCAGACTTGGTAAGCATCGCTAAGGCGGCGGTAGACGGGGGAGCAGATGCCCTTACTATTGCGAACACACTTTTAGGTATGGCCATAGATATTGAAACGGGAAGACCGATTCTAGGGGCGGGGGGAGGAGGCCTTAGCGGTCCAGCGATCAGGCCTGTAGCGGTTCGTTCAGTTTTCGATGTGCGGTCTGCGCTTCCTCAGATTCCGATTATCGGCGTCGGCGGCATAGCTACCTACAAGCACGCATTAGAATTTATGATGGCAGGAGCTGACGCAATTCAGATTGGAACAGCGAATTTTGCCAATCCACGGGTATCGAAAAAAGTCATCAAGGGTCTCCACCGTTGGTGCGAGCGGAATGCTGTTAAAGAAATCGGATCGATAGTTGGGAAAAGCCAAATACGCGACGACTCGACGAAATGAGAAAGGGAATAAAAGAATATGGAAAGAACTGTAAATGATGAAGTGAGAACCAAGCTCGCACTTGCACTGGATGTCGATGATCTAGTAGTAGGAGTTCGTCTAGCAAGAGAGTTGCAGCCATATTTCGCAGTTCTAAAAATCGGACTTGAACTTTATAGTGCTGCAGGGCCAGAAGTCATCGGAACCTTCCAACAGATGGGTTATAAGATCTTTCTCGACTTAAAATTGCATGACATCCCAAATACAGTCCATAGAGCATCAAAGGTATTAGGTTCTCTCGGGGTTAATTATCTGACGATGCACACTGCCGGAGGACATGAAATGATGGCAGCTGGTGTTGAGGGGCTTCTTGAGGGGGCACGAAATGCCGGGATTGGGTCTCCAACTGCGTTGGGTGTGACAATTCTCACTAGTGACCCGACTACTGAAGAAGAGCTGATGAAACACCGGATTGATATCGCCAAAAATTCCGGCTGTCTCGGATTGGTATGTTCAGCACACGATTTACCAGTTGTTTCGAGACAAGCGCCTGACTTATTAGCAGTTGTTCCTGGGATTCGCCCATCAGGAGTGCAGGCGCATGATCAAAAAAAAGTGTCCACTCCATCGAAAGCCCTCGATGAAGGTGCCGGCCTTCTAGTTATAGGTAGAGCCGTTACTTTGGCAGAAAATCCAACTGAGGCTGCTGAAGCAATTCACGGGGAAATCGCTGATTCTTGATCAGCTCTTTAGGCGAAATACACCACTAACTGCCTACTCAGAACTATTCTTTAGCTATGGCATCCCCACCAAAACTCACAGACGCACAGCGTAAAGCCGCTCTTGAGAAAGCTGCTGAGGCCCGTCGAGTACGCGCAGAATTGAAATCGCGAATCAAGATGGGATCTCTTACTTTGAGGCAAGTTCTAGACATTTCAGACCAGAATGAAATTGTCAGCAGAACAAAAGTCCTCGCAATCCTCGAGTCAATGCCAAAAATTGGCAAAGTAAAAGCAAGGAGACTCATGGAAAGTATAGGAATCGCAGAAAGTAGACGTCTGCGTGGCCTAGGAGACCAGCAACGAGCGGCACTTTTAGCTGAGTTCGACTGATACTTCACTATGTTGATTGTTGTTTCCGGTCCCGGAGGGGTCGGCAAGGGGACGATCGCCGAGATACTTGTTGAGAAACACGCGAACCTCTGGCTTTCAAAAAGTTGGACGACTCGCCCTCGAAGAGAAGGGGAGGAAGAAGAATCCTATGTGTTCGTTACGCATGAAGAATTCAAAAAAGCAATCGACGAAGATGTTTTTCTTGAATGGGCAGAGTTTCACAACAACTTCTATGGAACCCCATGGCCAAACCCACCTGAAGATTTCGATGTTCTTCTCGAGATAGATGTACAAGGGGCAAAATCAGTAACTGAAAGAGGCCTCGATTTCTTAATGATATTTGTTGACGCTCCGACGCTTGAAGATCAAGCAGAGCGTCTTCGTGGGAGAGGTGACAGCGAAAAAGAAATCGAGCGCCGTATTCGAGAAGGAGAGCGAGAGCGAAATGACGCTAGAGATCTAGGTGCCATTGTCGTAGTAAATGATGATCTTGATAGGGCGGTTTCTGAAATTTCTTCAATAATTATGTCGAATCGCTCCGGAGAATAAGGCGTCTAGTTGGAAAGGTTGTCGTAACTGACCAAAGGCGCTTAAAGACAAGATAGACTGATAATCCTGCTGCTCAGAAATCAATATGGAGAGAAAAATGACTACCGAAAACGAATCAATGATTTCGCCAGAAATAGAAGGACTTCTTGAACGCTCTGCCGAAGAAGGGAAAGAAGGATCAAAGTTTCGACTTGTTACTTTAGGGGCCAAACGTGCCCGACAAATCAATGCATACATGTATCAGCTAGGTGAGGGACAAGGAGCGTCTATCCCCCCTCAAGTCGCGTCAGTTTCAAGTAAGCCACTTACCATAGCTTTTGAAGAAATAATTGCTGGCAAGGTTGTTGCCGGAGAAGCAAGAGAGCCAATATCAGCTGAATCCTACCTGGAAGAAGTTACTGAATCTCCTGAGGATGAATAGCCAGAAGGGTAAATATGGTTTCTGGCAAAAAAGTCGTTCTGGGAGTCACCGGCGGTATCGCAGCGTACAAGGCTGTCGAAGTCTGCCGTCAATTGATTGACAATGGTGCTCATGTAGTTCCCATAATGACTTCAGGGGCAAAAAGATTTCTTGGTGAAGCAACCTTAAGTGCCCTCGCAAGCGAACCCGTTAAGTCATCTCTTTGGGATGATGAGGACCCCATACCTCATACAACACTCGGTCAGGAAGCAGACGTAATCCTAATCGCTCCTGCTACAGCGAGACTTATAGGGACATACGCGGCAGGAATTTCCAATGACTTATTAACCGCCACGCTTCTTGCTTCACGGGCACCAGTTGTTCTGTGTCCTGCCATGCACACTGAAATGTGGGAACATCCAGCAGTCCAAGAAAACATTCGAACACTTCAAAGC
>CEVZ01033301.1_pt1 | contig 27455 bp, 26 predicted proteins | sample 361371 | NCBI WGS metagenome assembly CEVZ01 (sample SAMEA2620217, study PRJEB7988) | marine metagenome | isolation source: saline water (ENVO:00002010), including
CCCCTAGTTGCAGAAGTTCTTATCGCAGCAGCGTTCCTTTGTTCGGAGGCGTTCATCTCAAGAATATGCCATCCCCTTTCCTTCGCTATGGCAAGAGCAATCGTCGTTTTTCCCACACCAGGCGGGCCTGAGAGTAGCAAACCCCTCTTCTTGGGAACTCCGTTATCCCACGAGTCCAACCACCGAATGACCTTGTTTATTTTCTCTCCATTTCCCATCATCTCAGCTGTCGAATCGGGCCTGAATCTCTCAGTCCAGTCTACTTCATTGACATCTGCCACGACTTTAGTCTAGGTAGACACCACATCAAGATTGGCCTAGAAAAGCACGTCAATAGTTCCCTTGGCAATACTCTCCAGAAGCGGACCCAATTCGGTCCGAACCTGCCTCTGGTCGTCCCTTCTTCTCACAGTAACCGTCCCGTCTTCAATGGACTCGTGATCTATCGTAATGGCCCATGGGACCCCAATCTCATCCGCTCTAGCGTATCTCCTTCCAATGGACCTGCTTGTGTCTAATTCAGCCCTCAATCCAGTTATCGAAACCAGTGATTGATGGATCTCACGAGATAAATCGCCCATTCCGTCTTTATCGAAAAGTGGTAGAACAACGATGTCGATAGGCGCAACTGCTTCAGGAAGTGAGAGTATAGTGTAATTCTCGCCCCCCTTCTCCATTTCTTTGAATCCATGATCCAGGATGTGCCAGATGATACGGTCAATTCCAAATGCGGGCTCAATTACATGAGGGGTGAAGAACTCACCGTGGATGGTTACGTCTTCCACTCTCCTCTCAAACATTTCAGCAGTAACTTCGACCTCCGAGCCATCTTTCAGCTTCAGATTAAATGGGACATCTTTTGGGGCCACGGCCATCTCGGATAGGGCTTCAGAGACAGCAGCAGCCCTTTGCTTGAATGCTGGCCCCACGACAGCCCCTATGGGAGAGATGATCTCTCTGGTCTCGCTTCTCGGCTCTTCGAACTTCCTCCATCCCCTAAGTTGCCCGGAACCAGATCCAACTTCATGCGACTCCAGGTCATGGCACGTTCTATTTGCTATTCCTACGACCTCGACCCAACCATACTCGCCATGAAGCTCACAATCCCAGCAGTCAGCAGCATAGTGAGCCATTTCTGTGCTGGCATGTTGCCTGAATCGCATCTTGCTCTGGTCTATTCCTACATTAACCAGGAACTCATGAGTCATTGCAATGAACCATGCAACAGTTGGATGCTTCACTATTCCTTCACGCCAGGCATCTGCGATGCTCATGGCAATTTCACTAGGGTTGCCCCCATCTGGGTCAGGTACCAAAGTAACCTCACTCGTACATGCGGCAAGATCCGGGCAAGGTGGATCCTCGGGATCGATAAAGTACTCCATTTCTGCCATACTGAACTCCCTTAGCCTTATCATTCCCTGACGCGGGCTTATCTCGTTCCTGTAGCCCTTCCCAGTTTGAATGGCCCCAAAGGGCAGCTTTTGCCTAAAGTGCCTGAAAAGTGATGGGTAAAGCATGAACATTCCCTGTGCAGTCTCTGGCCTCATGTATGCAACCCTCCCTTTGCCCATTGCGCCGATTTGGGTTCCGAACATCAGATTCATCGGACTTGATCTCTTCCATTCTGTCGAACCACAACCATCACATTTGACCCCGCCCTTTGCAATCTCCACGTCAATCTCCTCAGAAGACAGTGAGTCCGGGTTCGGGTGCAAGCCAGATAGAAGGTGATCACTTCTGAAAATGGAGCCACACTTCTTGCATTCCGACATTAGGTCATTGAATTCGCCAACATGCCCGCTAGCAACCAGCACCGACTCCGGAGTAATGGTGGGGGAATCCACCTCTACAACATTGCTAATCTTCGACCAATGCTCTATCCAAGCATCATTGACTTTTCTTTTCAGCCTGGCTCCAACTGGGCCATAGTCCACCAGGCCAGCCACACCTCCGTAGATTTCGAATGACGGCAAAACGATCCCCCTACGCCTTAGCATCGAGGATAGCCGGTCCAATCGATTTTCGTCACTCATTGGACAACCGACCCAGATTTTGTTATTCAAGCCATCCTTGAACTATTGGCGTAAAGGTGCAATTAGTGAGCATCGTTTCCACCATCATCGGAATCAAAATCGATCCTTTTGAGGGAAGCATTCAATTACGCCTTTGATACGCTGAGCGTCCAAGGTGATTTGCAAAAATGCCAGAAATATTGCATGTAACTGAATCAGCAGATACCGAGGATATCCTCAGTCGCCTTTCCCCCCCAGTAAGAAATTGGTTCATGGACAAGTTCGAAGATTTTACAGATCCACAGAAGCGTGCCATTCCCACAATTTTAGATGGCGACCATCTTTTACTCTGTTCACCCACTGGTTCTGGGAAAACCCTGACTGCTTTCCTCTCAATAATCGATGACCTGGTCAGGAGGGCAATCTCGGGGGAACTCTCCAATTCAGTACAATGCATCTACATTTCTCCGATCAAAGCACTTGCAAACGACATCCAAAAGAACCTCATTGGTCCGTTAAATGAGATCAAAGACCGATATCTTCCTGGCAGGGCCCAGGAAATCAAAGTAGGCCTCAGGACGGGAGATACGCCCCAGAAAGAGCGTGAGGCGATGTTGCGAAAGCCCCCCCATATTCTCATCACAACTCCAGAGTCACTAGGACTTGCGCTCGCATCCAAGAGATTCAGACCAATTTTGAATGATCTCAAGTGGATGATTGTAGATGAGATGCACTCGCTGGTACCTACCAAGCGCGGCACTCACCTTTCACTCAGCCTCGCCCTCATGGACATGGTCATTGAGTCAGATGTTCAGAGGATTGGCATTAGTGCTACGATGGAGCCATTGGAAAAGGTGGCGGAATTCTTAGTCCCCAGCGAATCAAAATCAGGAGGGGGAACAGGTCAAAAAGTATCAATTGCAAAGATTTCAGGTTCTAGGAAGCTGGACTTGGACATCATCCTACCAACACCTAGGTTCACTTCAGTTCCTGTGAAGGATATCCTGGATTACAACATAGAGCGAATAAAGGAGCTGGTCGAGGCCCACACTACAACATTGGTGTTCGTTAACACTCGTAACATGACCGAGACAGTGGTCCAAAGGCTGAAAGTAGCAGGTTTAGCGGCTGTAGAAGGGCATCACGGATCCATGGACAAGTCCATTAGGCTCGACGTCGAACAAAGGCTGAAGGAAGGGAGATTGCGATGCGTCGTATCTTCTTCCAGCCTTGAGATGGGAATCGATATCGGATCAGTTGACTTGGTAATCCAAGTCGGATCGCCCGGTTCAATTGCTACCGCTCTGCAGAGAATAGGGCGTGCGGGCCATCAGGTCGGCGGACTCCCAAGGGCGCGGTTCCTACCCATTTCCTCCCACGATCTTCTAGAATTAGTTGCGTTGCAAAATGGGATACTGTCCGGAAACATGGATCTACTCAAGTTCCCAGAGAACTGCCTAGACGTTCTCGCCCAGTTCATGATAGGCCTGACAATTATTCGTGAATGGGATATCGACGAGGCCTTCGAATTAGTATCCACATCATGGTCCTACAAGTCTTTGCCCTATGACGATTACATCGAGGTCCTTGACATGCTAGAAGAGGAAAGAATGCTATGGGTCGACTGGGAGGAGAATCGTTTCGGCAAGAGGGGCTATGCCCAGATGGTCTATTACACGAACATCGGGACAATAGCGCCGGATAATAACTACCTTGTCTTCACTTCCGATGGCACCCTAGTAGGGCAACTATCCTCTTCGTTCGTCTCGAGCCTGAGGAACGGGGACGTCTTTCTGCTCGGCGGCTCGACTTATCGTGTTTCAAGCGTCATAGGGACTCGTGTCAATGTCACGTCTGCCACTGGATATCGGCCAACAATCCCATCATGGACCGGAGAGGCAATGAGTCGAACATCAGAGCTTAGTAACGAGGTTTTGGAGTTACTCGGAATACTATCCATACAATATCGAGTTGGTGGCTCTGTAACTCCTTTCTTGGTCGATTCACTTGGTCTGAATAAGCCAGTTGCTAGTGCCTTGACCCAGTTCCTCGATGAACATTCAGCGACAACATTCCAAGTTCCATCTAAAGATCGAATCCTAGTAGAGCAGGTCGATGCTCCATTGCCAACATACGTCGTAACGACCTGCAGGGGAAGGGCATTCAACCTTGCACTCGGCTATCTTTTCGCAGGTATAGCCGCCAAGGAAGAAATCATGGTCCACGAGCTATCATTCGACGAGAACGGATTTATGGCAAAGCTAAGCCATGAAGTGGAGATTTCAGCAATTCCAAAGGTGTTTCGGAGCAAGGAGAGGGAAGAAACCCTGAACAAATATCTACTAGAATCGCAATTATTCGCCAAGAGATTCCGCGAAGTATCATCCAGGAGCATGCTCAACCCAAGGAGGGTCGGAGCAGACGAGGTGAGTCCAAAGCAGTTCCAGCAGAAAGCCGAACAAATCCTGAATAGGCATCGAAAGATGGATGACTCAATTATTGTTAGAGAAGCGATGAATGAGATTCTTAATTTCGATCTAGAAATGTCACAGCTTTCTGACTTCATTTCTCGAATGGATGACGAGAATGTCCGAATCGTGCATCGTAGGGTAAAGATGCCATCCCCCCTGGGGATGACCCTGTTCATGTCCTCATTTGAGGACCTATTGTCCCTTAGGACTAGGGCCTACCTGATCAAGGACGTAGACCCAGAGATTCTTCGAAGACTACTGGGTGCTCGATCACTAGCAACCGAGTTGGACTCGGAAAAACTGAACGAGTACTACCAGTCCAAGGTCGCGGTACCTAGCAGTGCCAATGAGCTGCTCAGACTAATGGACATGGGAGGGGGGCTGGAGAGGCAACTCACCCACCCATTGTACAGTGAGAAACTTCGAGATATCGAATTCGAGACCCTTAGGGGTTGGGTCCACGATCTCGCTGAGAGGGGACTGATCACCAAAGTAAGGGGAACAGGTCAAGAGCAAATCGACGGGAAGTGGTTTTCACAGAGAATGACCGAAGTTCACGGGACTCTCGGCTGTCTAGCTGTAGCTGGAGCCGCAGAGATGGAGGACCTGAGAGAGCTATACACCGGGGGATTGAGTTACGAGGTGGGGGAATCATTCGTCGGGGGGGAGCCCTCGAATTGGAGGAAAAGGCAGCTTTCCGATCCAATTGACTGCCTAAGGCTGAAACTACTCGACATGCTTGGCTCGGAAGGGCCCCAGACATCAGAGGAGCTAAGCTCCAGACTGCCATTTCCATCAGCGCAAGTCGATGCGGTCCTTCAAGAGCTTGAGATGAGGAACCTCGTCTCAATCGGCTTCTTTACTAGAACCGATGAAGGGGAGTTCATTCTCCGTGTCGATGAGTATAGGATTACAGGAGGGCAAGTCAATGTCATCGATTACAGGGCTCTGCAAACTCTGATTCTGAATAAGTCCTTCACTCTTTTCGACGAGCCATACGATGCTATTCGCAGTCTGGGACTCGTGCAAAGGAGGGAGGAGTTACTGCACAGGGTTGCAAATTACCGCTTTCGCGATTGGAAGGACATAAAACACGACTCCGAGGTTTTCAATGGTAGGCTTCTCCAAAATAGGGTAGGCTACACAACATCTGATCAGATTCCAATGCTAATGGGGCTGAGGGAGGAGCCCTGGCTGGGCACTTTGGAAGAGGAAATCCTGGAAAAAATTCCGAAGGGTGGAATTCCAAGAAACGACCTGCTCAATCAATACCCCCGTGGAAAGGACTTCACACACATCCAAAGGAGCGTCAAGTCGGCCATTTCAAACCTGGAGCGTCAGCTGGCAATTGCGAAGCAATACCTCGAAGTCCCCAACAGGAAAAGGTCACTTGCAATTTTCAGGAAACTACATGGAACCGTCAAGCCGCTTCCATTCAAACAAGCACTATCCGAACTAATCTTCAGAATAGGCCCCGTCAGGCTTCACACTTTGAAATTCTTCGTAGCTCGCCCTGTCGAGGAGCTAGCCGAGGTACTCAGGGAACTGGAAACTCAAGACATCATCAAACGGGTAGTGGCCCTTCAGCCAGATCCAACGGACTATTACGCATCACCGTCAGACGCCGAGAGCCTCCTTTCACCGATCCCAGAAGACCGAAAAATGAGGATCCTCTCACAATCAGACCCATTCAGTAGCAGGTTTATCCAAGAGATCAGACTGTTACTGAAGCAAGGGTGGTACTATCCAGTTTTCAAGGGAGTTGATCCCATTGGGCGAATACTAATGTTCGTGGTCAATGGTTACCTTGAGATCAAGGATATCAACATCCCCAACTCCTATTTGGACGATTTCAAGGTCGCTTTCAGTGATTTGCTGGGCAACTACAGAGACCGACTCGTCGACGTATCGGTCCTGCACTCATTTAATGGGGTCCCCGTCCATGAATGCAATGAAGATATCCAGAATCTCCTGACTGATCTCGGCTTCACTTCCATGGGCGATGGTGAGCGCTACATAAGGGGGGGTGTGGTCCAGCCGCGGTCGAGGAAACACATCAACAGGCTGCTATTCTTCCACCATAACCTTCACCAGAATAGCAGATCGGAGAATGAGACCCTGGCCTTGGAGAGGTTGGATGAGGTAAGGGACGACTTCGCTCTTAGGGGCCGCTGTGAGATGTTCCGGGTCAATCTTGATTCCATGGTGGCCGCTCACCAATTACATCAGGGCACGAACCTAAGGGGGCACTTGGTTTGGGCAAAGTACCCGCACTTCCAGAGATTACTGGCCATCAGAAACGTTCCCACAGAGCCTGAGGACGAGGAGATACTCCAGTTCTTCAGAGAAAGCAATGATCCTGACATTTACATGGAGAGGCACGCCCTATCCAGAGCACAATTCAGGAAGCTAGTCTCCCCACTAATTAGAAGTGGACATTTGATTCAAGACTATAGGGGCGGATTCAAGACAGTCGAAGCGATACCTAGCAGCGATCTGTGGAACATAAAAAGGGAGTATCTGAGGGAATTGGTCGAGGAATTCCCAGTAATCACTCTCAAGCAGATGGAGGGACTAGCAGGATCATCATTCTCTGCTGAGGAGATAAGCGACGTATTGCACGAATTTGAAGAGGATGAGACATTGATCAAGGGTTTCCTCATTGATGATGGTCAGGAGATTTGCTGGGGCAGGATGGATCTGCTTGAGGATATGGGCAAGATTGCCAAATCCAGGGATTTCGTCATTCCCCCATCCGATCCACTGATTCACTATTTCGGCAGCCTCCTAAGAGAGAGGTTCGGATTCGGCTCTGCATATCTTGTATTTCACAAGGAAGAGCCCATTGCCGCATTCAAGGCCAATACCAGGAATGATCGGATCGAGATAACTGACTTTGTGGGGGACTCCGATCTCGAGAAAGAGGCCATCAGGGTCATGAAAGAGTTTGCATGGGAGCATGACATGCCCCTCACTGGGAAATTGTATGAGAGGATAAGATCACGAATGTTGTGATTCGGCCTTTTTGTTACCAAGAACAGAAGCTATCGGCCCTGTTATCCTCGTGATGTGCTTGTGCAACTCAGGAAGAAGGTCGAACAATGCCACCGCCATAAGGAACATCGCGAAAAGACTGGCAAATTTAGCGGCATAGCTATGGGTGAATTCGAACATCCCGATTCCCATGAATGCCCAGTCGGGATAAGTGTGAGTGAGCCAAACAATTCCCGAATTCCTGAATACGTTTAGGATGTGAATCGTGGGCAATGCGATTATCAAAGCCCTAACTCTTCTTTTCCAGTGAACCGTTCTAAGTGCCACTATGGCGCCAATGAATACTGCCATCGATTGAAGGGCGGAGCAGGCAAGGATGAAAGCTACCACGGGATAACCGTCACTGGTGCTCATCGATACGTAGAAGCCGCCCTCTCCAAGAGTCTCACTGAGTATCCACCTGTTACCCTCCCATTCAGATACCCTAATCGCCTCGCTTTCATGCCTCTGAATCATCATCTCACCAATCTCGTACCCGCCCAATCCAGCGAATTCCAACATCATATTCGCGCTTGATGCAGTGATTTGGACAAAGGCCATGTTGAGATGGGGGACTCCAAAAATCCCGAAATATGGAATCATGGACCAGACCACACAACCCCTGAGCCAAACAAGTGAGTCCCTCCCCGATTGATCGTTCAAAGACTCCCAATAAGACATAGCCAATCCAGCTGGCAGCGCGCCCGCCGTCATCAGAACTAGAACGGGGTCATCAATTTCCACATAGTGGTCCGAGTATAGGTAGAAGAAAACTCCAATGAGCGGCCACCCAAATACCGCCGAGTAAGTAGAATACCTCCTCCCTTCCCAATGGAACGCGTATCCTAGGAAAAGGAGCCCAAATGCGCCGATTATCAATTGCATCGCAACCTCAGTCGTCCCAACTGAATCCGAAATTGCACCTACAAGTGTCTCCACCGGGTCCTCCATAGTGGCCTCTTCTCATCAACTCGTAAATAGGATGCCCCCTCCCGAACAACTGTTAGCATGCCTTTCGAGTTCCGAGAATTCGCCGCCGAGTATATCTCGTCGCTGAAAAAAAGCCTCGATGAAATGCAAATTAGCAAAATCGAGGAGCTCTGGAGATTGGTGGAGGGGACTAGGGAATCCGGAGGGACCATTCATTTCATCGGCAACGGTGGCAGCGCTGGAACTCCTTCCCATAGCGCAGGAGACTGGTCAAAGGAATTGACCCTCAGGACGATTTCACACACCGACAATTCACCCTCACTCACTGCGTGGGCCAATGATGCCGATTACGAGCATGTTTTTGTTGGTCAATTGTCGACCTTCCTCAGAGATGGAGACTTGGTTATCGGCTTCAGTGGTTCGGGGAACTCTGCAAACGTCATCAATGGAATTGAATTTGCTAAAAAACAAGGTTGCAAGACAGTAGCAATGACAGGCGACTATCGTGGACTTTCCGGTGGAAAATTAGCTGAAATAACTGATTTAGCAATCGTTGCTCCCTCTGAGTCAATGGAGCGAATAGAGGACATGCATCTGATCATCAATCACATCATCAAAGAGGCCGTCAAGAAGAAGAACGGACTGTGAAAACATGCTAAGTCCCTGCAGAGACGACTCCGAATTAGACTCGCCTCTCGTGCTAGAACCCCTCCCGGGCGGAATCCAATGGGGTGGGAAAATAGCATATCTTGACCGCGACGGCGTCATAAACTTGGGTTCGGAGAATTATGTAAACTCACCTGAAGAAGTCATAATCCTAGAGGGAGCGGCCGACTCTATAGCAAGTCTTAGAGCTGCAGGATTCAGGGTTTGTGTTGTCACCAACCAATCTCCCGTGGGTCGAGGCCATTGGTCCCATGAAGACCTATTCGAGATCCACTCAAAGCTAAGGAAAATGCTGGTCTCAGAAAACAAAGACGCCGTACTCGACCTACTATTGTACAGTCCATATGCTCCATGGGAGGGGTCATGGGCAAGAAAACCGAATCCTGGGATGCTGGAAGCTGGAAGGCAGCTGATTGATGCGGCTCATTATGAACCCGGGGAGAAGGTGGATATCAAGTTCGGTGAAGATTGGGAAAATAGGCCCGAAGAGACAGGATCCATCATGGTGGGAGACAGGACTTCAGATATGGGGGCAGCAAGGTCCCATGGCGTCACAGGGATCAAGTGCTCACCAGAAAAAGGACTTTCAGGGGTCATACATGAGATTCTAGGTAGTTAACATGACCATCGGCCATAAATCAACCACTATTAGAATCGGTCTGGATGACACCGATCATCCCGAATCAGGTTGCACTACAGAAACCTTGGATAAATTGCTTAGATTATTGACCTCAACTTTCGACTTAACAATCCAAGAGAGGAGGCTAGTCCGACTTTGGCCATTTGCGGAGAGGAGAACCAGGGGGAATGGCGCATTAGGGGCGTTAATTGCATCCAATGAATCCGCGGTTGAACCGATTATCGAAAAATGCAGGGAATGGTTCAATGAACTAGCGGAGCAGGTAAGCCATTTCCCCGACTCAGAATTCCCGACCTCCCCGTGCCTAGTGATCTCCCTAAGGGAGACCCCAGAGGAATGGTACTGGTCTTCCGTACGCGGCCACGTTGACTTCTCAGAGAGGTTGGAAGCAGCCATCGAGAGTGGTTGCGAGGTATTCTGCTCCGGAACCAATTGGGGAATCGTTGGCGCAAGTGCGGCAGTTTCTTGGTTACCAAACTCACATTCCTCCTGGGAATTGGTAGCATGGAGGGATGATTCCAACATAGGGAAAAATAGGCAGGTGTGTTATGATTCCGTTTCACAATTGGAATCTCTTTTCCCAGATACCTTCCTCAACAGGGACCCAACAAAGGCGAAGGGCCTCATCGCTCCCAGAACACCTTGCCCAGTGCTTTATGGAATCAGGGGTTCTAACCCGGAATCAGTCAGGGAGGCGCACTTGTGGCTACAGTCACAAACCGGGGTCGAAAAATGCAAGTCATTTGCCATTCACATCACCAACCAGCTGTCAGATGACCACATTCCGTCTGAAATGAAGGGAACGGTGATTTCTCAACCAACGGAGATGCAAGGTGGCCACTCCCACGTTTCGGTTTTTTCCGAGGGTCGGAGACAAAGATTGGTTGCATTCTCAGAAGGGGGCCCAGTCAATCGTCTACTGAGAACAACTAGGCCAGGGGACGTGATTTCCTGGAAGGGCCTCAAATCACCTCAGGGGGATTTCCACCTGGAGAAGATGTGCATAGTAGACGCTACTCCGAGGATTCTTTCTAGGCCCATTTGTTGCTCAAAGACCATGAGGAGCGCAGGCAAGGGGCAATTGTTGAGATGCCCAAAATGTGGAAAAATGCAAGAGAAACTGTGGCTAACAATTCCTCCAAGCCACAAGGAAAACGTCACTCCCGGTCATTGGGTCGAACCGCACCCTTCGAATAGGAGGCATCTGGCAAGCCCATTGCCAATGCAGTAGGATAGGCAAGGTAATACTAGCACCCCCCATCGACTCGCCATGTCATACCTAACCACAGTGGCTATGCTTTCAATCACCGCCTTTCTGCTTTGGGTAATTTTCAGCTTGGGAAGGCAGCGAGCAATGATGTCCCAAATCGAACCGGATAGCGATTACGTCGGTCATGCAGTAAATCCAGAGGCCTTGATGTCACCAGACAAGGAAGCAATTGAGGACATGGAGTCATTGATGGAAGAGGCTGGTGTGAATTGGGAAGACTAGGCCGGGAAGAATCCCTTGTCCGCGATAAGCATCTCACTCAGAATCCCACGGTCGTCCAATACCCTGATTTCTCCCTGACTCTCCTTCCTTGAAAGGAAAACCGTCCTTGCAATATCTGTGAATGAAGACTCCGATCGGCATTTCCTTTCGGAAAGTCCAGTCGGATCTCCATAGGATGCAGATGTGAAAACTATCTTGCACATACATCTTCTCGAACTAGTGATAATCTCAATCATTCCTGCAATTTCCTCCCCCGGGACCTTGCCACTCCTCTCACACCAGTCTTCGACGATAAGCAAGTCAGTGGGCAGCATTTTCCCAATAAAGGAACGAATGGAGAGTCCCGTGGCATGGAGTCCACCCTTGATTTGGATAATTGTAAGCCTCTCCAGCTCTTCCTCATTCAGATCTACAAGGATCTGTCTGGCCCTATTTGAATCGGGGACTTCCCTGGCCAGCCAAATTACTCGGTTGCCCGAAATTAGCGTAGAAGAAGCGATACTGAGGCATAGGGTCGTTGCGCCTGCCCCCGGGTCGTAGCTCAAGTGGACGGGCCCCGAATCCAGATCCAGCACGAGGTGTCGTCGAGTGACCTATGAATGATATTTTTCCCATCTTCCCGGCAAGAAGGATAATCATCGAAAACGCATGCGACAGTCATGGCAACAGCCCCAAAGAGCACTAGGGCGCCCTCCAAGGAGAGGATTCCTAGGAGATCGCCCCCGGAGTTCGAAGAGACTGAATCTGGGGTCTATAGTGGCATAGTCGAAAGCGGGCTTTTCAAGGTCGCTCTTGATGACTCTAACCAGTACGGGCCGCATGCGATGATCTTCCTTTTATTCGCAGTCGCTGGAGCTACCGCCCTCGCTATTCTAGCTGTCAAAATGGTGTGGCCAAGCTAATTTCCACAGTATTCTCTTGCTGAGGCTACCGATCTAAGCACAATTTCACTGGAGGATCCTAGATGCGACTTAGGGTCGAAGCACCCCTCTATCTCCCCTAGGTCCATTACTGCTGTAATTTCCTCCATCTCTTTGCAGATTGCTTCCAAGTTGACACCATTTTCTATCGATCTCATTGATGCGACCCTCAGGGCCTCATGGGCATCATCTCTTGCCATTCCCCTGTCCACCAGCTCAAGCATCATCTTCTCTGCCATAATAAGGCCATTCTGACGATTAATGTTCTCCAGCATGGCGTCTTGATTCACGACCATTCGCGATAGCACCTTATTTGTCTTCGAACAAATGTCATCTAGGAGTATCATTGAGTGCGATAGGGTGAACCTCTCGCTGGAAGAATTAGCTAGGTCCCTCTCGTGCCACAAAAGGGCATTCTCATAGGAAGGGACTACCATTGAGCGAACAATTCTTGCTAGGCCACAGACATTTTCCGCAGTGATGGGATTCCTCTTGTGTGCCATCGTCGAAGATCCTACTTGCTTAACTGCGTCAAATTCCTCAGCTACCTCATTTATCTCAGACCTCTGAAGGTTCCTAATTTCCTGCATCACCTTCTCAATGCTGGTAGCCACGTTCGCCATCCATCCGACCCACTCGATATATCGATCTCTGCCGACAACCTGAGTCGTTGCTATTGGAACACCAAGGCCAAGGTTTCCTAGAATGAGCTCTTGGAGCTCTAGAGCACGCTCACCCTGGGCTGCCCCCGTCCCGACTGCACCTAGGAATTTCCCAGTAGTACAGCGAATCGCCATTTCATCTAGTCTCTGCAAATGCCTCTTGAATTCATCCACCCATACAGCAACCTTGAGGCCAAACGTAATTGGCACGGCTGCTTGACCATGCGTCCTCCCTAGCATCACCGTGTCAATCTCCCTCTCTGAGATTTCACACAATGTAAGGATAATGTCACGCACTGAATCTCTTTGCAAAGCGATGCTGTCCTTGATTTGAATTGCTACAGCAGAATCCACTATGTCATTGCTGGTCGCCCCTAGGTGGATACACCAGCCGGCATCACCGGCAGCTTCGGCCATTGCTTTCGTCAGAGCCATGATGTCGTGCTTTGTTTCGGACTCTATTTCATCCACCCTATCAGCAGTCACTATCCCGGGATCGGCAATCTCAGCCACCTTGTCGTAATCTTCCGGCGAAACCCTCCCCATTTGGCTATGCGCCCAAATCAAAGCACGTTCTACTTCTAGGAGCCTGGCATGCCTGCCTTCACGAGACCAAATCTCCTTGGCCTCATCGCGCCCATATCGGTAATCCAAGGGTGAAATCGGCATTACTTTCGTCAGTGCCGACCATGGACCCCTGTTTGAGGCTAGCGATTGTCCGAAAGCGCGCATCTGCTGATATTCCAAGTACCTCTGTTGCCTTCCCATAAGGGAAAGCCATCGCACAAAATCCTTCTTTCGAAGTGCGGGGCGCCAGTGACAATAGTTTCGAACTCGCCACCCTCGCCGTCAAGATTGAACCTATATTCCCTAGAGAGTTCGACAAGCTCATCCAAAGATTCGTCATCCAAGGTCCTGCCAAGCCAGGATGAATCAAGCCCCTCGGAGGATACCGATGTAAAAATCACTTCAAAACCATGCTCAATCAATGAACTCATGTGACCCATGGGGTCGTTATGCCAGAGTGGGCAGAATGACCTAATTCCTAGCCTTTCGCACATCATTTCTATCTTCGTCTTTTGGTAGTCAGACCTCAATGCCCCTACTACCAAGCCATCAATTTGTAGCCCGCCTTCCAATATTTCCAAGTTTTCAGGACGTCTGAATTCTTCGGGCCAGATGTTTTCTAAATCTCTGTTCGACTCGTGCCCAACACCAATCGCTCTCTCCAACTCAAAAATTTCCTCTTCCTCCCTTCCATCACTTGCAATTGGTATCCAAGGGACTCCCATTGCAGAAGACTGGAAACCAGCAATCACCGTGTTTTGAACTTGAAACATTAGTGAGTCCCCACCCCTGACAATCACTGTGACCATGGCTTCAATCTCCCATCCCTGCATCTTTGCCCACCATGCGGAGTAGGTCGAGTCCTTTCCCCCAGATGCCAGAATGCCTACCTTCACAACTCGCCCATTGGGTCCGGGAACATAATCCCACCCCGACCGAGGCTTTCCACGACCAATGTTCATAAGAGTCCAACCGGACACGGAAGCGATTAGTATGCAGCCAAGTGGGAGAGGTTATGATCATGGCGTCTCTACATTTTCCCCCGATGGACGACTCTACCAGGTAGAGTATGCAAGGGAGTCAGTCAAGAGAGGGACCACCACAGTTGGCCTTATTTGCAAGGAAGGGGTCGTGCTAATTGTTGACAAGAGAATTCACAGTAAACTGGTAATTTCGGATTCAATAGAGAAGATGTATCAGATTGACAACCATATTGGGATGACAACATCGGGGCTGGTCGCTGATGCAAGACAACTAGTTGACAGGGCCAGGGTTCAGTGCCAAATCAACAGGATGACCTATGGTGCGGAGATTCCAGTTTCCACGCTAGTCAAGAAAATGTGCGACTATAAGCAGTCATTTACGCAGTATGGAGGGGCTCGCCCATTCGGGACAGCGCTCCTAATCGCAGGTATGGATAAGGAGGGATTCCATCTCTTTGAAACAGACCCATCAGGGGCCTACCAGTCATACAACGCCGGAGCTATAGGGCGCGGTAAGTCGGCGGTTGTCGATTTCTTCGAAGAGAAGTGGAAGCCAAACATGACCAAGAACGCAGCCATAAAACTGGGCCTAGAAGCGCTGAAGGACTCACTTGAGGACGACTTAAACAACGACACAGTCGAAATAGCACTCGTCGATAGTGATGGATACCACAAGATGGCTCATGACGAGACCATGAAGCACCTGGCCAAGCTCAACTAGACCCTACCATCAAATCCTAGTCCCCTTCTGGATAGTCATGGTTAGCCTTGACGATGCAGTCCTAGCTAGATTCGAGTGGGGCGGCGAGAGGTTTGAAATCCTTGTAGATCCTGCTTTGGTAGATAGTTGGAGGAAAGACCACGAATCAGTTCAATTAGACGAATTACTCGCGACGGACTCTGTCTGGACAGATGCCAGAAATGGCGATAGGCCCACTAAATCCTCTTTGGAAAACGCCTTTGGGACTACCGAACTAAGGGCTTGCGTTGAAAAGATCCTAGAGAAGGGCAGCATTCAGTTAACAACAGCGCAGAGGAAGCAAATCATCGAGGAAAACAAACGAAAAATCGTCAATGAGATAGCACAAACAGCAACTGATCCAAAGACAAAGATGCCACATCCCAGAACCAGGATAGAGAATGCACTGGATGAGATCAGGTTCTCCGTGGATCCATTCAAGTCAATAGAGGGGCAAGTAGAGGACGCCGTTGCAGCCCTGCGACCACACATACCCCTTCAGTTCATCACTGTAAGGCTGGCATTCAAAATCAAGGGAAGCGACTATGGCGCAGCTAATCAAATACTCAGGGACCTAATTCAGAAAGATGAGTGGCTAAGCGATGGCTCTTGGGCTTGTGTGGTAGAAGTTCCGGGAGGAATGAAAAACGACCTAATTAGTAAGGTCGCAGACCGCTCATCGGACCTAGAAGTAAGGGAAATTGAATGAAACAAACATTACGTTTCAGCATCAACGGTTATGAACAGTTGGCCGGTCGCGCGGTTCGGTAAACATGAGAAAAAACAAGGATGCGGGTGAGCCGCGAGATAGTGGACGGGCACAATTGCTCGTCGTACCCGGGGAGGACCTCGGGGATTCACAGGGCCTTGAGCCCGGCCATGGCGTAATGGAAGTCGATGGTAGAATCAGGGCATTGAAGAGAGGAACGATGAGAAAGAACGGCAGCTACATTTCAGTAGAGCCAACCCATACTAGGTACTTCCCGAGGCCGAGTGACTTGGTAATTGGGCATATTGAGGGTTGTACGAACAACATTTGGTTCGTGGACATAGGGGCCCCTTTCAATGCAATTCTGCCAATGAGCCTCGGACCAGGAAAGGCAGAATTCGGAGGCACTCGTTCAATTATGGACGTAGGCGACTCAATACTCTGCCGCGTCCAAGAGGTGGAAGAGACCCACTCAAGTGTTGTAACAATGAAGGGTATGGGCCTGCGAAAAATCAGATCAGGATCAATTGAGGAGGTCGACCCCCATCTGCTTGGCAGATTGATAGGAAAGGGCGGCCAATCCCTTAGGGAGCTAAAGGAGGAAACTGAGTGCCGCATAGTGGTCGCAGATAATGGACGCATGTGGGTCGACGGCGACCTTCCAGGAATCCTTCAGGTAAGGGACAAGCTCCAGTTACTTTCAATGAAATCGAAACAAAATTATGCAGGGGGGCGAAACTGATGGGCGGCTACGGGGATGTTCAGATGATTGATGACAACGGTCTAAGGGTGGACGGCAGAGGACCTGGCGACCTAAGAGAAATCACCATAGAAACCGGAGTCGTTCCCGTTGCGGACGGCTCTTGCAGGATGACATGGGGAACTAACGAAGCGATAGTGGCCGTTTACGGCCCAATGGAGGCCCATCCAAGAAAGATCCAACGTCAAGACAGAGCAGTATTGGACGTAGACTACAATATGGCGCCATTTTCCACTACCGACAGAATGCGACCGGGGTTCAATCGCAGAAGTAAAGAAATCAGCAAAGTCACGAAAGACGCCCTTGAAAGTGTGGTTCTGTTGGAGCTTTTCCCCCGTTCAAAGATCAGAATTAGCATAGAGATAGTTTCAGCAGAGGCCGGAACTCGCTGTGTCGGACTTACTGCAGCATCTGTGGCTTTGGCCGACGCTGGGATACCTATGACGGACATGGTAGTTAGTGTTGCAAGTGGCAAGATCAACGACGTCGTAGTCTGTGATTTGAACAAAGAGGAGGACAACTATGGGGAGGCCGACCTACCAATGGGGATTTTGCCCAACTCCGGGGAGCTAGTTTTCCTACAAATGGATGGCGATCTTTCCCAGGACGAATTCAAGCAAGCCTGGGATTACAACATGGACGCTGCCCATGTAATCCATAGTCACATGGTCGAAGCACTGAAGGGGGGTGAGGGACAATGACAATTCCCCTTGTACCGAACCTACTCCGTGCACACCTGTCCGAACTGGCAGAAAACGATTCCAGGATCGATGGAAGGGAACGTTGGCAAGGAAGAGAGACCAAAGTCGACGTAGGAGTCTTGCCAAGAGCGGAGGGATCCGCCAGAGTACAAATGGGCGACACCATCGTTTTCGCTGGAGTCAAATTCCAAGTCATGCAACCATATCCCGATAGGCCAAACGAGGGCGGACTAATGTGTTCTGCCGAGGTGCGCCCCATTGCGGGCAGAAACTGGGAAGCAGGGCCACCAAGCCCAGAATCAATAGAGCTCGGCAGGGTGGTAGACAGAGGAATCCGTGAATCCGGTTGTATCGACGTAGAATCACTATGCATTATTCCCGGTGAGAAGGCTTGGCAGGTAATTTTGGATCTCTTTGCCATTTCCGATGACGGGAATCTGTTCGATGCTTTCGCATTGGCCGGAATTGCAGCCCTCAGGAGTGCAGTCGTCCCCGCTGAGAGGTTTGAGGTCGGCGAAGACTCCCCCCTCGGCGTATCAAAAACACCGATAATGTGCTCTTACCACAAGGTAGGGGGGCGCTTCGTATACGATGCATGCCATAGGGAAGAACTCGGTGGAGACGAGAGGATCCACATCACCCTGGGGGACGATGGCAACGTCCACTCCCTACAGAAGGGTCTAAAGGGAATTTTCTCGACCGAGGAATTCGATGAAATCATGCGTCATGCGCTTAGCAGAACTAATGAACTAAGGGACTTGATCAATTAGATAGGGGGAATTGTATGGCAAAAAGAACACAAAAGGCCGGTGCGACTGCCCGTTTCGGCTCAAGATATGGGGTCAGTGTCAGAAGAAGGGCCGGCAAGGCTTTGGCCAAGAAATCACGACAATATACGTGCCCCAGTTGCCATTATCAGAAGGTGAAGAGAAGGGCCGCTGGTATTTGGGAGTGCAAGAAGTGTGGGCACACCTTCTCTGGCGGAGTTTGGGAGCCATTCACAAGAGCTACATCCGCTAATCAGAGAATTGTCAGGCGTTCCTTGGAGGGCGCTACCGCCACGGACATGACAGTAATCGCCCAGCAGGCAGCTCTGGACTACGAGAGGAAAATTGCCGAGAGTGACCGAGATGAAGACTCCGAAGAAGAATAGCTCAATTGGGCTTGAGATACAGTTTGGACATCCAATGGCCCCTTCCTTGGCGGCTGCAATGGTCACTGAGGCGGAACATACGATTGACGGGGACTCGTTGTCAGTTTTCCTGGAATCGAGGAATTTCACCGATTTGAGAGCAATGTGGAACTCTGTGATGAGGGCACTAATTGCATCGGATGAATCGTTGGGCATTGAATGAGGTTTTTTCATGGTAAAAGAAGTGACTGCTGAGGACATCCAGGCAATAGCAAGAGAGATGCAGCATATTCGCAGCCAGATCCAGACAGTCAGCTCCCAGATAAGCGAGTACGGGGTTACAATTGATGCCTTGGAAAACCAAGACCCAGATAGGCCAGTATACAGGTCATTCGGTAACATACTGCTTGAGGTAGAAGACATGGACTCACTATCCGAGGGAATCAAGGAATCGAAAGAGGCTTTGGAAAGTCACTTGAACAGACTTGCAGAGAGGGAATCAGAGCTCAGGAAAGAGTATGAGAGGCTCGCCGAGGCATTCGAAAAAGGGTGATCGTATTTCCGAGAGCGACCAAGACCCCGAAGGAATAGGGGCTGATATTGGGATTTTCAAGGCACTTCTAGCAGAAGGCAAGCAGGAATCAGCAATCGATCTAAGCTTGGAAATCCTCTCCAAGTCCCGATCTGCAGAGGGTAGGAATCATGAAATCGAAGCATGGATAAGGATGGAAAGGGCACTACTGGGCGCCATTCCTGAGGACGATATTGGGAAGGAGCTCAGGTGGTGCGTAGATAGGTTGGCGGCACTATCGCAAGGCTCGCCACTACACGGTCTGGCCTTGTTGAATCTGGGAGTATGGCATCGAAACAATAGCGAGAGGATGATGGCATTGGTCTCCTTGTCCGAGATTTCCACTTCCAGCTCACACCCGAATGACATAGTCGGACTGGCCCGCCTGGAGTCTGGAAGGATACTTAGTGAGATGGGCGATAACGAGCCCGCAATGAGGCATTTGTGGGTCGCGATGAAACGGCTATCAGAATCCAACCTTTCCGGGGAGGCGTTAGTTTGCGGCTTAGAATGGCTAGATTTGGCTTTGAATGACGTCGAGTCAGACTCACCTTCCATGGACAGCAGAATCGCAGATGCTAGACCCCGGGAGAACCCTGGCAACTCTTCCGCACCATCCAACCCCGACGACATCAGGATGGTCGTAGAATCTCTCATGCCCGCTCTCATGGTCGATCTTTCAGGTAAATCCAGAAATGACTTGGGCCTGATCCTCGATGCAGGCGAAATTCTGGGTGACAACGATTGGAGGGACCTTATGGTTCAACGCACAGAAGAGATTCAGGACCCGAGAATTCTCGAAGTCCTCCAGTCATGATTTCTCAGTCTATTGATTTCATCCACGCCCCATGCATTTTCCTCCGGGATTTGGAAGCACCAACCAACCTCTGCTATAGATGGATCTTCGGATTCCCAAGAAATCGGCGATGGCACCTCATCCACCTCAATCAGAACTACGCACCCTCCTGAAATCAATCCATCTTCTATCGCCTTAGCCGTTCCGAGCACCCCAGTCTCTTCGTACAGTTCCCTCAATGCCGCCTCATCTTCTGTCTCCGAATCTGAAATAACCCCGCCAGGAAGCTCCCAACCCCTTTCCTTGTGCCTGACCATTATCCAACAATCTCCTTCATCCATGGGGGGGCGGGAAATGGCCCATGCAATCACGAACCTATCACTCATCCCTTAACTCCTCCATTATCTCTTCAGTCATTGACAACGCAACCTTATCGCCTTCTGCCGCCATTCTTCTAGCAAGAAAGAAAGCCTCCCCGAGTCTTCCGTTGGCTCTTAGGCTCTTGATCTCTCCATATGGGTCAGAAACTTCCTCCCTCCCTTCCATTGTTGGAGATTCTTCTACCGTTTTTGCCATTCTCCTCATCCTATCTAGGAAATCGACACGATCCGAAACTCCGGGGTCGCTCCATTTCCTCCCAGGGTCCCCACTCACCCATTCATTCATCCTAATGCTGAATTCATCCCTGGCCCCTGACTCAGGTTTGTGTATCTGGGCTTGGTCATAACATAACCATGCTTGGTCAAAATCCTCCCTCCTCTCATGCATCCTGCCTAGCTCAAACCACGCCTCATGGTTATCCGGGCGTTGAGCGAGAATGTGCTTTGATAGGGCCAAATAAAGGTCCTCTTTGCCATTGTCCCTCAACCTCTCGAGTCTTCTGGAAAAAAGGACATTTGCCCTTGGATCACTCATATCTAGGGTGATAAGCCGCTCTGAAAAGTCATCAATTGCCTCTTTGTCATCATTGATTGATTTCCACCATTCGTCTGGATCTAAGGGATCGCTCTTCAATATCCCATCCACAATCATCTCCGAAGAGGCAAGGACATCCACCTCGCTTAGTTGGCCCAAGTGTTCGGGATTCCTACCCAAAACCACCACAAGATCTTCGATTACAGCCCTCAAACCTTCTGAGTCCCCCGAAATAGTCTTAATTTTTACAAGAACCCTCCAGTTTTTCGGATTGGTGAAGTCGTAAAGCAGACTCTGCCTAGCATTCTGCTCAGCCCAAGAAAGATTGGTCGCATCTGCCTGCGAGAGTCGCAGGAACTTTTCCGCTTGTGTCCTGTATCTATTGCCAAGGCTTCTTCTGGGGTGCTGAAGCTCGCCATGGCTATTTTTCGGAAAATCGCCCATAGTAATTCTCACAGTACCGACTCGAAAGGCCCCTTATCCAGAGATGGATCCACCGTTGCATCCATTCCTATTTTACTGGTCGCACCATCATGCTCCCTACTCGGATCAAGACTCGATCCCTTCTGATTACTCAGGATCACGGTATCTTTGTCTGGTTGCCACCTGGTCATCAAAGCCCATTCGACCCTGTTGGGATCGGTCACATCCACATCTTTGTCTACGATAATCACTTGCTTCATGGATCTATGACCATCCAAAGCTGCATTTATCGCCTTAAAGCCGTCTTCAGGTCCCTCTGGCTCTATCTGAACCACAGACGACAACCAGCCACATCCGCCTTCAGTGAGGTAAACGTCCGTACATTTCACGACCTCGGAAACAGCATTCTTGATCGTTGGAGCTCTTGGCATGCCCATTAGGGTCATGTGTTCCCTGCCTGCTGGAATCAATGCGTGAAATGTGGGTGAAGTACGATGGTGTATCGAATCATACTCAATTACCGGCTCTTGTCTGACGTCGTCTACTGTTCCAGTGATATCAACATAAGGCCCTTCGTCGCTATTTTGCGTGGTGATCCTTGCTTGCATCACATATTCTGCATTAGCTGGGGCCATGACACCGTTAGGAAGCTCGAACAACTTTAGTGGCGATCCATAGAACTTCTCATGCAGCGCGGATGCGACCATTAACTCGTCTATTGGCTCATCAAAAGACATAGCCCCAGCCAGTAGAACCACTGGATCGGGTGAGTTTACCACGGCAATGGGGACATCCTCGCCGGCTTCTCTTGCGTTTTCGACCATAGTTCTGAGGTGCCTGGGAACTAGCCTAGTGACGGTTCTGTCACTTCCAATCAATAATTGCCTGTGAAATGAAGTGTTTCTGACTCCATTGTGCTGAGCAATAATGATTGAAGCTGATTGGTATCTTCCACCATCTTCTGCGAAATGCCAGGGAATGGGTATCTTGCTAAGGTCTACCTTCTCCATCGTGTTTTCCATAGCAGCTGCTTCAGAAGAAGGAACAACTTTCGGGTCCGTTGGATTGTTCATTGCCCATGAGAGGATATCTATCAGCTCACCTGGTTCAACATCGAAGTACTCGCACAGCCTTTTTCGATCCAGGATGTTTATCGCAGCGTTGTGACCGGGCGCTTCTTTCACATTTGTGAAAACCATTGGGGCGTTCCCCTTCTCCAAAGATCTGGCCCTCATCTCGAAACTTACACTTATTGGCGCTTCATCCACAATCGCCCCCTTCAGCATCTCGCGGAATCCCATATCGGACACCCGTGACCCTATCTCCTTCAATGTTGGCTAATTTATTGCTTGCGGGGACGCTACTGCACAACTTCTCCCGTCAGTCTCATAAACCAAAGGAAGGTCGCCGGCGCGTTATATTGAGGTGTACGATTGGGACGTGGTCTATTTTCTGGCTCGAAAATGAAGACTGATCGTAAGAAGTATAGGTGGAAAGAGAGAAAATTCAGGAACAGGCAGGCCAAGAGGCGCCAAGGCGGAGTTTTGAAGCACGATCCACTAAGAGGAAGCCCCCAAGCAAAGGGAATTGTAATCGAGAAGGTTGGTTTCGAGGCAAAGCAACCAAACTCAGCAATCAGGAAAGCAGTAAAGATCAGCTTGATTCGAACCGGAAATAGGCTAACTGCATTCGCCCCAGGTGATGGTGCAATATCCTTCATTGATGAGCACGATGAAGTAATGGTCGAAGGAATCGGGGGCAGCAAGGGCCGATCTTACGGGGACTTACCCGGAGTTAGGTACAAGGTCATCAAGGTCAATGGAGTATCCTTGGATGAAATGGTAAGGGGCAGGAAGGAGAAGCCAGTACGCTGAGGTGAGCTAATGTCAGATTCAGAGATTGAGGAAACCGTCGAAGTTACCCCTATTCCGGGAATAGGTACAATGGTTTTCGGCAAGTGGGATGCATCAGAAGTTGTTTGTAGCGACCCAGGAATCTCTCCCTACGTGAATCTGCAAACCATCGGGGCCCCACACAGTGGGGGGCGTCACGCAAACACCTTCCTCGGCAAAAAGGACCTCTCGATAATTGAGAGATTCATTAACAATCTAATGAGGTCCGGAAAATATAGCGGAAAGAAGCAGTTTTGCGCTAAGTCATTAGACAATGCATTCGAGGCCATTCACTCTAAAACCGGTGTTAACCCTCTTCAGAAGTTCATCGATGCCATCGCGGAGGCAGCTCCGTGCGAGGAGGTAACCAGAGTAAGGATCGGTGCAGTGAGTCAGCCCAAGGCTGCGGACTCCTCACCTAGTAGGAGATTGGATACGGCCTTGCGAAACCTTGCAATTGGAGCAACGTCTGGTACAATGAAGAGCAAGAAATCCCTCACTGAGTGTATTATTTCTGAGCTTTCAAAGGCCGCAGATGGGGACGTGAACTCCTTTGCCGTTGGCAAGAGGCACGAAGTCGAGAGGATTGCCGCATCAGCAAGATGATGACAAATCCCCAAAACCCACGATTCCAGACTGTTCTCAATTGCCCTTCAATCGTCTTTATGAACCAATCTCAGGTCGGCGACCCAGTAGGCGTTTAGAATGGGCAGAAAGGAAGACAATATCAAGAGGGCCACGGAGGTAATGCATACTCGTGAACGAATCAGGAACTTGGCAATCGCAGCCCATATTGATCATGGTAAGACCACACTGTCTGACAACCTGATCGCAGGGGCAGGAATGATGTCCGAGGACTTGGCAGGCAAGTCCCGAGTTCTGGACTTCGATGAGCAGGAGAGCGCCCGTGGAATCACAATAAACGCAGCCAGTGCCTCGATGGTCCACTCAGTAAACGACGATTTTTATCTGATCAATTTGATTGACACTCCAGGACACGTCGATTTCGGTGGAGATGTTACACGTGCAATGAGGGCAGTGGATGGGTGCATCATCCTAACCTGTGCCGTTGAGGGTGCAATGCCCCAGACCGAGACAGTCGTCAGGCAAGCTCTCAAAGAAAAGGTCAAGCCCGTACTTTTCATCAACAAGGTTGATCGCCTGATAACGGAGTTGCAGGTAACGCCGGAGGATATGCAAGAGAGATTCATGACTCAGATCACCAAAGTCAATAGCTTGATCAAAACATTCGCCCCTGATGAGCATAAGAAAAGCTGGCAGGTTAGTGTTCAGGATGGCACAGTTGCCTTTGGCTCTGCATACCACAATTGGGGAATCACAGTACCCTTCATGGCCAAAACCGGAATCTCATTCAAGGATATCTTCGAGCACTGCCACAATGAGCAGCAGCGAGAGCTAGCAAAGAAGGCCCCAGTGCACGAGGTTTTGCTCGATATGGCAGTCGAGAAGCTACCATCTCCCTTGGACGCCCAACAGTACAGGGTCCCAAATATCTGGCAGGGCGATCTAGAGTCAGAAACAGGCAAATCGATGCTTGGCTGCGATGCAGATGGGCCACTTTCTTTGATGATCACAAAAATCTGGATGGACCCCCATGCCGGAGAGGTCGCTGTTGGTCGCGTGTATTCTGGGACGATCAAGCAGGGCGAGAGCGTATGGGCCCTTGGCGCCGCAAAAGCTGAGCGTGTCCAGCAGGTTGGTATGATGGTGGGGGGGGACCGAATCCAAGTTCCCGAAGGCGTCTCTGCAGGAAACATCGCCGCCATCACAGGCATCAGGAGCGCTGCAGCGGGCGTAACAATAACCAGGGAGAAGGACGCCACTCCTTTTGAGGCGATTAGGCACTATTCAGAGCCAGTGGTCACAATTGCCGTTGAACCGAAGGCAATGAAGGATCTCCCCAAGTTTATCGATGCTCTCCGAGGTCTTGCAAAAGCCGATGCTTCCCTGGAAGTTTCAACAAATCAGGAGACTGGGGAGGCACTACTCGCTGGGATGGGGGAGCTGCACCTTGAGATTACTGTATACAGGCTGGAAGAGGAGCAGGGAATCAAGGTCAAGGTCAGCGAGCCTATCGTGGTATACCGCGAGTCAGTCTCCTCCGACAACAAAGGCAGCCCATTCGAAGGAAAGTCACCAAATAGGCACAATCGTTTCTACGTCGAGGTAGAGCCATTGCCCGAGGATGTCACAAATGCCTTGCGACAAGGCCATTTCGGCAATGGTCCAGTTAGGAACAAAGACGCTAAGGAGGTGGGTGACAAATTCGCAGAATTCGGAATGGACAAGGACCTGATGAGAAAGATCTACGCAATCAATGGAACTTCTGTTTTAGTCAATGATACGAAGGGGATCCAGAATCTCCACGAGACAAGAGAGCTAATTATTGAGGCATTCAATGATGTCTGTAAGAAGGGGCCAGTTGCCGATGAGCCCTTGACGGGCGTAATGGTTAGGTTAGTCGATGCCAAACTCCACGAGGATGCCATTCATCGCGGTCCAGCACAGACAATTCCAGCTGTCAGAAACGCTGTCAAGGGTGCGTTGGTACGCGCAAAGTCAGTTCTATTCGAACCAATCCAGAACATCCGGGTCGATGCACCAAGCGAATGGGTTGGAGGGATAACTAGGGAAGTCACTACCAGGAGGGGCATTATCGAGGACATGCCCGTCGAAGGAGGGGTTTCCAGCGTCATTGGTAAAATGCCAGTAGCCGAATCATTCGGCTTCTCAAATGATATCAGGGCAGCCACTCAGGGAAGAGCTGTGTGGAATATGGAAAATGCCGGTTTCGTCCAAGTCCCACCAGATCTATTTCACAAGATTTGCGCTGAGATAAGGCAAAGGAAAGGTCTCAAGGAAGAAGTACCAGGCGAGGCCCAGTATACCGATTAGCCTAGCTAATTCTAACTAATTGGAAATCCGTCAATTCCCTTAGAACAGCTAGCGAATCGCTTTCAGGAATATTATCCAAGCATTCGTGAGCTATCCTATGGTGCTCGAGAGCCCTTTCCTTGGCATAATCAATTGAGCCTGAGTCCATTAGTTCCTTAACAGCGAGAGACAGGGTCTCGTCATTGCAGTCTTCATTTCCGAAAGCTAGATTGAAGTTTGGCAAATCGACTTCGCTATTAATTGCATGAATGGCAATCAGCGTCATCTTTCCCTGAATGATATCGGATCCAGCTCGCTTTCCTATTGTTTCTGTGTCTCCGGTGATGTCGATCAAGTCGTCCATCAGCTGGAAGCAGAGTCCTAGGTTCAATCCCCATTTTGTCATTGTATCAATTGTTTCTCGGTCTGCATTCGCCAAAATTGAACCAGTCTTTGCGCATGTCTCGAACATCGCGCTGGTCTTCCCAGAGATCATTTCCATGTATTCTTCCTCATTCACGCTGTCTTTGCTTTCAAACTCGAGATCCTGTTGTTGCCCGGCAGCAACAACTCTGACCATCTCCCCTATTGATGATGTCAGCAATCTCAGATATTCCGCTGAGATATGTTCGGATTCGGCCAGAATCTCGAATCCAACGGCAAGCATCGCATCCCCTGCGTTAATGGCGGTAGCTTGGTCAAACTCAACATGCACTGCATTCAGACCCCTCCTAATAGGATCATTATCGACAATGTCATCATGAATCAGTGTGAAGTTGTGGATTATCTCTATTGAAGCGCCAAGAGTGTAATGGCCATCGTTAGCGTCTCCCACGGCCTCTCCCACCAGTCTTGGGAGAATCGCCCTTAGCCTCTTCCCACCACCTCTGAAAAGATGCGTCATTGCATCATTTAGGCGCCTTTGCTTGGTCTTGCCCAGGCTTAGCATTATTTCCTCCTCAACCCTGTCCCTGTGGGCGGACAAAGCATCAAGAAGGCCATTGCTCGAAACCACCTTTTCACCGTCCATGTTCACCTCCCCACAGTACTTGATATGTTCATAATATGTTTGGGCAAGGGCAATGGGATCGTTATTGCACGGTCTGACGAAATGTTCCCAAATCAGTTTGAACCATGGCGCAACAGTCCTATCGCTCCAAACCCCGGTTCCAGACATCATTTCTTCTACTTCGTCAGAGCTAAGCCAAAGCGTCTCGACTATCTCGTTTTCATTAGGTTTTACTTGAACGTCGGCTACTACTGAAATCACGTAGTCCATCTCTCTTTCGATCCATTCTGAGTTCCATCGGCAAGAGTACTCGAGTACTCCAACATTGTGGAAATCCCATTCTTTGCTTATCTCGGCAGGTATTCCCAGTTCCTGCTCCAGCTTTCTTATTGCAGCATTTATCGCGCCATCTAAATCGTTGCCATTTTCTCCTTCTATATCCAGAGGGTGGCTGCAACAAGAGTTAGCCCAAATTCCGGGGAAAGTGATTTTCTCAGGGGACCTCCTTTGTACCAACAGCCTTCCTTCTCTGTC
>CEVZ01052079.1_pt1 | contig 27407 bp, 39 predicted proteins | sample 361371 | NCBI WGS metagenome assembly CEVZ01 (sample SAMEA2620217, study PRJEB7988) | marine metagenome | isolation source: saline water (ENVO:00002010), including
AAGTTATTATTCTTAAGTTTCTTAATCTTACCAACTTTATCACCTTTGGTGAAGACTGATGCAGCAGTACCGAAAGGAGGAATTACAACAGACAATTCAGCACCAGATCCAGTCAGACCTGGACCAAGAATACCGTCAATCGCTTCAATATCAATAGTTGCAGTTGTATATCCTTTACCAGGTGAGGTAACTACAACCTCTTGAATTTGACCAGGAATATTAACACCTTCAGAATCAGTTCCGTCAGCAACTCTAATAGAAACTAAACCACCTTCACCATCACCACCGATAGGAACGCCATTGTATACACCAACAGCATATTCAGTGCCTGGTTCAGAAATATCAACTCTTTCAATTTTACGAGAAGATTGAATGCCAGTTACGATTGGTAATCTAGAATAGAAACCACCAGCGTTGACGATTCTAATGTCTGAAATAGGACCAACTGCCTTAAGTGAAGATGTGCTATAAGATGCACGAGAAACTGTTGCAATACCCTCTGGTTCATTTGCAAGAAGGAATTTAAAGATATTATCACCAGTTGTAATAGTTCCACCAGTTGTAGTGGTAATAGTAAATGTGCCGACATAAGGAGAATCGACAATATCAAGATAACTTCTAGGTGCGATAGGTGAATCAGCACCAGTTCTAGAAGGATCGAAGTAGTATGAAATATTTGTAACAACATCTCTGTCAACTTTAAGTTTAACAGTAGGTGTGGGTTGTCCTTGACCAGTTACGCCTGGTACACCAATTCTTTCAATAGAGTTGAATGAATACTCAAGTTTGAAGAGGTTATCTTTAGAGAATGAAAGGTTAGAACCAACCAAAGAAGAGTGACTGAGGTCAAACAGATATTGATGACCATAGTACATCTTCAATACAGGAGATTTAACAAAAATGTTCACATTGCCTGCATTTGTAGCAGGAGCGGTGATTGCAGTAGTCTTAAGTTTATATACAAACTCTTTAGTGCTGACAACTCGATCAACAACGAATGATCCATCATATTCGTCATATGTAACACCACCAGATTCTTGAGACGGATTACCATCAACGCTAATATTTTCTCCAGCGGACAAGTAATGACGATCAGCAGTAATTGCATAAACTTCATTTGTATTTGCAACAGCAGTTACTTGCAGAATCTTGTCTAAAGTAGAAACCAGAGTAATCTTCAATACACCAGTTAAACCAGTAATTTGTGCTGTAGAATACGAAGAGTTAAACGAAATATTGCTAGATGCAATCTGAACAACAGATCCAACGATGTAAGTAGAACCACCAGCAACTTCTTCAATCTTCACGGCATAGGAATTTACATCAAAGGGTTTGAATTTAGCAAATCCATCAAGGTCTTGTCCACCGCCAGCATTAAAAGTACCATCGACATTATAATCATCAAGATCAATATCAAATGTACCAGGTGTTGTATTATTAATTAAATTGAATGAATAATTTTCAATTACGTTTGTATCATCAGGTACAGGACCCGTAATTCCATAAGTGCTTTGTTCTGCAAACTGTTCTGTAACCAGAAGTCCAGTATTCAGATCATTAGACCACTCATTGTTGTTAACAGCAAGGAATACCTTATTATTAGTCTTATCTACACTAAGAATATAACCGCTGTTGATAAATGAACCAGAAGTATTATTAAGACGTAATTTTGCACCAACAGTAAAATTAAATGGTTGATTAATGGTCAATTCCTGAACATTATCAATCTTCACTGTATTAGTGACTTTCATGTAGTATCTGTCTCTAATAATAGCAGATACTTTCAGTTTTTGAGAACCTGGCGAAGGAACTGTGGAAGTTCTAGAACTCCAAGTGTCACTTGTATAAGTAAGTGCTTCAGTATCTTGCTGCATCGTGATTGTTGCATCATCGAAGTCAAGAGTCTGAATACCAGTACCACCTAAAGCAAGATTGACATTAGTTACAGTTAATGTAGATCCTGTAACTGCAGTTACATCAGTTCTAGCAAAACCAATTCCAGTATTTGTCTGTGCTCCTTGATCACCAAGTCTTGCAGCATCAGAGTTCTTATCAGTCTTAAGACCAAAACCAACATAATCGATATAATCATAACGATTAGTATTAGTTGTAAACCATGCATCATCAGTCCAGTCATAGGCAAGTGCAAATCCACCAACGGTAGGAAGTGCAGTTACATCAGCAGGAACTGTAGGTGTGATTGCTCTATTTCTTAAACGTACATTTTCAGCAAAGAATTGACCCTGTTCATTAGAACGGAATGTTCCAAGAGTTCCATCTCTACCAGAAATCTGACCAATCAACAAATCTTTGTTTCCAAGACTTGTATTTGCAATAGTACCAGTGAATACCTGAATACCATTAACATATCCAGTAAATGTATCGCCCTCTTTCTTAAGACCAACAAATTGCCAAGTATTATCGGCAAACATTGTTGTTGCTGTAGATTGAAGAGCACTACCCGCTGAATTAAGTGCTGTAGTGTTATTAGTAACGACTAATTCCAGTTTTCCGCTAGAAACATCATAATACAACCAAAGACCACCAGTAGATACAGTAGCATCACCAACGCTGAGGAGAGAATGTTGAGTAGGAGATACAGAAGTAGTTGTTGAATCTTTATAGACCATCATCTCGAAGGTCCAGTTACTATCCAACCTTGTACCCAATTGAGCACCAGTTACTTTAAGGTGTGCATTAGTCCAAGATGATTGACCAGTTTGATAACCATTGATCTTAGCAACATTGTCAGTCAGTGAAACTGATTGACTGGTAGAAACGCTGTTTAAAGTATAATGACCAGTTGTATCAACTACAGAACCAGAGGTGAATGGGAATAAGAATTCATTTCTGTTCCATGAAGTTTGACCGAACGCATATACGTCACCAGAATTATCAACAGTAAGACCATGTACATTAATACCTTCAACATTGTTGATATTGAAAGCATTATTGGTCTGTTTCTTCATCTTACCGTCATAACCAATCTTGACAGTATCAACAGTTCTATATCCTGTTGTATCATCAATTCTAGTGTAAGCAACGTTCAGATCACCAAAGATATCAATTGTAGTTCTAGGTGCAACCTGAATAGTATTTCCAACTGGAGCAATATAACGATAATTCCAGAGAAGATCACCAGTAGTATCAAACTTACCAACCCAGAAACTATCTTTAGTTGTATTGTTTGACTTCAGACGTAAAGTAGCAGTGACATAACATTCTTTAAATTCATCACTAACCAAACTTACATCTAAGAAAGAATATAAGGTGTTATTGATTTCTTTGATAAAATCAATTGTAATTACGCTAGTTCCAATAGTTGCTTTACCAAAAGCAAGTCTAACGTCATTAGAAGATGAAGAATCTGCAGTTTCAAGAACAAAGTATACAGCATCATCAATAATAATCAAATCAACCAGTTTTTCTGACTTGGCAGCAGTTGCAATCTTTCTCTTGGCAGAGAAGTTACCAGTAGAATCGATAGATGCAATATAAGCATCATAAGGAGCAGTAGAGTTAGTATTAGTAAAACCACCAATAATATAACGAGTGTCAGAGAATCTCTTAATTGCAGTTACATGATCTGCACGAGTAGAACCAGAGATACCAGCATAACCTTTCTGGAAAGATAAGGTTGCACTTAATCCATCTATTGATTGAACATATTTTGCAAGGAATACATCGGGGTTGTATGCTGCAAGAACAGGTTGATTTGGTTTGTTCTCACCAACTGCCCAAATGTTGTTTCCACTAACATCAAGTCTAATAAATTCTGTATATTCTTGACCAACCTGACTTTCTAAAGTTTTCTCCCATTCTTTAACACCCAGTTCTGAGAATTTAGAGATAAAAGCAACTTCATTGCCAGATGCATCTTTTGTTTTACCACAGAAGAAAGTTTCTTTTTGATCATTTACAACAACATCATTGACCTTCACATAATTCTCATGAGAGATCAAAGATACGAAATAATCTGCTTTTTTGAAGACTTGAGGATGACTCAAGATAACTCTAGGGTTCTTAGTGTAACCAGAACCAGAATTAATGATGTTTACTTGTTCAATAGATCCAACAGAAGTTACAACTGCTTGTAATTCAGCAGATTCTCCATCACCATCGATAATAATCGTAGGAGGGATTTCTTCATCATATCCAGAACCAGTTTGATCAATAACAAGTTCTTCAATACCTTTTAATTGACGTACAACAAACGTTTTGTTTGTGTTGTCCATGATCGGTGTGTAATCCATATACACCGTATCACCAGAAACAATATTATGAGGAACTTGTGTTTGAACAACACCATAGTTCTTATCATTTACAGTCTCAAAACCATAAGAGGTGATTGTTTCACCAGTAATTCTAGAAACACGAGCAGAAACACCAATACCTTCTGTACCTGTATTATCAAAGGTAAGAATATCATTTACCTGATAGTTTTTGCCAGGATTCTCAATAATGAATCCAGTTACAGATGCATCTTCAAACTTAGTAATTGTCTCAACTTCAATATCAACCTTAGAGTCAAGTCTTACTGAAGGGAAGTAATCAAAGAGTTGTAAAGGAGACTCTTCAAAGAGTTGATCGGGATCATCAATCTCATCTTGAGAGATAATACCATCTCTATTCTCGTCTTCTGCATCAAAGAGTAGAATATCACCATCTTCGGTAGTCAGAGCGTTTGTAGAGGCATTAGGTGCCCTCTCAACGTCAATATCAACGTTCTCATAAGGATCTCTGTAACGTACAACACCAGTAGGAATATTTTGCTGTACAGCATCCTTATTCAAGTTCCAAGGATCAACAATAGAGTTAAAACTAGGTCCTAAAACATAAGGGAAAACAGGATTACCATTTTCAGTTGTGTCAATAGTAACGAAGTAACAATATCTACCCTCAGGGAAATCAGGTGTCTTACAGAAACGACCATTGTATTGGTCAAGATCCCCTAAACCAAAGATATACTCATAATCTTCAATAAACTTACCTGCTGCTTCATCGGTTAATAAAGGACCAGCAGTTCTAGAAGGATAAGGATTTGTAATATCATTGTATACCAGATTTGTCTTCAATTGATATGAAGTATTCAGTCTATTAATTTCAGATGATTGATCGGTAGGATCAGTATATCCATAAGGACCGTAAATTGGGTTTCCATCAAATGCCCAACCAATGATAGGAGAGTGTGCTAACTGAGTTTCTTGTTCGTTGATAGCACCAGAAGTAGTTTCAATCAGGTTATCACCCAGAATATATCTCAATCTCTGAGGATTAGAAAGGTGTGCATACTCACCACCATATTGATTGTTATAACCCGAGAACACTGCACCTTTTGCATCATCAAAGGTCGTAGTTTCTTGTAAGTTATATGTCCATTGGAATACGTTAGATGCAAACGTAGCATCTTGACCAACAGATGTTAAATTGATAATAGTTGTACCCTGAATATAATTGATACCTCTATTCAGAATTTCAATACCAGTAACTCTACCAGCATTTTCACCATCTGTGTCAATAGTAGCACGAGCAATAGCACCAAAACCATCACCTTGGATACTTACCTCTGGAGCAGTGGTATATCCACTACCAGCAGAAATAATAGCAATAGAAATAATTCTACCGTTATTAACAATTGCTTGTGCAACAGCACCTTGACCAGAACTTAAGGAAACAGTTGGTTTGGAAGTATAAGAAGCACCGCCAGCATCTACAGAAATAGATCTAATAGGTCCACGAACTGCAGCAGTTGCTGTTGCACCCGCTCCGCCACCACCAACAATAGTAATTGAAGGTTGTGAGGTATAACCAGTACCACCAGAATTCATCAGAATTCTAGAAACAACACCTTTGGTGATAATTGCGGTTGCAGCAGCGCCAGAACCGCCGCCACCAACGATTGAAACCAGAGGAGATGATGTATATCCACTACCACCATTGTCAACTTGAATTGATGTAATAGAACCGTCAACTACAACACTAGCAGTTGCTCCAGAACCGCCTCCGCCAGAAACAGTGATAGTTGGAGGTGATGCAGCATCATAATCCTGACCAGCATTGGTAATATCAATAGAAGTTACAGGTCCAAAGGTTTTAGTTAAACTAGACTTATATGACCATACAGAAACACCATTGACCCATGTACCAATAGGACCAGCAGCAATAGAGTTTTTGGTCGAAATTGTAGAAGGTGCAAGTGGGAATCTGTTTAATTTACGTTGGTTGCCAGGTAACAGAGCAGAACCAGGAAAAGGACCGATCTTATAGTTGGGAATACCCGTAGATGCAACATAAACATAGTTGTCATTAAAGAAGGAGTTCTGAACGTTAGTAGTATAAGGACCAACCGAATTTAAGATTGCAGAGTTATCAGACTTACCTTTGTTCAAGTCAACTGATACAAGAATATTTCCCTGAGGAACAACTGTAGCGGGTTGAGGTAATTGATATTGGAATACGGTCTCACTGTCTCTAGAAGTGACTAAGAAAGATCCGTTGTAAATGATTGGGTTTGCACCATATACAGTAACTTGATCTCCAACCAGAAGACCATGAGGATTAGAGCAGGTGATCGTTGCAAAACGGTCATCAATACCACCAAAAGTAACACTGGTAACTTCGATGAGTTTCTTAACGTTGTACAACCAAGTTCCGAGTTCTGGTTTGGTTGAAGTACCACCAAGTTTAGCTACCGTCAGTTTATCACCAGAAAGGTAATACGATCCTGTATCAGTAAGAGTAGTTTGTTGAGCATCAACGATACCAACAACATTCATCACCACTTCTTGAGGGGTGCCTTTATTAATGAAAACAGTAAAGTTGGAAGATACTTCTGTAGCAGAATCCCAATCTTCAACAATATTGTTTACAGAACGAGTACATTCAATAAACTGGTTGAGAGATTTTTCTTTGTATTGAACTACTTCTGATCCACCGATTACAAATTCACCGTTTCTTTCTGGCCAACCAATAGTAGAGTCAACTGTAATAACATTATCTTCAGTTCCAAGAGGTTCTGCCAGTTTTGTCTTATAAGGAACTGTGAAAGAACCAGAAATAGTTTCTTCAGACAGAACAAGTTCAAAGATCTCAACATCAGAAGTTTTAATTGAGATATAGTTCTCAACCAACGCACTCGCTGCTTTGATATTAGGATCTGCAATATCTTCTTCTTGAGTTAGAAGACCATCCTTGATGTCTGTAGGATTACCACTTACAAGTGTGGCACGAAGAATAGTATCAATAGACCAAGTTGCTGCAGAAGGTTTTACAATCTGATCTTTTGGATATGAAATACTAATCTGCTCACCATAGAGTAATTTGAACAGATAAGCGACACTAAAGGACGTACCTTTAGCAGAATAAAAATCTTTTACCGACTTAATTGCAGTACGAACATCAATCTTCTTATAGTCCAGTTCAGGAACATCAGGAAGGAATTGTTCAGTATATTTGTCTAAAAGTCTCTTAACAAAAATAGCATCAAGACATTTTACATTATCACCAATGGCAGCGGGCATTGCCATTGTGTTATTGGAGAATACAGCATTACCAGTTTCAGTATAAGAGGTAATACCACTTGCTGCTCTTGCACATCCAACAAATTTTGCTTTAGAGTAATTTTTACCACTCTTATTGATAGAGAAACCAGTAATTTCATTCAAACCAATCTCAACAGATGCTTCTGCCTGAGGAGGTGATTGAATAACAACTGTCGGAGGATGAGCAGCACTATATCCACTACCAAAGTTGTTAATATTGATATCAGTGATTCTTCCGTTGAAAATAGAAGCAGTAGCAGTTGCTCCTGTACCACCATTTTGTCTATTATCTACAATATAAACAGAAGGTACGTCATCATATCCACTACCGCCGCTTAAAACGTCAATACCAATTACACGACCGTCACCATCAACTTGAGTTTCTAATACTTGAGCACCAGTAGGATCAACTACAGCAACTCTAGGAACAGTTGTATATCCTTGACCAGCATTCAATACATTAATACTAGTAATTACACCATTAGTCAATACCGCTTGGAAACTTGCCTTAATAGGGTTGAGTCCAGTTGGTTCATCAACGTAAATTTCAGGAGGAGTTGTATATCCTTGTCCACCGTTAGTGATTGTAAGACCACCGCTAATAGAACCATTAGAAAGCGTAGGAGTCGCCAGTGTAGCGCCACCAGGTTGTCTAAAAGTAACTCTAGGTGTAAATGTATACCCACTACCAGAATTAATAATTTCTAGTGCAGAAATAGAACCATTTGTTACTGTTGCTTTCAGTTCAGCAAGTTTAGATCCACCTACAGTAGGAAGTTCAATAATAACTGTTGGAGGGTTTGTATCACTATAACCTTTACCGCCATCCAGCAAAGAAAAACTCTTAACACCATTAACAAGAGCAGTTGCAGAAGCACCTAATCCAGTGTCATTAGGAGCAGCATTAATAGAAACTTTAGGAGGATACTGATATCTGTATCCAGAACCATTTTCATTAATAGAAATGGATGTTAACTCACCATTATCATTGACACGAGCATATCCAAGTGCGCCAGAACCAAAAGAGGGAATCGGTGCCTCAATAGAATACAGAGACAAAAATCTTCCGTTTAAAGGTGCCTCATTAAAAACAAAAAGGTCTCCATCAAGGAAGTAATCTACCTTAGGTTCTAAAAGTTTATTATCATATACAGCAATAACATATTCATCAACAATCGGGAAATATGCAATCCCGTTACGAGTCATCTTAAATTCAGTTTTACCTTCACCAAAAGCATTTGAAAGATTGTCAACAGCGTTGATAGGGTTTTCAATAAAACCACTTAAAAACGTGATGTAAGTTGCAGAATTATCATCAGATGCAATCCTTGTTCTAGGTGCAGTGGTGAATACAATATTTGTGCCATCTACAGTATAATCCGTGCCAGGAATTAATACGTCACCATATACACTAACAATTAAATGTTGTGCTGTAGGAGGTGCAACAGGATTTGCCTGAGATGTTAAGGGGAAAGTTCTTTGACTACCATCAAAACTATCAATAATCTGAGCAAGGGTAGTCCACTTAAGTTTTACTTGCTCATACGAAATACCAGGACTAAGAGCAATGTTAGGAGAAGCAGTAGTGCTCTCATAATAAACAACTTCATCACCAATTAAGACAGAACCATTACTATCAAGAAATTGGTCAACAGATTCAACAACGATATTTTCACTATTTGCTGTAATAGGCTCTACAATCTTTGTAGCACCATCTAAGATGCCGATATCGAGTTTATCAATGTCAAGGTATTGCAGAAAATTGTTGAGAATATTCTGCCCAAGACCTGTCTTTTCTTGAGACCTGTAATAATACTCGATGAACTTATTAAACAGCGGATATTCAGACCCAATAAATTCTGGAGTCTGCTTCGCTATAGACTGAGAAACCTTATTAATATTCATCTCTTAATTTAGAAGCAACTGTTGTTACTAATGGAACCTGCGTTGTCGATCGCTGGAATGTCAATCGTAGTTGGTGTTTGATTGAAGACCGTTGGCGTCAAACTATTTAGAGGGATTGTAGGAGGCGCTACTGTGCCAACTGGTGCAACTGTAATCGAAGGTGTAACAATATTGATAATAGTACCAGGTGTAGTTGCAGGAATTGTACTATTGTTTGCAGGAACAAATACAACAGGAATCTGGACATTTGTAGGCAACTGAGTTGCATCTACAATAGTACCAATTCCAGTAATCGAATCAGTAACATTTATCGCAGTATTAGGAGCAATATTTGTACCAGCACCAATAACATTAGCGGGACCGAAACAAATTTCACCTGTATCGTAGTTTACTGTACCAGCGGTATCATTTGTATAGATTTTTCTTGTACCAGTATTATAGAAAGTTCTTAAGTTACCAAAACCATCATCTTCAAACTGTTGATCAATACCAGGACGTTCAGCAGTTCTAAAAGTACCAGAGAGAATTACTGGTTCCTTTTTACATTGATTACCACTTCCATCTTCGGCGCTACCATCTTGACCAGGAGCAGAGTTATAAAGACCAGATCCAGTAGAGACACAATAAGTATTGGTTTGATTAGTTGCTGGTTTGATATATTTTAAAATAGTTGTCTGAGTAGATACATCAGTAATACATTTATTGGCAAGTGTTACCGCTTTCTCAAAATCAGTTGCTCTAAATGTAGAGTTGAAGTTATTAATTTGAGTTTGTGTTGCCCAGTCCCTAATACCATTGTTGATATCGGTCTCAATCTCAGAAGGATTAGATCCACAACCAGTATCGTACAATGCAAACAGTTTCAGGTAAATGTAGATGTCATCGGGATCCATGATCACAGGATCGATCGACGCCATCGCATATTTTCTCAAATCTTGCTGAATTTCTTTTTTTGTAGCATCATTAAGAAGAGATCCTGTTTTTGTTTTGACAACAACGTATACTTTTCCGTAAACAGGAGGATTTAAGGTGTCTCCGCCATAAGCAACTACGGAATCCGCGTTAGGATAGATGTTTCTTGTAATGACCGCGTAATCTTGAGCGGTAACTGCTCTATATTGTGCAGAATAATATCGAGGAGCATTATACTTGATAGACTCAACAGTTTCTGCTGCTGCACCCTGTTGTGATTTGTCTTTTACTGTCAGGGTGATAGTATTTGGTTGATAGGTGATATCATTAGTGTCAATCATCCTTCCAATGAAGTTAAATCTACTAACTTCATTCGCTTCGCCACCAGAAGTGACGATATATTCAAATTCTACGACCTCACCATCTTTCAGAGCACGACCAACACTGTCATCACCAAATCTAACTTCATATCTCATGTCCTCACCTTCGGCAAGGAAGAATGCACGAGTTGTGGGAGTTAAGTTGGTAACAGTATCGACTCTATTGTAAAGATCAAACTCTGTAGAAGATTCGTTAGGTCTTACTTTTACGGTAAGTGTTGAAATATCTGCGTCTTCTGAAGGAACCTTATAATTTTGAGATGCAAACGTGTTTACAACGTATGTAAAGTTGACAATCGCTCCTTCATAGATTATCAAACTATCAAAAGTGGCAACACCTGTAGATGCGTTGACTGTAGCGGTCACATCATTCAAAATGTTCCAAATATAAGCACCACCAGTAGCAACAGGTCCTTTTCTAAGAGTTACGGATGTTGGATATGCCCCACCAGTTTGTTGTGTCTGTACGTCCAGTTTCAAACATGCCTTAGATGTTGAAATTGATCTAGGAACGTAGTTTAAAAGTTTTGCAATGTTAACAACATTATCTCTAACCGTAGCAGACGGCAAGAAAGTCTCGTTCAACGACATATTTGCGTTGAAGGCAGTATAATATGAATTATATGCTAATGTATCAATAAGATACGACAGTGAAGATCCATCAAAGTCATAATCCGTGAATTCTGTACGAGTTCTCAGATATGATTTGATCGAGGCTTTAATATCCTCAAAATCTAATGCTGTTAGGTTATTAGGTTGCATTATTCAGGTCTCTGTAAGACGAAATTGATTGTTTCGACAATGGGTAACCCGACTACTTTATATTCAATCGTAATATTTAATTTATTACCTTCATAAATTGGTGTCACAGAAACATTTACTAGTTCAATTCTGGGTTCATTTTGACTAATAGTATTTATTACCTCTTCCTTAAGTGCATCTGCTGTAAAAGGATCTAGAGGTTCAAAAAGCAGAGCATTTACTCTAGATCCTACTAAAGGTTGAAAAGGTTTTTCTCCAGGTTGAGTCAAAATTAGGTTTTTTACTGCCTGTTTGATAGAATTATCGTTTTTGACAGAAGAAACATCATCGGTAAAAGGGTTACGGGCGAAATTAATCGCCAAATCAGAAAAAGTTCTTGATTTGGTAAAGTCTTTACCTCCGATTTTCTTTAGCGCCATTTTTTGTGACTCTCAGACCATTGATTTTTGTCGATTTTTTGACTACGCTTAAGATATTGATCAGATCTTGGGTCTGTAATTAGTACAGATGTACCAAAATCGTGTTTCATCATCTCAGGAACGTGATCTGGAACGTGATTTCTTCCCATAAGTCCTCCAAAAATAGAATGCAGAACTTTTTTAGGGGTTCCTATCCCTTTTTATTTATCGACCTTGACCCCGATAACGCTTTTTTGCTCCATTTCTCGACGTTGCCGAGTATTTTGTGTGCTGTCCAGTCCCCTGACGAGTCTTTTTGGGAGTGGTTTCAATATTACTGCCGCCAGAAAGCGACTTTTTCATTTTTGCCAAGGATTAACCTCCAATAAAAACATTTTTACTTGATCCTGTAACCGTTGATAGACATGGGAATGCTGTTGTACCGTCTCCAAGTGGGTCACCAAAGCGAACAGCACGTTTTCCACCTATAAAAACTGTTTTGCTGGTTGCTAGTGCTTTCCTTTGATGACCCGTTTTTGCTTCTCTACCGCCCGCTATACCTTGAGTACACCACCAAGCGGGTGTATTGCGTACAGTCAAGCATTTATAACCAACAGAAGTCGTAGTAAACTGCGTTGGCGTAGGATGAGGTGTCAATATGTCTTGATCGCAAATGGGAACAAGTTTATTAACAAACACTCTTGCTACTTTAGCATTGGCAACACCTTGCGGAAGTTGCGCTGTAGGTGGCCAAATAGCAACAGCATTAGTCGCGGGAAGTGGGGATGCCACAACCGTAGGACTCAAAGATGGGTGAGGACAATTAGGAAGTGTCCCTCCACCTAGACCAGGATGGTGTGATGCACCCGTACCTGTACCATGACCACTACAAGTGCCCATGAACAGTCCGCACATTAAACCTGCCATTTGTTAATCAGAGAATGGATTTCCATATGCATCAGTCGCTAGTGTAACAGTTCTTGCCGCTCTAGTCAAGTCATGATAAATCTTCATCGTGCCACTTGCTTCCCACGTCTTAGCGCCAGGACCCAGTAATGGTGACATGGAATAAGAATATGTGTAGGTAGTAGAGGTTGGATTTCCGTTTTCATCAGTCCCTGCTACTTGCTCACTGTAACCAGGAGTCAATGTAGGAGCATTACAAGTGAAATGAGTACACCCAATATCCTGTGGAATACACTTCAATGTGATATTAATAGTGGTTTCCTTTGCAGGATCTGCGCGATATTGACGCATAATGTATTTAGTAAACTGTGATGCAGTTGGTAATTGTGTAAAACTACCCGAACAAGTCTCAATTTTAGTTTCATTATTACTTTTGAACTCAGGAATACGGGGTTGAGTGATATCATCAATCTGTTTACGGATACGTTTTGCAGACGCTGGTTTCTCTTCGCGGATAACATCCTTAAAATCATTGTCAATATCCGTACCATCGAGGTATTGTGTATCATAATCTACCACCATAATCTCTTTTAGGGGTTCAGTTGCGTCCTTACTATACTTCTGTTGCGGTAATTGTTGGATTCTCTTCTGATCAGGATCCATTTTTACCTCAAGTTTCGGTTCGTTACGACTAAGTTCCTGTGTTTTCGGTACAAAACTATATGCATCCGCAATAGCTTGGAGATCATCTTCGCTTACTGTTACCTCATACTCCGTTTTTTCGGGACCAGTAGGTAGACTTTTGACAATATCTTGGAATTCTGGAACTAAATCGTCTCTATGTGCCGCATTTTCAAATATTTCTTTAGCAACATCGAATACATTCCGCACAAAAATGTTTGGTGGATCCTCTTGAGTGTACCCAGATCCGCCTCTTACGATATTTACACTCGCCAATGACCCATTTGCAAACGTTCCTTCTACTAATGCGTCCTCTGAACCGTCTCCATCCGCATCTGTAGGGGATCCAGTGATCTCTAGAATAGGTGATACTTTCAAATTAGCAAATCCAGAACCTACAGTAGAGATGTTAGTGAGTCTAATAGTAGCATTTGTAGCAGATCCAGCGGGTTTTGTAGCGCCTGGTATGGTAAGGATGTCGCCAGGTTCGTAATCTTGACCAGCATTGACTACAATAAGGGCACTAATACGTCCATCATCACCTACTTCAATGTCTACAACAGCACCAGAACCGTTTCCTCCCGTTAAAGAGACGTTTGTCGCGGCACTATAAGAGTCTTTAAGGTTATTTTCGATATAGTTCAGGTCAAAAGAGATAATATTACCATTGAAAGATAGATCAGTTACTGCACCATTGGTAATAGTGACCAATGCAGAGGGTTGTACAATGCTATTAAAGACCTCTGGAGCGTTCTTATTGATGTCTGCAGTGCTGAATTGTAGAGACTTATCTAAGAATTCATACAAACCAATTAGAATTGCACGATCTTTGATACCATATCCTGCCTTTGCAGTGACGACGTGGTTACGATCCGATGTATATTGTGTTTCTTTAGTAAAATCTAGTCCGTTTCCATCCAGATATACGATATGATATGGAAACTCTCCCACTTCTGTGTGGAAGGCGCGGGTGATTAAATGACCATTTAAGGTATCACCAACCCGTAGAACGTCAAAACCCGTTTGATTCGTAGTATTTGTGATCTGCCCCACGGTTTTTACCCTAAGATTCATAGTAAGGGTAGTCTGACTATTATCAGGATGTGTGTGGGTATACGACATAGTGAACACGTCGCCCACCTGATAACCTGTTCCGTTGTTCAATAGTTCTGTAATAGTCCACCGAGTACCTGTGAATACTGTGGACGCGCCGCTATCATCATATATTGGCGCAAGTCTTACCTTAATGATAAAGTTAGTCCTTGTGGATCCGTCGCTGAAGTCATATATTTCAAAATCATCGAAGTTCTCATCACCAGATTGCCAAGGGTTCTGTGTAGATTCATATGCAGCACCCTGTAGATTAGTCTCATCCCATACATCAGTGTATGTAACACCATCATATGAGAACTCCCAGTCTAATACACCATTAGGGAGAACTGTGGAAAAGGCGTCATAAGAGAATACTAACTTGTCTGATGTAGTACCAATACCAAATAATGTGGGGTGAGGACAGTCAGGATCGTTTGTAAGAGTCTCTGATGCCGTATAACTGAGTAATGTCTCCTCAGGGGTAGACGTAAAATTAGTACAGGGATGACAAATCTCACGACTGCCGCCGCTGTCGCCCGTTCTAGTCTCCGTCTCAATATAATAACAAGGTGATCCAATGATACCTGACTTATTAGATGTATCGTATAAGTACGATATCCATGTATCAGAGAACTGTAGATCAAATGATAGTTCGTTTGGATAGTAATCTAAGAACTGAACTACTGTAGTATTGTCTCGTCCAAACGTTTGACAAGGGCTAGTTCTAGATTGTTTTCCACAATGTACTGATGGGTTTCCTGTACCTGACCCTGTGGATCCGCTCGTAGCAGCAAAGAGATCCGCTTCGACATATGGATACATTACCCTATCAGTCTCTCTACCAGGAATCTCGTAGTTACCTTGTCTGATAGTATTGATAGGATATTCTTCTACTTCAAAGGTAACTCCCCCTGAAACAGGTGTGTAATGATTGCAATGTTCGGGGTTAGCACCACTAAAACCAGAGCATTCTGCTAGATTATATCCCCTAGTCTTGCATCCCATTTTCTAGTTCCTTAATTTTACGGTAGATTTCTTTAAAATTACTAGGTAAGTTCAGGTATTCTGGATACCCCTCTGGTTTGTAATAAGTCTTGTCTGGGGTAGGTAGTTCCTGTACATACGTTTCCAACGCTTCTAGGCGCTTGTGGACCGCTACCAGACACTCATTGATGGCAAGTAGTGCATCTTCTACTTTGTATTCTTCCTGTACTTGTGCTTCTTCACTCATCGGGGGTTTTCCTTAGTATAAATCCGAGTCCATCCTCGGTCATTTCATAGTCTAGATTAGTACCAATATCCCATCCCATCGTTTCACATACATCATAAGGAATTGTTAGGATAAGATCTCCGTAGTCATCTTCCTCTAGTTGTGTAGTGAATCTATGGGACATGCTGCTATAGGCGATTTCTTATCTGAGGGTTGTTAGTGGGGTTTTTCGTTTTCCACTCCACCCATAGTGTATATAGATCTTCTACAACTTGAGATGCATACGCAGATGCATAATAGTCTGCACACTCATACATTCTAGGGTCGAGTTGTTGATCTCTCCTCAACAATTGCTCAATTGCCCATACACGAGTATCTTGTCTCTCTTCGCGAGTCTTGGAGTCCATTTTTTACCTGAGAAATTTTTTTAATTCTGATGTAAATGATAAAGGGAATAATATATTGATCGCTCTGGGGAACCTTTGTAGGTTAGGGTAGTGGCCGATTTTAACATTTAGGGGGCATAAAATACTGCCATTCTTAACATTTTATCATAGGGGCTAGTTAGTTACACATAAGGACCTTATTAACTGTCCCCAGTATACTCGACTTTTCTCTATGTGTCAACTACGCTGCTACATTGTCTTTAACCTCCCAACACCATCCGATGCTTTTGATATAATCGAACGGTGACATTCTCGGAGTATTAGGGAAACTTTCTCCCCTTGAATTCCGAACACCGTCAATATAAACTTCGAGATCATAAACGGACCTGAAAGTTCCTCTGAGGTTGTCTGAATTGTCATACACAAAGTAAGTCATAAGTCTCAAAGATACTAAGAGTGTTTCTGAACCTCTACAAGGTTAATTGTACCACTATCTGAGAAATAAGTCAAGTGCCTATCTGACATTTATCTGCGTATACTCACAGGGGTTGACATTCGTTAGGTGACGTGCTAAGGGTACAACTGACGGAGACATTTAAGGGAGATAAAACACACAAATAGGTTTTTTTCCACATTTCCACAATTTCCGCAACATATGTGGAAAACTATCAACTAGTGTTGTTTGAGTTGTTTTTACGTTGTCGGATAAGGTAGTCTCTAAAACTATTCCATAAGATAGACGAAATTTCACCCGTCGTTATCTTTATGTATTCTAGTTGTTGTTGCCACGTCACCCCATTCTGATCGGAAGATGAGAACATTGACCTGTGTTTTTTTCCGTCGTGAGGATTTTGCTGATTCATCGCTAATAGGTTTTTCTTTGATGCAATAAGTGATATAGTTATCACTAATAAAGGTGACGAATCCAGTAACACCTTCATGAGTGATATATTGCCCTAGTTTGAAGTCATCTTTCATTTTGTTTTTTGTCTCTTAGTTCCTGATAGTTTGGGAACTGTGAGAGAATGTCCTCTAGTTGTTTTTGTAACTCATTACGGATAATAATGAGAGAACTATCATATAAATGACGATTGTCGGTTTTGTGTAAAGAACGGACCAAAGAATTAATACTTTTGATTGCATTTTCTAAGTGCTCTACATGTTTATCTAATTCCACTAATTCGGACCATTCATATAAAACGTGATGCATTACGGCGAAGTGCAGTAACTACTATCTAGTTTACACATATAATCCTTTTTTGTCTCCATATGTTCCTGGAATGAAGATACAACGTTAGTCCCTAGTTTGATACCAAATAAAAGGACGATTGTGAGTAATACGATTCTCATATCAGTAATTAGTGTGAGTGAACTGTTTATAATTTGGGCGGACGATCTTAGCGCCATTGTCTAACATATCTGCAGTAAAATGGCGGGCGTCGTTGTTATTCCAAAGAAGTGCCCCGATGATGACCAGAAGTAAAACTTTCATGTTAAACAATTTTTTCATGAGTGAGTATAAAAAAAAGGTAGACTTTAGGCGATTGCCAAAGTCATACCATTTTCAAATTCTTTGGTTTCACCGTTGTCAGTAACATACCAAGTCCAGTTTTTTTGAAAAACACCGTTTTGTGTTCCATCTGTGAATTCATTGATGATTGCATTTAAGCGGGACTTAGTTGTATTTGATTGCCAACCACCATCGAAAAGTGTGATCTCTGTATCAGATACAGTTGCAATATGGTTACCGTGAAGATAAACCTCACATGCCATATTGTTAGTAGGATCGAAAGTTGTGCAAGTGTTAGAGTTAGACCACGCGATACCGTTGCGGATTGCGTTGTTCATTTGCTGTTCGATCTTTCTCATGATGTTTGTGATGTTTGTTTGTTATGTACTTATTATAATGGACCACGACGCGGATGCGACCCCGCGTGTGCCACTTTGTTGATTGTCACACTAGACCGCGATCCACGGCGTCCATAATGTCACCATACTCACCGATGACATTGCCGAATGTGTCTCTAATACATGCGTACTGAGATTGATCTTCGGACATAGAATAACAAAGATCCATAGCGCGATCTAAGTCAGTTGTGAATTCGGTTTCGCCAGTGGCGGGACAAGTGATTTCGTAAGTTTGATTCATACTAATAGTATGGCATAAAAATCGGGAAAAATCAAGGGGTCTTGTGCCAGTTTGTCAAGTGTCATCCCAGTCAGGTTGATTTAGTTTTACTGGTTTATACTTCTTTGCGTACTTATCCATAATAACTTTTAGATCAGGATATACTTTCACCGCCGTGTAAAGTTCATCAAATTGATCTCTTGTTAGTTCTATTTTAATCATGAGAGATAGGTCTCCTTTGCGTTACAAATTGCATCCGATAGATTATCAAATGTTTGTGTATCTACCATTGTTTTTTGATCATATCCTCTGTTATATGCATCCATCATTAACTCACATAGATGATCAAATTGCCCAGTAGTTAATTCTATGTTCCATCCTTTTTTCGCTTTCATTTTACACTACCTCCATTTGATTAAGGTTGAATTCTAGAATAATATCCCTTACTCTCTCACGGTCCAAACTATCACCACCACCCCAAGAGTAATGAACATGCTCTAAATCACCTTTTTCGATTCTTGTTTTGTAGATCTCAAAAGCATCGAAAATGTGCTGTTTCTGTAAACCCTCGATTGGGTATAAACCGTTAGAACCATAGAAGTCCCAAACATAAAGAACGAAATCGTGTAAACTGTTGATCATAGGATTTGTGTGTTATGTACTTATTATAAAGGATAAAAGTGTAAGATTGATGTATGCATGTGCCACTAATCCAACTGGTTTGCCCATACACTTGTTTTGAATCTTTTAACTGCTTTATCTAAAAGTTTCATATCACCATCACAAATAGCGGCGGCATTCTCATCTTCAATATGTGCGAATGAGTTATTAATGTCTCCGATGAGAGTTAAAAGTGCTTCGTAGTTGCTCATGATGTTTGTGTAATTACTATTATTATAATGGGTAAAAATGTAGAATAGTGTAAGAATGTGACAGTAATTAAACCGTCACATTTTCCTTGACAAGATGAGCATGAATAAAGAATAATTGATCAAGATTCACATCATCTAATTCAGTCCAATCTGAAACATAATCAACATGATCTAGATCAGGTTCACCATTCTCAAATGTTGGGCAACTACAAAATTGATTGTCTTTATCTAACCAAAAGTGCCTACCGAATGAATAACTGCGAAGCATGATTATGCAACCTCCCTTACATAACCATTTTCTGCATGTATGAATGCGTCTAACTTAGCAACATCTAAATCAGCATCATCGAAGTCTATCTTCGCGCATCCATCTACACCCCACTCTGCTAACTCATCTACAAATTCTTGCCAATTAGCACAGCAACATGCCATGTTTTGAAAGTTGTCAACTTGAACGATTCTGTTCATGATTGTTTGAGTTTTGTCCATAATACTTGATTGCTTAACTATTATTATAATAAAGGATATTATGGACAATTACAACCAATAGTAGACACTTTAATAAGTGTCACATTGAGGATCCCATTCTTCGATTTCTTCATTACAATCAAACTCAAAGAAATAGTAGTCAAGATTGACCCCTAATTTCTCACATTCTTTGATCATCACCTTATAATCTTGTTTTGTTTCAAACTTAACAACGTGATGATCAGTTTCAATAATTTTCATTTGATTAAAGCGATGTTTACAAAAATGAGGATGATTATCTCATGTAGAGATAACCACCTGCCCAGTCAGCGCGAGCGAAACATTCACGACGTGAATCTTCATTCAAAAGATTATAACGGACGTGAGTCGCTGGTTTATTCCATGATGCTGGTTTATATACGTCACCAGTTACTTTGTCAATAAATGCGTGAACTGAACCATGTCCACCACGATCAGAATGAATAAGTTTGATATACTTACGTCCATTCTTAAGTGTGAACTTATCTTCAATTCCATTGACTTCGATCTCTTTTAATTGCTCTTTAGCATAATCACTTAGGTCATCACGTTTGCCCAGTACATTGTCACCTTGAGACCATCTAATTGAATTCTTTGTTAACATGTTCACTTTATAGTCAGTCATTTGACTTACCAAACGATGACACAATTCCTGAGCATAAAATGCAACGTCCTTAACGTCTTGATCTCTTTTTGTTTTGATCTCTTGAAATTCTTGGAGTGAAATGTTTGGCATTTGTTTCTTTGTTTGTATACTACTATTATAATGGGTAGGACCCTAGAATAGGGTCCTAATGTGACACTAATGCAATTGGCACATCAGCAAGCGAGACACATTGCAGAATTAAAAAGTTGCGGTTCCATGTGCATGTCAGTCACTTCATAACCATAACCTTCAACCCGAGAGTCTACTTCACGATTAAAATCACGCTTCAAAATGTAACGCTTAGATTGAGATTGTCCCATGAATGTAACAGTCTTCAAAATGTAACGGGTGCTGATCTCACCATCAGCAAACCTGACGGGATAAAAATCAACAACCATGTTTGCATCTTTGGAAGTGAGTTGCATGTGCTTTGTTTCTTTGACTCTTTAATAATACACGATTTTGGGGACCGTGGGGAGAATAGTGGACACCTTATAAAGTGTCACACATACTCTACTGGGAGATAAAAATCTGAGATAACTTGAATTACTTGATAACCATATGTAATTTCTAATTGTTGTTTTAACTGTTGTACAGTTGATGCATCCCATAATACATTTTTAGCATCGGCAATAATCTCTTCTTGCTGATCTTTAGATGTAATTGCATATGGATTTCCAAAATGATTTGTAAAATCAAATTGTATTGACTGAATGAATCTTTTCATTGTGCTAACTCCCAAAATCTTGCGGATGCTAGACTTGCTTGCTGATCTTCAGGTAGATCAGGATATTCTTCTTGAACTTGTTCAAAGAGATACTCTAAGATCTCTGTATTTGAATTGCAGGACATAATTTTGTTGAATAAAGTTTCTGTAAGGAGCATGATTAACCGTAAAATGGATTGGTCCAGTTGTTCACTTGCCAGTCAGTAATATATCCATCACGATGTAACATATCGGTGAATACATTCCAAGACATTCCAATAGCAGGTTTATCATTCTTTGAAATCCTGCCTGCAAGAATATCAACCTTCAAATTGTATTTGAACTGATCGAGAACTTGAGTTTTTGTGAATTGTCTTTTCATGTGTTCCTTGATTGCTATACTATTATTATGACATAAAAAAGGACGGTATCAACCGTCCTTGTGCCACTTTATCAACTGTCCTCCATGTTAGCGAAACGCTCTTGAAGATCAATTAAACTCCCTTTGTTGCCATTGTAATCATCAGCAACATAACAGAACCATTCTCCGTTATCAAAAACATATGCATATTCTGCACCACAGTTGTCACACTGATCGAGATATTCAGTTATGCTTTCTGCCAGTTTTGGCGGGCAATCTTCACCACGATCCGCATAATATTCTGGACGTGGATCACGTTTTACAAATTCCTGTTTTTCATAATCGTAAACATTATCTGACCAACATGATGACATGTCACCACCATCAATTAGTTCAGTAACTGATTCAATATTGTTATATTGCTCAGTCAAAACTTTTCCCAACCACTCAGGATAACCGTCCCAATGATGATAAACTGAAACAATTGCATTTTCTGCAACTTTGATACCGATTCGAGAGTTAGTGGACATTTAGAAAAAATTGGTGTGCTTTGTTTGACTCTTATAGTATGCCCCATTTTCAGGGCAATTGCAAGCGGGTGTGTGCCACCTTGTCAACTGTCACTCTGACAATGGCGATTCACGTTTACAGATGGTATGTTTTCCATCAAGTACATCCTGAATATAATTAGAAGTTTTGTTCTTAAATTCTGGACGTTCTTGCATTAACTCCTCTAGCATTTCTTCTTCACCAACTTGATATGAAAGACCAAGTTCAGAAGAGAAATACCAAAAATCCTCCCAATCGTGAGGTGAGTTTGTTACGTCTTCGATGTTTTTATTATCAGTCATTTTTTCCTCCTAGTGTTTGTTGCATTGTTACACCACGCGATGCAAATGCATCAGCGACGATCCCACAGAGCGCAGTGATCTCAAAATCACTTAGTTCCCAAAGTTCACCAGCAACTGAAATCTGTTCCTGAATATCGTTGCTGATTTGTAGCAGTTCAAAGTTGTTCATTTTAGTGCTTCAACCTCGTAACGGATTTGATTAGGATAAGTTTTTTGTGCCCACTTTAGCACCCGATTGTTTTGTGCTTTGATGCCTTTAGATGTTGTTGGTTTAGTGGGCATTGTGCGAGTGACTTGCATCATCGTGAACTGATCATAAAGTCTCACGAGATACGTTTGTGTGTTGCTTTTCATTGATCAACCTCCAAACAATTGATCAAACAGTTCTTGAGTATCACGCTCTAATTCTTCGCGATGTTCTTGCGCCCAACGCTCTTGATCTTCCATGCGTTTGATAGCAAGTTCACGAGGCAATCCTGAGTGCATGATGATTTTACCGTTTGGTAGTTTGTGCTGAAACATGATCGCTTTCCTTTGACTATTTAATAATACATGATTTTAGGTCCAATGGGGGAAATGGTGTACACTTCCCAAACTGGCACATCAGCAGTAGGCAAGAGGGGGAACTCCCTCCAAGAATATTTGATTGACAACATTCTGCAACCTTTGAGCAATAGCGTTACCCATTTTGTAACCTGTAGGCATAGTTACAACACCTTCAGATTTCTTGTAAAGGTGAAATGCACCTGCAGGGATTTTACCTTCAGCAACTGCAACGCGATCATCTTTGTGAACACGAATAACACGACCAATAGTTTGTGCCATTTCGATGATAGGCAAGTTCCTGAGCAAAATTGTATGAGTAAGACCAGGAACATTGATACCTTCACTAAGAATAGAATAGTGAAAGATCACAAACTTTTTAGTGTCATCAGCACCCCATGTTTGAAGTGTTTGAAAGAACTCTTCACGACCAACTTTTTTGTCGTTGATGATAGCACCAAACTTAGAGGTGATATGCATCACGTCATAACCTTTTTGATAAAAATAATCAAGAATGTCAGTATGTCCGAGCATGTTACCCAAGACTTTAGAAGATGGAGCAGCAACCAAAACTTTAGGTTTCTGGAATACATCGAGTTGCTCAAACATATCCTTCAGATTGGCAGCATCAACTTCATGTGCATTGACTTTGTTACGAGCGCGATTTGTCTCGAAAGGAACAACACGAGGGGGAACAATTGCACCTGCAGCGATAAGTTCCTGAGCGGGAACATTCTCAAGAACACCACCCCAGATTTTTGTGTTGTTCATACCACGAGCAACAGATTGACCACGACCAACACGCGGTGTAGCAGTAAAGAAATATCTACGAGTTGCATGATGTACAACCTGCTCAAGTGCAATAAAGAAGTGACGACCACACCCATTGTGTGCTTCATCAAAATAAATTGTATCGATATCAATACCACTATCTACAACACGCTGAAGACTATGATAAGTTGTAAAGATAATGCAACTCTCACCAGCAGCGCGAGAAACGTTGTTGAATATAGCAATTCTTTCAGGTTTAGTGCTACTGAAGTGATGAGTTTCACCACTATGAGCATGACATACATGTGTCCATGTAGCAGACACAAACTCCATGAACTCTTCACACAATTGATTAGCGAGAAGAATACGAGGAGCAACAACAACAATAGTCTGAGGACCAGACTTTAGTTGATTGACTGCATCAGCGATCATGATATAAGTCTTGCCACCACCAGTAGGCACAATAATTTGACCTGCATCGTTGCTTTGCATAGCATCAAATGCACGTTGTTGATGGGGACGAAGATTCATAAATTCCTTAACTATGAATATAGTATGACACGAAACGACCTCCAAGTCAAGAGGTCTGTGCCACTACATCAACTGGTCTAGAGGCGACCGACTGGTTTTGTTATCAGTAACTTCATTCACTCTTTTCTGTATTAGTTCATCATATTCTTCATGTAATTCACACCCAAGATAATGACGATCGAGTGATTTAGCAACCGCAGCAGTAGTTCCTGATCCCATAAATGGATCCAGAATAATATCACCTTCTTCACTACCTGCTAAGATAGGAGAAACAATTAGTTCAGTAGGATATACTGCGAAGTGAGCACCTTTATATGGTTTAGTCTTCACTTCCCATACTGATTTCTTTCTCTTCATTCCTTTTTTATCTACAGTAGGTTCCTTGATAGAATTCACATCAAAATAATAATTCTGACTCTTACTGAGCAAGAAAATATATTCATGTGATTTTGTGCATCTATCCCTTACTGATTCAGGCATAGGATTAGGTTTACTCCAGATAATATCCTGACGTAAATACCATCCATCCTTCCTTAATGCAAATGCTAACATCCAAGGGATGCCGATTAGATCTTTTTCTTTATATCCTTTAAGTTTATTTCCACGTCTAGGATTTATACCCTGAGGTAAATCTTGATTAGTTTTAGCAACTGATTGTTTTGGTAATGCTTGACCCTTACCACCACGATAGTTGTAATAACTATCACCAATGTTTACCCACAATGTGCCATCGTCAGTAAGACAATCACGAACACCACGAAATACTTTTACCAGTTCATCAATAAACTCTTCAGGTGATTGTTCCAGACCAATTTGTGAGTCTTCCTTACCATAATCTCTTAGACCATAATACGGTGGCGATGTAATACACATCCGTGCCTTACTATCAGATCGTGCAATCTGTGCGAGAGTGTCACGACAGTCACCAAATAAAACTTTATCTTTCATTCTAATTTTCATAGTGTTTCTTTGATGAATAGTTCTTCCATTTTACCATGATTCATGCGAAATGCAGTACCTCTGTTACGAATACTTTTACCAATTAGATTTTGTGTACGCATACGAATGTCAATAGCGATCATATCATTTTCTATTGCTGTTCGGAATAGATTTTTATCAGTTCCAATATAACGATATGCTTCATTATAATGGAAGTATTCTACACCATTGCGAACATCAACATCAGCAAATACTTTTACACAAGCAGGGAACTTTTTATGGAACTGGTTAATGAGAGTGTTCCAATCCCACTTGACAATAATATCATCATCATGCATAACCGCACAATAATCCTCTGTTGTTTTGATGTAAAGTCCATGTTTGTTAGTTTTTTTAGTTACTGTTGATTGACCACTCATTTCACCAATTTTGGTTGTATGAGGAAATCCATAGCGAGCGATATAATCCTTTTGAGATACAATCCACTCACCCTCTTTAGTGAATAGAGTTTGTTTACCACCAGCACCTTTTCTTGCCGCCTTTAGTTCATTCCCTTCCAAGTCAGGTCCAGAGATACAATTTTCTGTTAATCCTAGTTCCTGTTCTAGTGTGTGACCCACACCAGTATTTCCTTTTCTGTGTGTTTTAATAAATCCCCTTGCTTTGATTTGTTGATACTTTGGGATGAAATCTTGAAAGTTCATGATGGGCAATGCCTCGATCAAATGTTGACGGAGGAAAACAAAAACAGAGGTTCGACTTAAAGAGCAACTTGTGTGCTCACCCATGCCTGTTTTGTTTTCCTACTATTATAATGCCATAAAAAAAGACCCCTGTCAAGAGGTCTGTGCCAGTTTATGCAGGTGTCACATTCCACTCATCTGTTGGCACCATTGTTTTAATGACATGTTCAACATTTTCAATTCCGTAGACAATAACCTCCTGATTGGATGTGAATCCATTTACTTTTTTTTGACGACGCCATGAAACACGCCACCGATCTTTTTCATTCATAACAAAGTTCTTCAATTACTTCACTTTCTGAACCAAGTACAGCAGCAACCCAATCATCCTCGGGTGCCTGTACTTGATCATTTTCGTCCCAAGAAATATCAAACTCGATGTCATACATCGTAACCAAATCCTCCTTTTTGTGCGATTTTAGCAGAACGTTGCCAGTCTTTCAACTGACGTAATTTTTTCTTGAGTTTATGGAATTCCTCATTATTATAGAGGAATGGGTCTTTTTCACCCGCTTTAATTGCATGTTTCAGCAACTTGATATCTTTCTTCATCGATATAAGTCAGATAAATGTAATTTTTCAACAATTTGTTCGATCTCGTTCATCTTGTCAAGATAAACAGATTCTTCGATTAGATTGTCACGATAATATCGTTTCTGTAAATTAGAAACGTACATGAACAATGCATCCTTTAGGATCATTTTTTCTTCTTTGTCAAGAATAGCAGAATGGAGAAATTGCATTATGCATCTCTCCGTTGAGATTTGAGGTACTCCAAAACATCATCACGAACCCACATGAGTTCATTAAAACATTTTTGGTTGTGAGCACACTGACGTAATTTGTGGTCAGGTTTCATCACGGACTCAATAAAAAGATCGAGTCCCCGATTGAACTTAATGTCCTGAGATTCGTTGTCCATTTTGAGGTTAAGACTGAGTGGTATAATCCAGATCGTAGTCTACCGCACTTCCATCGTCAAACTCTATGTCTTCATAGAATTTTTCGATTTCATCATAATCATTGCCATCCATCATCTTCGTATTCGACATTCCTTTTTCTGTTGTTCCTTGATCCTTTTGATTGATAGTTTTCATTGGATTCATCTCCCCAGTTAGGTGTTCGGTTTGTTCCTCCACGTTGTCGCTTATCACGGATAGATTTACCTGGCGAGTAGTATCCTCGTTCGGCACCACCACGTCGAAAAGTCTTGCCCATGTCTAAAGATGTGTTTAGAAGTAGAAACTACAATGTTATATATCAGGAGTCAGTATCGCGATAGATACTGGCGTAATCAAAAGAATCATCATCTTTTTCAGGAGTTGGGTACACCTGAGTATGAAGATCATCAAACACATATCCTACTCCCTTAAGGAAGTCAGCAGTTTTTTCCACAACTTCATCTAGAACTGTTGCTTCAAACTCCTTGGATGATACGGTTTGATCTTCGTCTGTGCAAATAAGAGTGAATTGAGGCATCGTTCGATCCGAGTTACCCATTTAATATAGCATAAAAAAACCCCCTATGCAAGGGGGTGTGCCAGTTACTTGATTGGATCAGTTGGCGAGTTTATATCGAAGGATGACGACACCAGATCCTCCAGACCCTCCAGTGCTGCTATCTTCACCACCTCCA
>CEVZ01047016.1_pt1 | contig 27196 bp, 19 predicted proteins | sample 361371 | NCBI WGS metagenome assembly CEVZ01 (sample SAMEA2620217, study PRJEB7988) | marine metagenome | isolation source: saline water (ENVO:00002010), including
TAACAGTTGTTTAACTATCGAATAGGCTCCCAATTATTGTATCTCTTACCAATAATAATCTGAATATGAGCAATGATTGAAATCAAACAACCTCTGATTAATGATCTTCCTTGATTAGTAAATAATATCATTAATATCGATAATATTGAATAAAACTCCCAACTGCTGGAGATTATTGGATTATTAGTAAAGGCGATTGCTGAGTTAATACAGTAAAGAAGTGCCAACCATGGAAATATAACATAAAGAAAAATAGCATTAAATATGGCACTTTTTGCGGACTTTCTTTTGTTAATAATTGCCAAATCAGAATTTTTAATCAGTGCAATTGAAAGTCCTTGCGATCTCCTTACAGATTCCGAGAAAGATCTCTCACTACCCTCAAAATCATCAAAAGTAATTCGAGGATCGATTATTGATCTATAGCCATTTCTTATAGAAAATAAACCAATCTGAGCATCATCAGCATTCATATTTTCATTCAATTTTAAGTCAGTCAGTGCCGAACTTTTCCAAGCTAGCAAACTTCCTTCTAAAACCGGAGTAGAATCTATTGAAGATTCATTAATTCTCAAAATATTAGAATTACTCCTGTAAAAATTATTAAATTTTTTATTTTTAGCCCCCTTTATTTCTTCTATCCCAGATATCACTCCAATTTCTTCGTCATCAAATCTTGAAAGTATTACTTTCAACCATCCCGATTTAACATTAGCATCAGCATCAGAAATTACTATAATTTCAGAGTTTATCGTTTCCAGAACGCCATTTAGTGCAATATTTTTCCCAGGCACATTAAAATTCATTATTTTCCATCTCGTTTTTTCTAAATCAGATTTCTCGAGAATTTCCTTAGCCAGAATAGCTGTATCATCATAAGAATTTGAATCAGCTATTATCAGCTCAGCATTTTCAAAATCACTAATCTCAGGTATTATTGTCAATAATTTCCTTTTCACATTTACCGCTTCATTTCTCATAGGAAGTATGATACTAACATAAGATTTTGAATAATTAACATCAATTAAATCTTCTAGCTCAGAATTATTTTTATTCAATCTGTACCAGTAAATTAGTGGAATAAATAACATCACCATTAGTGTAAGCTGAATAATTGCTTGAACCCCAATAACGCCTTCCATATCATCGCTTCAATCAAACCCTATACATATGTGTGGCGGGGTTCGCCGGTCAATATGTCCAATTATCAAAGTATTAGACATGTTATCATCACCCCAAGTAGGGATGAAGAAAAATATCTACCTAAACTTATAGAATCAATTTCAAAACAATCTTTATTACCAGAAAAATGGATAATTGTAAATCATAATTCTACGGATTCATCATCGGAAATTTTACAAGATGCCAAATCGCAATATGACTGGATTGATTTCGTTAATGTAGAAGATAATTGCATCAGAAAAAGGGGTTCGCAAATCGCCTCTCTCGTCAATAAAGGAATCTTGGAATTAGACTCTGAGTGGGACTATATATCTAAAATAGATGCTGATATGGTACTTCCGAATGATTATTTTGAGAATATATTTTCCAAATTTACTTCAAATAAAAAATTAGGAATTGCCAGCGGCTCATGTTATCTTTTGGAGAGGGGACGGAAAATAGTAGAGAAAGTAGCATCTGATCATACCAGAGGTGGATTGAAGACTTATCGAAAATTATGCTACAATCAAATAGGAGGAATTTCTGAAGTAGATGGGTGGGATGGAATCGATAATATCTTAGCTCAAATGAATGGATGGGAGACTCTTTCATATCTAGAAATAGAGGTCCTGCATCAAAGAAGAACTGGATCATCAATGGGCCTTAACAGAGGTTGTTTTGAAGCTGGAAAGTTTTCTCACACAATGCGCTATCATCCATTATTTATTTTAGCGAGATCAATTCATAGAATGCCAAGAAAGCCGTTTTTATTTGGCGGCATTTCGATGTTTATTGGATACATCTATGGCCTAATTATTCGTCAACCCGCTATCCCAAATTCCGATGCGATATCATTTCTTAGAAAAAAACAATTAACAAGACTTTTTTCATTTGGTTACAAAAAATAATATAATCATTTAGTCAATTTTATTGTTCATCACACATAATTGTTGAAAGTAATTAGACTCACGCAAGCCTATGGGAGGTAGAGACTGGTTAAGATCAAAGTTGTTGAGATGGGCGAGGAAAGCTTACAATAGTGACAAATTTTCTAGTTCTCTGAGAAGATCTAGAATCTCTAACATGTTAATTAAAGATCCTGCATTTCTCGATATCTCAGCCCGAAGTGCACTTAAATTAGAAAGATATGAATTAGCTGTAAGTTTCTATAGAAAAGCATCAGACTTAGGGTGGTCTTTACGTGATAGCTCAAAAAATCATTTCAATGCCGAAATAAATTCAGGTAATTTGATAGAAGCATATTCGCTAGCATCCTCAGATACTTCAGATTTAGCACAAAAAAGAAGATTGGAAGTAGTATCTAAGATAGATGATTTGACCGAGAAAGAGAGAGTCATGATCATCCAACAAATTGGAGAAAAGAGTCAGATTACAGAAGATTTAGCTGGACTCTTGCCATGGAAGGCCAAAAAAATAGAGCTAAACTCTACTTCCGAATCATACTATCTTATGAAGAACGAGATGGAAGAAATAGGGAGATACAGGCGAGAAATATCAAGAATCAAAAATTCTGCTGCATATAGGATTTTAAATCATATCTCTAGTTCTTTTAGGAGCCCAAAAAGACTACTATATCTCCCTTTTTCTACTACTGGATTAGTTATCAGATTAGTTAGGGAAAAACTAGGTCATGTAGAGAGAGATAAGTACGATGCCCACCCAATAGGTCAGAATTCTGCGAAAAATAGAGATAGCATAGTTTTCTTCCCTACAAATGGCGTTGGTTTTGGGCACTTTACACGATTACTCGCTATCGCCAAAAAAATGAGAAAAAATAACCCAGATATAGAAATCATATTTTTCACAACTATGCCGACACTCCATGTATTGAAGGAATATGATTTTCCAACTTATCATTTATCTGGACGTTATCGTTACAAGGACATGCCACCAAATATTTGGAATTCACTATGTGAAGAAATGCTCAGTATGGTTTTTTCTCTGCATCGCCCAAAAGCCTTCGTCTTCGATGGATCATATCCATATAGAGGAATGTTAAATTCTATCAAAAATAGGGAAAATATGCTCAAGGTTTGGGTTCGAAGAGGTTCAATAAAAGCAAAATCACGCAACCTTCCGGTAGATAGTTCAAGTCATTTTCATGCAATTGTGAAGCCTGGAGACACCGATAATTCAATTCCATCTGATGAACTTGATAGAGGAATTGCAATTGTTAGGTGCAATCCAATACTACTAGTTGGTTCAGATGAGATGGAGCCTTATGGGAAGCTTAGACGCAGATTAGGAATTCCTACAGGGGCACTATTATGCTATGTTCAGTTAGGTGCAGGCAATATTAACAATATCAATTCAGAATTATTTATGGTATTAGAGGCCATATCTAAACACCCCCATGTCTATGTAATAGTAGGCGAGTCTATGTTAGGCAAACGAATCTCAGCTGAGTTTGAAAGAGTGAGGATACTACGAGATTACCCCAACTCAAGGTATTTCAGAGATTTTGACTTCGCAGTCATGGCAGGCGGATATAATTCATTTCATGAAGTAATTGAAGCCGAACTACCTACAATTTGCTTTCCGAATATGAAGACTGGTAGAGATGATCAATATGCTAGGGTTAAGGTGGCACAGGAAGCCGGATGTATGGTAATTATCAAAGAAAGGAAGATGAATAAAATCCAAGCAGCGGTAGATAGGATTATCGAAGCAGAAGTTAGAGAGCTAATGAGAAATAATTTCCAAACTATAAAACGGGAAAATGGAGCAATACAGGTCGCAGAATGGATTAAAAAACAGTTAGAATAAAGCTTTAAGATCTTTATGGGCGATTTTCGTAGTTTCTCTCAACAAAAATTCTTCCATATTCCAATTTTTCAATATATTTTCGTCACTAGAATTCATGACTTTCAAAAATTCAGAAATTTTCTCCTTCACTCCAATTCTATATTTTTCAGGCACCAATTCAAGTGAGGGCGAATACCACCTTTCTAAGAAACTCATGTCCAGTTCAGTATCTAATCTATCTCTCAATTTTTCTATGTAATTACTATCTCCAACTCGTATTCTTTGGATAGAATAAATTAATACATTTTCGTGACTTATTGGATAAGATAAAAGTTTAGATTTCACCTCTTTATTTTTTTTCATAATGGCCTCAATTTCAAATTCACTACCAAATAATGCATTTGACAACATCCCCTTTCTGAAACACTTCCAACATTTTAAACACGGAAATCCACTTTTCCCCCTAATGCATGATTGAGCATATTCTCCTAGAGTGGACTTGTGATTTATTATTGATGTTCCAACTTCACTAATTCCACAAACAGGGAGAAATAAATCTATTCCAGCAGCCTTGAATAGGCTACCATAAAATCTCCTATGAGCACCATTTGGATAATCTTTATAATTCTCATGACCAATTCCATATGCAGATTCCATAACCGTTCCAAAAGCAATAGAATCCAAGCCCAAATTTTCAGCTAGTAATATTGAAGGTATTGCATGAGCTAAATCACTAGGAAATCCTACTGGTTTTCTCAAGTATTCTACATCGCAATCAATTATTTGTACATCAAAACCTATCTCACCAAGTAAGTCACAGCTAGCCAGAGGTGCATCTGAATCATATATCGACCATCTTTTCATAGGCCTATTCATAAAAATTGGGATAGTATTTCCTGGCATCAGACTCAGAGCAGCGGTAGAATCAGCCCCACCACTAAAAGCCAGCCCCGGTCGTGAACGTTTAGGCGGAGAATATCTCATCAACTCATAATCTATCTCAGATTTTATTTTGTATTTTGATAATACTTTGTTTGACTCATTAAAGAAATATTCACTCACCCTTACTGGGAGTGTCAACTCTTTCCCGATAAATGGATGGCACATCAAGATACTAGCAAGTGCAATAAAATCAGGATGAATATCCTCAAAATTAATTCCACCAAGATCAACAAAAGTGGTTTTTTCTGCAAGTTTAACATTTGAAGTTTGTAGATGTTCTGTATCAGATTTTTCAGGCTCTAATTTAAAGAAAATAATCTTATCCTGCTGCTCTATAGTGACTTTCATTTTTATCACTCAAAGTTATTTACAAACCACCTCACAGTATCGCGAATACCTTCTTCGACAGATATCGCGGGTGAATAGCCAATTAGTTGTTTTACATTATCCAGATTTGCAAGCGAATCTAGTATATCACCAGTTCTTTTAGGACCATAAGTGGGATTAATTTTACCTTCAATTGCTCCAAATTCCTCTAAACTATCGTGAATTAAGCTAAATATCTCATTTATTGAAAATGTACTTCCGCATGCCACATTGAATGTTTTCCCATAAGCATCAGAAACATCGCCAAATAATGCCAATACGTTTGCATCAACAGAATTTTTAACATATGTGAAATCTCTTGTTTGTTCTCCGTCACCAAATATTACTGGACTTTTCCCTTCCAACAGAAATTTAAGAAATATTGGAATTACAGCGGCATATGCCCCTTTTGGAGATTGTCTTGGGCCAAAAACATTGAAGTATCTCAAACCGATTGTATCAATTTCATATACATCATTAAACACTCTAGAATACTGCTCTAAGGCAGATTTTGTGACTGCATAGGGTGATAAAGGCCTACCTGTATTTTCTTCCCTTTTTGGCATTTCTAAATTATCCCCGTAAACTGAGGAACTGGATGCATAAACAAATCTCTCAACAGAATTCTCAACAGACTGGAAAAGTAAATTCAAACTCCCTCCAATATTAATATCATTAGTAAGAATTGGATTTTCGATTGATCTAGGGACAGAACCCAATGCTGCCTGATGGCACACGTGAGAACACCCTTGAATAGCAGATCGAACATTACTTTCATCCCTCAAATCCCCTTCTATAAATCTGAAACCTTCGTTTTCTTCGAGATGTTCAATATTTTCTCTAGAGCCCGTAATTAAGTTATCAAAGCAAATTACTTCATTATCAAGTTCAAGTAATTTTTCACAAATATGTGAACCAATAAATCCAGCACCACCGGAAACAAAAATTTTACTCACTCCACCACCTACTTATTGATTACACGCGAAGATATTACTCGTGAATACATTTCCCCTGTTTTTTTAATCATACTTGTGATGGAAAATCTCTCCCTGGCCATCTTTTTGGCTTCTATTCTCATTTCTTCAAAATTATCTAATCCTTGTATTTTTATTATTGAATCAGCCAATTCTGTAGATTCTGCATTTCCTACTAAAAGACCAGTTTTCCCTTCTACTACTATCTCTCGAACGCCACCTACATCAGTGGAAACAACAGGAATTGAGAATCCCTGCGCTTCAATCAGGACATTCGGTAAACCTTCCGCCGAAGAGGTAAACAAGAATATATCCATTACTCTTAACCAGCTGGCAACATCTTCAGTTTCCCCGATTAAATGAACAGAATCTTCCAAACCCAATTTTTCAATTTTTTCTTCTAAAGAATTCAGCATGTTGCCCCCACCGACTATGATTCCCTTGAAACTATGGCCTCTGTCTATACATTCTTTGAAAGCTTCAATCCATAGCTCAGGCCTTTTTCCAGGCTCAAGTCTGAAAACACCACCAATTACAAAGTCATCTTCATTCACTCCAATCATTGAAAGTTTATCCTTAATTCTCCCAATTGATTTTGATTCATCCATCTCTTGAAAATCTACCCCATTTTCAATTACAGAAATTTTATTTTTATCGATACCAATCCATTCTGAGTAACTCGATTTACCCGCTTCACTATTAGTACTAAGCTTGTGAACAGAATCTCTGAAAATTACTGAAAAACAATTTCTCAGATATGGCCTTTTCCTAATGTGTAAACTAGTTTTCTTGTCTGGCCTTAGGGACCGTGCTGATCCAATCACTACCGGAATTCCTGTTATTGCTGCAGCCAATGATACAGTCAAAATGGTATCGTCCTGCCAAGCATGTACTAAGTCAGGAGAATGTTCTGAAAAATGATGAATTAATCTCAATATTCTATCCTCAGTATTCTTATTAAGAAGTCCGAGTAAATCTAAGTAGTCATCATATTTCTTTACTATATTCGAATTTTTATAGTCTATTTCATCCAATTGGAATATCTTTTCAGATTGTTCAATCAAGTCATCTGCATATGTCCCACTTCCCTTCCAGTTTTTCAGGGTCTGCACTGCCAAAAAACAATCAAATCTCTCGTCCGAAGTAATATATTTCATAGTTAATGCAACTTGTCTTTCAGCACCGCCACGGTTCAATGAGGATGTAATAAGATGACATTTGGGCATATTTTTTCTAATAGTTTTTCTATTTTTATTGGATCTCATTATTTCTTTAGTTACAAGTTCGGGGATCCATACGGAAGAATTGTTTGTATCGAAATCAATAAAATTACCACTATCGAATTTGGTTATATTTAATATTCTGATAAATTCATCTTTTAACTCAGAGTTCAAAGGCTTAATCCCAAATTTACTCAAAAATCCCCATGAATTTCCTATATCTCCTACCTTAAGAAATAATTCTGAGATTTTTGTAATGGCAGTAATATTTTCACGGATATAATCTTCATATTCTCTTAAAACTTTGACGCATCTATCCCTCCAATGAAAAATTAGTGAAATTTCAATTGCAGTAAATAAAATATCAATATCTATCTTGATACAATTTGTAACTTTATTCCAGACTTCCGAAGCTTCATCTACTCTATCCATTCTTAGATTAGCTTCGATTAAAGACTCCCAAGCCGAAACAGAATTTGGATAAAGAGAGCAATACTGCTTCAGTATTTTTATAGATTCCGTCAACCTACCCAGTCTCAATAGACTCCTACTTTTCAATTTAAGAGCAATTTCATTCTCAGGATTTTCCTCTAAAATCTTATCTGAGTTTTTTATGCAATTCTCACTGAGCATTAGATTGTACTGAGATCTAATTAACAACTCTTTGTAGATTATTGGACTTCTATCTATTTCTATTTCATCAATTAGAATATCTTGAAGATTTTCAAATCTTTTTGCTTGATATATTATTTTCAATCCATCCAATCTGATTTCAAGTGGTAATTGCTGAATTGAAATCAATTCTTCCCAGCACCTAGCCGCTTTAACCAACTGTCCGTTTTCAAAAAATATCTTTGCCTTGGAAATTATTGCGAATGTATTATTCTCATCCAAATCTAGAAGTTTTTCTATTTCCTTACTCGCATCACTATATTTTTTTATTCTTATTTTTTCTCTTACCTTTCGTAAACTCAAACCAATCTGATTTTCAGGAAATTTATCTAACAGATTTGCACACCACATCCAATTAGTAATAGAATTCCCCTCATATGATTCAATTAATGCCATATTCTCAAATCCCCATTCCTCATCGGGATTGTTCTTCATCCATTCTAAAACTAGATGTCTAGCTACGCCAAGCTCACCCTTACGAGATAACTCCTTCAAATTCTTTCTTTTGGGTCTTACAGTTTTTTCATAATCCCTTTTCAAAAATTCTAATTCTCTCTTCCTACGCTTATTAACTAAATTATCGGGAATAGGTGACTCAAGATTTACCGAATCAATATTTTCAAAACCCATCATCCAACTCCTCATTATTCCCTGTAAGAACTTAATCTAAATTTTTTGGGGTTATTAAGGGACTCCAATTCCACAATATATCCATCCTATATCATCGAACAGATTTTTGTCAAGAACTCGTCTGCCATCGAAAATTATAGGCGAACTCGTGAATTGACCACTCATCTTTTCCCAATCCAAATCAATAATCTTTGAATGGCCAGTGGCAAGAACAACAATATCGATATTTTCTACTGCATAAGGATCATTACAGACTTCTATTTCTTCAGGATACTCAGTATGCTCTACATAAGGATCCCAAATAACTACTTCACATCCATTTTTAGTGAGAAAATCTACCATATATTCCACCGGAGTCTCCCTTATATCTCCAACTTCAGCTTTGTATGAATATCCAAGAACAAGAATCCTTTTTCCGCCATCTGAGTTAATTTTTGACATTATTTCCTTCGCCGAATTTACAGGCATTGAATTATTCACTTTCCTAGCAGATGAAGACAATAGCGATGGGAATCCTACTTCATCAGCCATTGAAATATAGAAATAAGGATCTACTGGAATGCAGTGACCACCTACCCCTATCCCCGGAGAGTGTCTATGAAAATTCCATTTTGTCGATGCCGCAGCTAGAACATCCTCTACATCAATTCCCATTTTCGGTAATACCATGGCTAATTCATTAGAAAGAGCAATGTCAATGTCTCTTTGAACATTCTCAATAAGTTTTGAAGCCTCGGCCACCTCAATCTTTCCAACATAAGTAGAACTTTCCTTAGTGATTTTTCCAAATATCTCTGCCAAATACTCTCCAATCTCATTATCATCACAACCGATAATTTGAGCCACCGACTCAATTCCTCTTGCAGCGTCCCCGGGATTTACTCTCTCTGGACAGTATGCCAAAGTCGCTTCAACTCCTTGTTTAATTCCCAAATCATTACAAATTCCACCAAGTATTTCTCTGGTCACTCCCGGATATACTGTACTTTCCAAGACAACAATTGTATTCTTTCTTTTATCAATATTAGTTAGAACACTCAATGAAGCCGACTTTACGTAACTTAAATCAGGAGAATTATCAACATTTACAGGAGTTGGTACCGTAATTAGTATTAAATCCGAGATTGGAATTGCATTTGCGAAATCTGTAGTTACCATCCAGTTTTTGGAATTTAATGGAATTATTAGTTCAGTACTTTCATCAATTAGCGGATTTTCTCCACTTCTAATCTTAGAAATTGTTACCTCCGAAACATCGACCCCTACAACATCAAATCCAGCTTCATGAAATGCAATAGCCGTTGGAAGGCCTACATAGCCTAGTCCAACTACACAAATTCTCTTTCCGGTTTCGCCCTTCACTGATTCAGTCATATTCCTTCGCTCATATGTTAGTTCATAATAACTATGAAAAAGCAAAACATTGCAGTTGGTTTTTTCATAAGGACCTCTTAGGTCGTACTAGTGACGAGTTCGGAAACAAGCAAAGAAGTAGAAAGCTATCTACTAAATAAATCTGCGAAAAAGGGAGATTGGAATAAAGTAAATGAAATCTGCGAAGAAAATAAGCATTTTCTAAGTGAGCAAGATATGGGATTATGGATTCGATCTAAATTCATGATAAAAGACTATCAAGGATGCTATGATTTATGCTTAAAGATTATTCCTAAGAAGAGGAGTTTATTAAAGGAGAAATGTAGATTCATGCTCAGATCTTCTATAAAACTTGCAAATAGAGATATTATTGAAAAATCAATCAATTACTATGAGAAAATATTTCCAGATAATATCGATTATAAATTGGAGAAGATTAAGATTTTATATTCCGAAAATAATTTAGAAGACTGCCTGTCGATTTCAGAGACAGTACTAGATTCAGAACCATCTAACATTATAGCATTAAAATTTAATGCTAGGTCAAAAACAAAAATAAGTACCAACAAAGAAGACATTAGAATGGCTTGGCAATCACTGATAGATATAGATCCTTCAAACTTAGAAGCAATTAACAATCTAGCAAGAGTTTTCATTTCAGAAGAAAATCTTCGCGAGGCTTCAGAGCAGCTAGATAAATTATTTCAATTAAGTCCAAATTATGTCCCAGGAATGGCAACATTATCCAAACTAAAACAGGCATCAAATAAACTTGGATTCGAAAGTGAAATTATTTCACAAGATAATTACAGGACGCTGTATTCCGAGCGAAAATATCTCGAGGTCATAGAAATATTGGGTGGGATAAAAGCAGTTGAAAGATGGTCAGAAGACGAGGCCACCTTCGTTTTTCGCTCCCTATCTAGACTAGAAAGATTTGAAGATTCTGTAATATTATATAATGAAAATGAAAAACAATTTTCTAAATTCCCCAGAATACTTGTCGAAGTATCTAACTCATCAAATGAAATAAATGACGGAAAAACAAAAAATTCTGTTTTATCCATTCTTAATCAACACAGTAAAAGTGATATTACCACTGCTAAGCTTTTTCTCCAATCCATCATTTCTTCCAGAGAAGAACCTAATTATTTCGTATCCATATTTGAAGAGTTATTCGAAATATATGGAAATCCAATTATGGAATTTGCTATCTCCTTAATTCTGAAAGAAAGAAAATATGAAATTTTTTCCCTTTCTAAGATTTTTGAAGGAGCTACATCATTACTCGATCCGATTCATGGAACACTAAGGAATAAAATTGGAGATGCAGGAGTTAATACAATATTTTCCCAGAATCAGGATAATTATATTCAGGCATTATTATCCGACGAATCTAGATTTACTCCATCTCAGACTTCTTTCATGAACTCCTGTCTAGAATTGGATTTACCATATCTAGTTTCAGAAATTTCTGAGGTAAATCCTGAAATCATTGAATCACCAGATTTTCAACTATCAGAGATTTCAGATGAGGATCTAGAAAGTTATTGCGATTTAGTTAGGAGTCATGCACTAGATTTTTCTGAAATTGAACTTGATCCCGATTCAATTATCTTATGTAGTAACTCAGAAGATTCTGAAAGGTATTTAGTTTCGCAAAAGAAGAACTTATCAAAAATTTCAATATTTTCTAATCAATATAAAAAAACAGGAATAATAAAAGAAATAGGGCCGAAAGAAACTCAAATTGAATCAGAGATTTCTTCAGATCCGCGATTAATTTTAGGAAGATTCTTCTTCTTATTAGATGGGCTAAGAACTGTAGATAAGATGGCTATATCGTGGATTTCATCAACAATTTTCTCTTCTCAAAATTCAGAAATTTGGTTTGATTCATCTTTGCCCCATGGAAAAATAGCTGCAACTTTACTTGGCTTCCCGGAAGACAGAATATTACTAATTCCAGATAATTAAGACAAATCATTCCATACTCTGAGAATAGTTTCATCTAAATCTATTGATGACTTCCAACCAGTATATTTCTCAATCTTTTGAGTATCTGGGACCCTTCTCCTCATATCTTCGAATCCATCGGAATAGGCTTCTTCATAAGGTATGAATTTAATCTCTGAATTACTTTTTGTAATTTCTCTAATTCGATTTGCCAACTCTTCAATCGATATTTCTTGCGATGAACCTATGTTGAAGACTTCACCAACACAATCTTCTTTTTCCGTTAGTCTGATTAAAGCTTCTATCGTATCTTCAACATTACAAAAGCATCTAGATTGCTTACCATCACCAAATACTGTTATTGGAGAATTAGATATTGCCTGCTCTACAAATCTGGGGATTACCATCCCATAATGGCCTACTTGTCGAGGGCCAACTGTATTGAACAATCTAACTACCACTACCGGTAAATTATGTTGATTGTAAAAAGCTAGTCCCAGAAATTCATCAACTAATTTCGAAGCTGCATAACTCCACCTAGCATTTTTACTAGGACCCAAGACTATATCATCATCTTCATTAAATGGAAATTTACTGGATTTTCCATACACTTCAGAAGTAGAGAAAATTACAGTTTTAGTCATTCTTTTCTTGGCAAGATTTAGTAAATGTTCAGTAATTTCAATGTTATTTTTTATGGTCTCTGCAGGAAACTTAACCACGTTAAAAACTCCAACCGCAGCTGCAAGATGGAAAACCAAATCTGCCTTATCCATCTCACTTTCCAATAATTCTCTTCCTTCATTTGTCAATAAATCTGAAGTATGATGCAAGAATGAAGAATTTTCCATCAAATGCTGAATATTTTTTAATTTACCAGTAGATAAGTTGTCAATACTGACTACAGTATCTCCACGGGCAATAAGGCGCTCGGCAAGATGACTTCCAATAAAGCCAGAACCACCCGTTAGAAGGACTCTCATATGACCCCGTGTGAACCTTTGTTTTTACCAGTTTCTAGTACTAATTTTCATTCAAGTATCTTTCAACCACTTTATCTACGTCCCCATCCATCAGAATTTTACCTTCACTTAATAGAATTCCTCTAGAGCACATCTTCTTTGCGAGATTAAGTGAATGCGTGGAAAGAAGGATTGTCTCCCCCCTCTTCATGAAATCTTTGGCCTTTTCTTCCGCCTTTTTTCTAAAAATTTCATCTCCCACTCCTAGAGTTTCATCCATAAGTAAAATCTCCGGATCTAAACTAGTAGTGAACCCAAATCCCACTCTTCCCGCCATTCCGGTAGACAGTGTCCGTAAGTCTCTGTCATAGGCCTCTCCTAGCTCGCAAAAATCTTCAACTGCACGCTCAAATTCAGCTCTCTTATCCCTCTCAATTCCATAAATTTCACTCATTAATGAGACATTTTCTCTTCCTGACATATCTTGAATTAATCCAGGATTGGCTCCCGAGAGTGTGTATACTTTTCCGATGGTCGTTATTTTTCCCGACGACGGCCTTAGATGTCCGCCAATTGCTTTGAGTAACGTGGTTTTTCCAGAACCATTTCTTCCTATTATAGCAATAGATTCTCCCTTCTTAACCTCGAATGTTAAATTTTTTAGAGCCTCAACAGTTTTAGCCTTGATTAGAGCCAATAAACCGGACTTCTGGAATACAGTATATTGGACTGATAAATCTTCAATCTCTATTGCATTACCCTCTTTCATGACCACGATGATATCCTCCATCTAATTTTATCAAATCGAAATGAAGTATAGATTAGTGTAATAATCATGAATCCTAGATAGAAATATCCAATATTGGGATCCAAAAGAAGATAATCATCTGTCCCAATTAATAAATGTCTAATGGGTTCAACACAGAAAGAAAAAGGATTATACAAACTAATTGTTCTATGGATTCCAGTGGTAGAACTTAGAGGGTAAAGTGCTGGACTCCCAAAGAACATCATTAGTCCGAAGTAAGTTACTAGAGTATTGGTATCCGGTATTCTTAATCCAATCGGTGAGAATAAATTACCTGCAGAATACCAGAAAAAGTAGTTGATAAATCCTAGAATATAAAAAATAAGAATACTCAATGGATCTATAATATCGAAGAAAACTACGAATAATATGGAAATCCCAAGGCACATAAAAAATGAATTAGAAATGCCTAGAAAATACTCCGAGAATATTAATGCTCTTGTCCTAACTCTTTCAATCTTTATTCCGCCAGAATAGTCAATACTATTGATATAACCATGCTTCAAGGACATCTGAACCATTCTGATATAAGTCAGACCTATGAACACAGATTCCGGATCGGATTTATGTCTAATTACTGTAAAGACAAAATAATACACTAGACTAGTGAAAATAGGATCTAATACTAGCCATAAGTTACCCAATCTTTTCGATCCAGCAATTCTCCTTAATTTCTTGTTAAGAATAAATTTGCCTCTTAATATGTCTAATCTTAATGCTTCTTTCGGATTATCTAAATTATCTAAGCAATAATCAGGCGTGATTTCTCTAATATCCCTACTTTCCAAATCAATCCCTTCTATCATATACAGCATCAAATAGATTTTCATAATGCATGGCACTCCAATCATCTGTCCGATTTTCTACCGCTTTGAATGCCCTGACTCCCATATCTTGCAGATCACTCAACCGACTTTTACAATCCCCAATTGCATCAACTAAATCACCTATAGTTCGTGGAACTACCCAGCCATTGGAAGAATCCACAACCTCTTCTGAAATTCCTACATTTGTTGTAATTACAGCCCTGCCACATGCCATCGATTCTAATAGTGGCATAGGAGTCCCTTCACTGGATGAAAAATTAAGATAGATATGTCCACGAGAATAGAAACTACCCATTTGATTGTGAGGTATTCTGTTTTGCTTAGATGCAGTAATCAATTCTACATCAGTAAATTGTTCTATGGCAGGAAGTATGTATTCGTAATATCCCTTAACATCTCCATGGTGTGAAGATTCAGGATCTCCAGCCCAGCATACCTTCAATTTACCTTCGAACGGTGGAAGTGGATTTGGCTTAAATCTGATGGGATCATATCCAGATGGGGTGTAATATTTTTCATCCAATTTAGGAAATTTTCTCATCAATTTCTTCGACGAGAAACCAATTGCACTAAATTGCTTCAAAATATTTTCAACTTCAACCAATTTAATATTCCTCTTTAGCCAAGAATTATGGGACTGAACATCAACACAGATCTTTGAAGAATCCACTTTTCCCAGCAGATTACCTCTAAGAAACATGTCATACCAGAAGAATGCAAAAATTACATCATAATCTTCAGTATTGACTTCGACCTTCCTATCAATTAAGTCTCTAAAATATACAATTTCGGCTATATATTTTCTAAATCTATTTGCTATCGACTTAGCTATTATGTCATATGCCCAACCTTCTACATCCGCAATAAGTAGTACCCTTCTGGTTTTCATTATGCATTCCCCGCATATAATTCATTAATCTTATTCGACCATGTATCTTCTCCAAAAGACTCCTTCGCAAAATTCTTTGATTTATTTTTAGAACTTTTGAGGAATTTCTTATCATTTAATATATTTCTTAGTTTCGTAGAAAGATCTTCTATCGAGTCAGTATTTGATAAATATCCAGTTTCACCCTCAATAATACACTCCTTAGCTCCACCGGCATCAGTAGTTAGTACAGGGACTCCACAAAATTGAGCTTCAATCAGAACATTTGGAAGGCCTTCAACTTTAGATGTTAGTATGAAACAGTCAAATATTTCCAAAAATAAGTTTACCTCTGAGGAGTAACCAACAAGATGGACTTTACCCCTTAGAATTTCGGATTTTTCTACTATCTGTCTCGCTTTCTCAAGTTGTGGCCCATCACCAACCATGATGAAATTAATATCCTCAATTGATTCATTATCTTGAATTAGACTATTTATCTCTAATTCAGACTCACTACCAGAATTATTTTCATTAATCCATTTTTCTAATTCCCGAGTATAAGTAAAATTTTCAGAATTTGCAAGAATTCTTTCGGCAATGCCTAGGAAAATCCAGGGCCTCTTGTCAGAAGTTAATCTTCCTACGGTTCCTACGACCTTAGTTTTCTTTGAGATCCCAATTTCTTGCCTTAGTTGATTCACGCGTTTTTTATTAATTTGAGAATACTTACCAGTTTCCAAACCATTATGGATAACTGAAAAATCATCCTTTGGAATGCCCAACCAATCTGAATATGCGATTCTTCCTGAATCCGAGTTATGCGTCATTTTCACTTTATCACTTTTTAGTAAGTACCGGTAAGAATCGGCATATGATCGTCCAGACCTAGCTTGGAGTCTCCCTTTCATTACTGGTGGCAAAGTTCTCCCAGAAAGAATTATATTGTTACAACCAGAAATCATGGCAGCTATTCCACCATAAATATTACACCAATCTTGCCAAGTATGAATTATATCAAACTGTCCCCTTTGAAACAAAGGAATCATTGCAAGAATTCTTTTTGCCTTTAGTGGAGCCATTAACATTACTAAATCCTCTATATCTTTATCGATTTCAAAGCTTCCATAATATCCTCTAGGCTTACTATATTCATAAATTTCAATTTCAAGCCCATCAATCAGTGGATAATACGTATCCGTAGTTTGAGAATTCGGGACCGAATTAGTGATAAAAGCAAAACTATCAGATTTAATTTTCCGACTACTCAACATTCTTAGTAACAGTGAAACTTGCCTCTCGGCCCCGCCAATATCTAATGTATGAGAGTTAATAGCAATCTTTGCTCCTTCATCCATATAATCTCTTTTCAAATCCATTTCAACTTTCGAAAATCTTTCTGTAATTACTCTAATTACTTCCACATCAGTGAATTTTGGCGAATATTTGATTTGTTTTTCATCAATGTCAGATGGATTTATTCCTAGTAATTTTAATGTATTTTCAATTTTTTTCCCTATTTCTAAGGCCTCACTTGAGTGCTGTAGAAACCTTATCGAAGTAGAAAAGAAGTAATATGCTAAATCAATTCTTTCTAGAGAAATAAATGAGTTACAAACTAATATTGGTAAGTCAGTTTTTTTGGTATCCATAGCAAGCGAAATTTCAATTTCTTCAATATAATCATCACATAACGCAAAATCATAACCAACTATTGCAAGAATTAATCTAGTTCTGGAATTCAATGAGAAATTCAATCTCAGATATGAATATTCATCTTCCATTCTAGTGTCTTCTCCCAATTTACATAATGAGTGAAAGTACCTAGTTAATTCGACGAGATTAAAATCTCCAGAAGATATTGAATCTCTGTATATGTCGCAATAATCTTCGAACATATTTAGACTGAATAATATTGAAGCAATATTTTTACTCTTTTCTAATGGCATTGAGTTAATGTTCATTTTTCTAATTCGTTCTTTTACTAATAATTTTTCACCAAGTTGGAGTAGAAATCGTAATTGCTGCATTTCTGAAAATTTACTCTGTTTTTCTTCAAAGAATTCTCTAGCTTCATTTATCATTCCCTTAGAAATTAGTGACCTGATTTTTGCCGCCGCCATTTGCCTAGAGATTGTAAATTCATCTCCATATTTTTCCACTAATGAGATGGCAATATCAAAGTCCCCCCTATTATGAGAAAGCGTCACAGATCTGTCAATAAGTAATTGAGCCCTCGGATCCTTTAATTCAGCTAACGATAACTTTTCCACTTTACGTGCAGTATCAAAAATGCCAATATTAGAATTTTTAGTTTCATGAATCTTCAAAATACAAGATAATTTCTCTACATTACTAGATTTTGAAGATATTATCAACGGTATTACCTTTTTTGGCGGAAGCTCTTGCTTACAGAAACTATCAACAAAAAAACTTAGTTGCTTACATCCTTCTCTTAATGAAGTGATTTTTTTAAGATATTCAGTCGGTTCCAAACCACCAGAGTATTGTGTTCTGACTTTGAAGTAAGATCTTATTACTTTAACAGAGTCAAGGTAAGTTGTCTCAGCATTCTTAATCAAATCAGAATGTAATTTAAATTGTCCCAGTTTATCAAGTGTAACCAACAATCTTTCTAGTGTAGTCGAATTCAACTTCTTCGTATTATCAATTAATAAATCATGAACATTTTCAAAATTTCCCGATTTAACTCCTGCCCTTACATACAAATCATATAAATCTGCAGAATTTCCAATCCCATGCTCAACATAGGGATCTAATACCCTAAAAGCTACTACTGGATTACCATTAGTTAGTAGGTTCTCCGAAATTTTCAATGCATCTCCTAACCTAATCCTTTTTTGCCTATCAAGAGTATCCTTAACTAAGTCTACAAATAGATTAATCAGTCCTCCTGATACTATCTCAGAAGATATTCCTTTCCTCGATGTCAATTCATACAATAATTTCTCAGAAGCTTGAACATCTCCCGAATATCCAATATCCATGATACTTTTAGTTATTGAAGGTATATCAGCATCTTCTGATAATATCATATTATGGAGCCTTTCTTTTGCTTCATCCAAAATCGTTTCGGACTCGAAATTCAATCCAGTCTTCCTCAATGATCTAGAATAAATTAGAGTAGTCCTAAATGAAATTATTTCTGCAAGAGAATTACAAGTATCAATTACTTCTTTATGCATATTATTTGTGTAAAGCATATCTACTAGATCTTCTAAATTATTCATTTCCTTGATACTTTTGTATATCTCCGTCAGATTTTTTTTCACCAAATCATTTTTTCTTCGCCTTTGTAATGATAAAATAAAGAATTTGTAGCATTGAAAGTTTTCATCTCCGACATTAATTTTATCCCCAAATAATTCGATGATTAAATCCCATTCTCCGCCCCTGTATATTTTTTGTAATCTTAAAAATAACTCATCCATAATTTTTTTTGAATTAATTTCCGAAATTAAATTAGGATTATTCAGAAATTCACACATTCTTGATATTTGCTCACTTGAAGGATTATAATTACTAAATTGTTTCGAAATATCATTCGAGAGTATTAATGCATTAATCTCAGCTTTCAATTTACCAGATACATCGGATAATTCTCCTATTTTCTTAATCAAATCTATGGGAATTGAACTACCCTGACCTTCTATGAATTCTGTAAGTGCTAGTTTCCCTGTATCATTTTTTATAATGATTTTCACCGCTTTCAGCATTTTCCTAGGTTTTAATAATGAATTGCAATACATAAGATACTGCTTCAAAGTAGATGTATCATTCATTCTTTTTTCTATCCCACCGTTAGAGTCAACATCTTTTAGAAAACTCTTCATAGAAGATGCTGTTACTTTTGGCTCAACATCCATTTGCAAATCTCCCACGACACCGGGGCATTGAATGGATATATTAAGGGAGCATAAGGCCAGCAATACATGTCATCCGCTATCTTGGTTCACAAGGTACCAGCGTTATGGGAAGTGGAATGTAGAGGAAAAAAAGGTAAAGACGTCAAACTTACAACGAAATTCGATGAATTGGACGATATCTCCGAAAAAGAATTACACTTCCTAAAACAGATGAGGGATGATATATTCTTTTTACTTACTGAGTCTCTATCTAATTATTTACAAATAGATCATATTCATGTTATTCTTTGTTATGATAAAAAGGAAATAAGAAACTGGGATATTATTGAGAGAGAGGGCAGGATTGATCTAGGAGATGGATTTATTTTTTGGAGCTCGAACTCTATGGAAAAATTACCCAAAATTTTAGACTCTGAAATTTTAATTGTAAGAGGTAATTATCCCAACTTCCACAATAAGATTATTTCATCATATTCTCCCAAGAGTACTTTGTTTTATCCAGCCACATCACTACTTTTTCCTCACTTCGACTCACGCCTGAAAACATGGCTAAAGGGAGTTTTAGATGGATCTGTAGGTTTCTCGGAAATGAAAAATGTAATTTCTAAACTCTCCGAAGAAACACTATTCTCAAGATTCAACACCCCCAAATTATCAAAACCAAAAAATAAAAATCAAGATTTGGAATTACGGAGATTGGTTAGGAACTATTGTTTAGAATGTGCAAAAATTGCAACAAATGTGAGAAATAGAAAATCTCCTGGAAAATATCCTATAGTTCTGTACGATGAAGTAGATAATTTGGATACCCTGAGAAAAAAATATCCGAATTCAGAACTATTAAAGTTCAACAAAGCGTCCTCTCCATTATTCCAGTTAGACTTGCAAAAAGAAAGAGATATTGATATTATTTTTACCGGAACCACAATTCAAAAAACAAAGAACCAATTTCTATTTTACGAATTATTGGATAGAATTTTGAAAATTAGGCCCGAAACTAAAGTCGTAATTGTCGGGGTGGAAAATAATCTAGATGAGCTTTCGAAAAGATGGGAAAGCTATGATGTTCAAATTTTCCCACGTGTTGAAAAAAGAACTTTATCTGAATTATATAACAGAAGTAAGACACATATGATAACTTCAGGAAGAGATTGCTTTCCTAGAACAATTCCTGAATCAATTTCATGTGGCTGCTTTAATATTATTTTAGATATTCTATCTGATGGCCTATCTTTAATTAAGTCTAATCCACTACTCGGTAAGGTTATTGATACATCGGGATCAATTCCCCTACTAGAGCCTAATTATAATATTTCATTATCGCTAAACTCTGACTCTATAGAGAAACAAATTATTGAACAATTAGATATTGAACATAATCCACTTGGAATATCCTTATTGGGTGCATCTTTGATGCCATTAGGAGAAATGGTTCAAATGGACAAAGTTTGGGAAATAATTGATTTATCGAACTTTTAATCGGATTATTCACTTGGCCTTGTCCGAACCATCGCCTGAAGATATCTAGCTTCATCTTCATGCAAATCTATGCAAATTCCACCAATTGGTTGCCACCCATTTTTCATCATTTTTCTAACAATTCTACGAATATCTGTCTTAGTTGCTCCAGATTCAACTGTGTACTCTTCCCAAATCATAATAACCCCACACATCTTTAGTTAAACAGTCTTACGTTTTTTTTGAAACAAAATCCACATTTGTTTAGCTCTTTCATCACGCTCTATAGATTTTAGTAAGTCTCCCACATTTTTTTTAGTAAATGTTCTAGCAATACTCATTAATTCAAATTTTTCTTTGAATACCCTCATTATATCTTTCATACCATAATATGAAGATATATATCTAGTATCCATCTCATCTCTATGATAGTCCAAAACAAATGTATCTTCGTATGAAAGAGGGTGTTTCAGTAGTAGCAAACCATCATCATACATCATTTCTGAACAACAATTTACAAAATCAAATAATTCATTTTCTGATGTTAGGTACTGAATGAGGCCAATAGCTATAATGATATCACACTTTGAAAAAGGTGCATCGTCTGAAAAATTAGTTGCGCTACTACAATAAAAGCTGACATTATCTATTCCTAATCTTTTCTTCTCACTATTGGCAAAATCAATATTCTTTTCTACAAAATCGCATCCAATCACTTTCAACGAATCATTGTTTCTAGCAATTTCTAATGAATGACGTCCAGTTCCACACCCAATGTCAAACAATCTTTTACCAGGAGATAAAGGTAGTTTTCTACATATCCAATCGATTTCTACTTTATCCGTTGCCTCAGCCAAATCCCTTCCATATCTCCAAGGATCGTGACCCTCAACGACCTCAGCCCTAGATTCAAAAATCTCTTTTATTATCTTCTCATTCGAAATTTCCATCTCCCCTTTTTGTTAATGTAACTGATGATCTTTCAGACATTTGAGCAGGTAAATGATTAAAACTAATTCCAGAACTAACTTCAGCCAATGTGGTGTTAGAGAAAAATAGATGCCTGAATGAGGTCTGATCACCAGGTCTTGAGTTAGGTATTGGAAGCATTCTAATGCCCAACGGCTTATTCAAAGCAAGACTAATTGCGTATACATCAAAAAATATGGAAGAAATCACTTTCTTAGAGCCAATGTCTGCGATAGGCACCATATCTACTCCACACCCACATGTTGTTGATGTCAGTAACAAGTCAGATAATCCAATACTACCGTCAGCAAATCTCTTACTAAGTCCAGTATCCTCTAGAAGGGAGTACATTACACCATTGAATCCCGTAGTTTTATATTTTTCATTACGCTCAATTTCTTTGATGACACTGGTAATGAAGGTGTGCAAGAACATCGAACCACTCATCCCAAACCTAAATTCCCTATCGCCCCTAGATCTACCAATATTTCCTAAGGTTTCAATCAAATCTACTATACTCTGATCTTCTAATGGGTATGGATAAGGCGCCAGTGATAAGTCGACCCCTAGAAATTCGAGTCCACTTTTATTTTCAATTTCAGCACATATTTCCATGATTTTCTCAACTATATTTCCCAACGCACTGAGTAATTCTTCCCTAATTATGTCCATGGGTTTCCTACTATTCTTTGCGATTATTTCTTTACAGATATCAACATATTCAATGCCAACAGAAAATCCTTCCGTTGATAGCTTCTTAGAATAAGGGAAAAAAGGAGTTTCATTATCAAGTCCAAAACTAAACCCCAACCTAAAATTATCTATACCATTATTCCTTTCAGACACAGCTTTAATTAAATCTACGCACGGTTCTACATGATTTGAATCTAAACTCCTTCCTGAATCGGTTAGAGAAAAATTAGCGAACCCATTCACTGTCTCAGAGATGATTTTTTTAGCAGCAGTAATTTGTTGCTTTTCCAAAGGATCATCAAAAGATATACAATAGCCCCAGAAACCTAGTTCTTCAATAAGCTGCGAGAATTCTACAAAACTATCGTCTTGAAAATCTCTAAAATCTAGTGCAACTCTGCTGGTTCTAACTGGAATTCCATTATCTTCAAATAGAGAAGTTTCTTTACTAAAGCGACTCAATATTTCTACATTTTTCCTATCAATAAATGCCGTAATAGTTCTCAATTTGAAATTATCATTCATCATAATTCCTCCAAAGGGATATTGCAACTTGGTATTTCCAACGGGAATGAGTATTTCACAGTCTTGTAAGGATATGGATTTCCCGATAATGACTTTGATAAAATTAATTCCAATGTCACTTCGTGATTTTCCCTTAAGGACCAAAATTCGACATCCAAATGGGAAAATTTGACTGCAGGAATTTTAGAAAGGCCCATCTTCTTAGCTACTTCCATTCTATGTTGACCATCCATTACTATTCCATTCTCCCCATCAATACAAATCGGCTTATTCCAAAATCCTTCAGATTCAATTTTATTTTTTAACCACTCAACTCTATTTTCTCCAAAACCTTCCGGATGCTTCAAGAAATCTACATCGACTAATTGGATGTTATCATGGCCGATATTCATTTTTTCCTTTATTCGTTTCAATTGTTCAATTGTATTAAAAGTAGCAAAATGACAACCTTCATCCAGCTTAACTACATTACACGAAAATCGTTCATTATCCGCTATTAATGGTTTAAAGTAATATGTTTCTGAAGCATTATTGCTAGTTTCTTCTAACCAATTAAGATAGGAGATTTTATCATTGTCGGAGAATATTACAGCTCCTGCCATATTACTCCAACTATGCAGTCTATCTATATTATTTCGTTCACCAATATTAAATCCATTAAAATTTCCATTTTTATCCATATTTAGAATAGCATTTTTAGAATCTTCATTAGCGACGCCTATGGTGAAAATAATATTCCTATCTTTACCCAATTCCTTTATGAAAGATCGTATAGATTTAATGTTGTATACGCAGTCACCTTCCAAAACTAGAACATCCCCTTCACATTTTTCTACTCCTTTGTATACAGATAGGATATTCCTATCAGTCAAATAATCAGGATTGTGCACAATGAGAATATTATGATCATTAATACTAGAAATTTCTTTTTCAATTTCCGCTGCCTTATATCCCGTAACAATTACGATTTTAATCTCCTTCTGAATTTTCCTTATTTGCCCTATAGTTTTTCTAATCAATGAAATTCCCATAAATTTTGTCAGACACTTTGGACGTTCATCCGCAAATCTCGTTCCTGAACCAGCAACTGTAATCACTATTGACATTATCACACCATTCTAGTTTGATATTAGAACTTAAAATGTTCACCTCTGCCAGTATTCTCCCAGTAATCCTTTGCTTTCCCTCTTAACTCAATCAGTATTTCGTGTATCTCGGGCCATCCTGAAAATTGAAACTCCTTCTTGAAACTAAGTCCATCAATATCATCAGGGATAAACTTATCATATTTCCTAGCCATCTTCGCGTCCGAATGAACTCTTTGAGTAATTTTATTGAAAGGAATGCCATTTTTTGTCACTCTTGCTACATCTTTGTATCCTCTTTCAAAGGCTTGGGCCATATTGAATTTCTCTAGTGGATCATAGTCTAAATCGAATAACTCTTCGCATGGTTCACTATCTCCTTCAATTCCATGCATTGAATAAATGTACTTGTATTTACCCTTTCTAACCATAATTTTAGCCATAGAGAAAATACCACTGTCCGGATTAAGATTAATCTGTCCAGGATATAGGGTCTCAGCATAGATATAATCTTCTTCTAAATTTGGTGAATTTCCAGTTAGTAATCTTCTAACTTCCTTCATACTGAAGACGTTATCTATCACTTCACCACCACCTTTAGATGAAATTAGAGGCACATGTACAATTTCTTGATGCAAATGATATCCATAGTGGTTTCTGTAATTTTCCCCGGCCCAACTTCCATGATCCGAAGCAAACCAGATGTCAGGACATGCGCCGTCAGGATAGTTGTAAGAATCCAACATTAATCCCATGGCATCATCAATTTCTGCATTATATAGATCATCATATGTTATCATTGTTTGATCGGCATAATCTATGTATTTTGCTCGAAATTCAGGTCTGTGGTATCCATGACATTTGACAAATACAAAGGCTGGCCTACCTGAATTAACAGATTCATTGACTAGTTTTTCAGCCATTAGTATCTGATCTTTCCTCCTTAATAATTCACCACCGGGCCGATCCCAATCTGGTATTGTAACTATGTTTAATTCATCGGGCCATAGGTTAAATATGGGTGAAAATGAATCATATGTTTTTCCTGGACGTTTCTTAACCAAAACAATATGCGCATCAAAACCACGTTCCAAAAAATCCGTAAAAACAGTGTCCAATTTTTCCATAGGAGTATGATAAACCCTCTCATTATATGGAACCTCGCCATGAAGTTCAGAAGGATATCTACCACTCCATTCAGTAGAGTGACACATTAATGTAGAGCCTGCAGTAGAGATAGCATTTTTGTAAATTCTACCATTCTTAACCATTTTTTCAATATTTGGAAGCTTCAGATAACCGCCATATGCAGCCATTCTTCCCGCATATAATCGATCTGTAGCAATAAAAATTACACTCTCCGATAGTAATTTATCTCTCTCCCCCTCAATCAAAATTCTTGCCGAAGTTTTGATTTTCAACTTTTTCACTAACTCGCTATATCTAGGATCAGAACGAATAGTTTCTAGGTGAGATTTATTAAGAAAACCAAGATATTTTTTTTCAAAATAGATATTATTCTCATCTTTGTTGTATCTATCATCCTTTCCCTTATTCAGTGTGACATATGTCTTCCGATTCCCACCAATTGGATGTTGATTAGAATCTCCAGAAGTGAGATATGTATTGAATTCCATCATTTGTGATTCAAACTCTATGCCAAGGAAATCACAGATTTCTCGGACGTATTTCTCCCCTTCATCTACTAATCGCAAATAATCCACTACGAAATAATTTTTCATATGTTCATTTTTGTCCAATATTTCCAAATGCCTGTCATAATACTGGTAGAATTTTTCACACAAAAATAATGATGCCTCTCCCGGATCATCGGGTATCTTCATTTTTTTTCCATCTAGATAACTACCAGCCCAAACTTCTGGCGGTTTGTAAATCAGTAAAATGTAATTCTCAGTTTCCTTATAATCCATCTTCAGATAATGACTTTGATTCTTGTTAGAAGTTAAAATATATTCTGTATCAGAATGATTACTCAAAACTTCCAAATGATTTTCATACCTTAGTGATTTTGAGATTTCAGAAACTACTGAACAATCTACTCCATGAGCTCTACATTCCCAATCACTCTCATTAGTATTTTCATTTCTAGACATAGATTCTTTTGAAGCCCAATGGGATTCTCCATAATTAGTTATTTTAGAGTGAGCTCCAAAGATTAGTGAAATTAGTGTAGAACCACTTCTAGCGGGAGAAAAAATCATTATATTTTTCTTTGGCAAATTTACACATCCCAGTATATTGCAGCTACTTACGGCCCCTCCACAGTTCAATCATTATTAATATGTACACGTATTAAAAAAACTCCATTTGAAGTAAATTAAGTTTAAATTAGTTTATTTTTTAATACAATTAAATAAATAATAACCATGTTAACGAAGCTTCATGGAAGCCGTGGCTGAACAAATAAAGCATTCAAAAAATTATCAAGTTGCAGATATTTCTCTTGCAGATTTTGGACGTAAAGAAATAGAGATAGCAGAGCACGAGATGCCAGGACTTATTTCGATTAGAGACAAGTATGCCCAGACCAAGCCTTTGGAAGGAGTGAGAATCACTGGCTCACTCCATATGACTATACAGACAGCAGTACTAATTGAGACTTTAACTGCTCTTGGGGCATCAGTTAGATGGGCCAGCTGCAATATTTTCTCAACTCAAGATCATGCTGCTGCTGCTATAGCAGCTACTGGAACTTCCGTTTTTGCTTGGAAAGGTATGAATTTAGAAGAATACTGGAACTGTACATTAGAAGCTATCTCCCATCCAGACGGACAAGGGCCTCAACTAATTGTTGATGATGGCGGCGATGCCACGTTATTAATACACAAAGGATTTGAGTTAGAAAATGGAAGTAATTGGGTAGAATCAGATTCGGAAAGTTCTGAAGAACAATGCATCAAGAATTTGTTAAAGAAAATCTATGCAGAAAACACAAATTTTTGGGGCCCAATAGTTGAAGGGTGTTTCGGCGTCTCCGAAGAAACAACTACTGGAGTGCATAGATTACATCAAATGGTCGAGCAAAATTCACT